>Ga0163144_10018182_pt1 | contig 14253 bp, 26 predicted proteins | sample OliLak19BULKMAT1_FD_123175 | JGI IMG/M metagenome (GOLD analysis project Ga0163144, IMG submission 123175) | Freshwater microbial mat bacterial communities from Lake Vanda, McMurdo Dry Valleys, Antarctica - Oligotrophic Lake LV.19.BULKMAT1 | ecosystem: Environmental > Aquatic > Freshwater >... | reverse complement strand
TTCTCCTAAGTGATAAATTATCTTATCACAGTTTTAGATATTTGTCAAATTAATTTATCTTCCTGTAATCTGCTACAGCCTTGGCATATTCCTTTTTACTAGTATATTCAACGCCGTTAACCCACCATGATTTATAACCATCAACCCATTCCATAGCAGGACCATCTACACGATGTAATCCCCCATTAATCCACCATGATTTATCACCATTAGCCCATTCAATAGCAGGGCCATCTACACGATGTTGCTTACCGTTAAGATACCATATTTTATCACCATTAGCTTCTTCAATAGCAGGGCCATCTTCACGATGACGCTTACCGTTAAGATACCATGATTTATAACCATTATCCCGTTCAACAGCAGGGCCATCTACACGATGACGCTTATCGTTAAGATACCATGTTTTATCACCATTAGCCCCTATAAAAGCAGGACCATCAGTTCGATGTAGTTCGCCGTTAAGATACCATGATTTATTACCATTAGCATCTATGACCGCTCCATTTTTAGTCGAGCGTCCAGTTAGAGCAATTGACGTTAGAACCATTGCAATTAGAACCATTTCAATTAGAACCATTGCAATTAGAACCATTGCAATTAGAACCATTGTTATGTATTCCATTTGTTTCTCCTCTGCTTGAATGATGAGATAAATATAACAAATTAATGCCGGTTTGTCAATATCTAAATTAATTTATCTTCTTGTAATCTGCTACAGCCTTTGCATATTTTGATTCACTAGTATATTGAATACCTTTAAGATACCATGATTTATCACCATTAGCATCTTCCTCACGATGTCTTTCGCCGTTAACCCACCATTCTTTATCACCATGTGCCCATTCAATAGCAGGGCCATTTTCACGATGACGCTTACCGTTAAGATACCATTCTTTATCACCATTAGCCCATTCAATAGCAGGACCATCTTCACGATGTCTTTCACCGTTAAGATACCAATGTTTATTACCATTAGCATATTCAATAGCAGGACCATCTACACGATGACGCTTACCGTTAAGATACCATCTCTTAGAACCATCAGCTAATTCAACAGCAGGGCCATCTACACGATGATGTTCACCGTTAAGATACCATTCTTTACTACCATTAGTATCTTCAACTAATCCATTTTGCATTTGTTTTTCCTCTGCTTGAATGATGAGATAACTATATCACAGTTTTAGATATTTGTCAAATTAATTCATCTTCCTTATATTCCTCTACAGCCTTGGCATATTCCTTTTCACTAGCATATTGAATGCCGTTAAGATACCAATATTTATCACCATTAGCACATTCAATTGCTGGGCCATCAGTTCGATGTTGTTTACCGTTAAGATACCAAAATTTATCACCATTAGCCCATTCAATAGCAGGGCCATCTTCACGATGTAATTTACCGTTAAGACACCATTCTTTACTACCATTAGCATATTCAACAGCAGGACCATCTACACGATGTTGCTTACCGTTAAGATACCAAAATTTATCACCATTAGCCCCTATAACAGCAGGGCCATCTTCACGATGTAATTTACCGTTAAGATACCATTCTTTATAACCATTAGCAAATTCAATTAATCCATTTTGCATTTGTTTCTCCTAAGTGATAAGTCACTATATCACAGTTTTATATATTTGTCAAATTAATTTATCTTCCTGTTCAAACTTATAATCTGCTACAGCTCTTTATAACCATCAGCATCTTCAACAGCAGGACTGCCTATACGATGACGTTCACCGTTAACCCACCATTCTTTATAACCATCAGCATCTTCAACAGCAGGACCACCTATACGATGACGTTCACCGTTAAGATACCAATGTTTATTACCATTAGCCCATTCAATAGCAGGGCCATCTATACGATGACGCTTATCGTTAAGCCACCATGCTTTACTACCATTAGCCCATTCAACAGCAGGGCCATCTTCACGATGACGCTTACCGTTAAGATACCAAAATTTATCACCATTAGCCCATTCAACAGCAGGACCATCTACACGATGACTTTCACCGTTAAGATACCATTCTTTATTACCATTAGCATCTTCAATTAATCCATTTTTCATTTGCATTTTTCCCTAAGTGATAAGTGATAAGTGATAAGTAACTATATCACAGTTTTATATATTTGTCAAACAACGTCATAGACGCGCATCATTGCTTGAACGCCTTCTTCCTTGGCATACTTCACGTCACCAATGAAGCCCCAGCAGGATTCGGATTCTTCGCCAGTTCGGGTATCCGTAATTTTGTAACCCCAAATGTTGCCCGTCAAGTAGTCATTCAGTTCCTTGACTTCGCTCTCAAGGATTCGCAGGGCCTTCTTGCGGTTCATGTATTTGCCGCCCTGCTCGGCTAGGTATTTCTCACGAGTGATGTAGATTCGTCCAAGCTGGCCCGAATCCCAACAGTCAGCATACTGGCCCGTCTGTTCGGTAGAGATTGAGACTCCACCGTGGACGTAAGCGTAGACGGGCAGGCTAACCACGTCTTTGCGCTTGCAAAGGGCCTCTAGAGACGCCATTGACAGTTCGCTCTTGTCGCCAATGCGGAAATTATCCCCGAAGAAAACCATCGTGCCCTGATTGTCGTCTTCACGAGGGCTAAAGTCACGGTCTTCATCGTGGAAGACTTCCAGTTTGAAGTTACCGTCTGTCTTGGTGAATTCTGCTTGCATGGTGTTCTCCCTTGTTTGAGTATAATATATCGTAACATAGCTTCCACCGATTGTCAAGGTGTCCAATCCCACTTCTACAAAATTCTTAGAAAAGTGAAGAAACAGGATTCAGCACTTATCCTACTTGTCCACAGGGTCGGAGAACACGGATGCTAAGGTATCGTATAACTGGATGGTTAAACTGTTCCTTAGCTATCGTGCAAAAGAAAAGCGTCCCAAGCAACATAGCTCCGAGGCGCTTCTTTGTATTATGCGGTGAAGTTGCTAGAACCTTCTAGTCACTCTTCTGTCTAGCCAGAAGTTCTAACCCAGAGCTACTATATCACTTTCTTTTCTTTTTGTCAAGCCCCTTAATGATATTGATTGAGTTTTCCATTCCCTCAATAAAACCTTGAAGGTTATTGAAATTATTACACCATTCTGTATTATCCTGAATGCTATCGTCTTTATCCATTTCATTTTTCATAGCTTCAAGGTCTTTCTGGTGAACCTTTAAATCTTTCTCTATGGCTTGCAGAGTGTTTTTCATTTTATTCTCCGAGTGAATGAGTGAGTGATAAATTATCTTATCACAGAAAGTCAGCTTTGTCAAGGTCCACCGTAAAACCCTTAGTAGCCTCATAGATTTTCCAGACTTCCTCGGCGCTGATAGGACGCTTCCATATATCCCAGCCAACGTTCAGGCAACCCTTACGCACAGCCCAGCTTGCGTGAACGTGACCACACAGAATAGGTATCAGATTGCCAGCCTCATCATTCTTAGGCTCCGTCATACATTCAGGACGTTCGGCAAGGTCTTTAGCAGTTCTGCCCCAAGGATAGGGAAAGTGAGCCATGCGGAAAGTTTTACCATGAATGACAATTTCACTTTCTTTGACCATGTTACGAAAGGCAAATGCGAAGTGAGGCATATGCTTACGGTTTTCGTGATTGCCTTCCATCAGGTCTTTGATACCATTCAGAGCTTTCAGAATAGCAATAGTCTCGCCACGCATTTGACCAGTTTTAAAAGCAAGGTCGCCCATGTGATAAATAGTATCGTCAGGCTGGACGTATTTATTCCAGACTCTCACAATTTCCCAATTCATTTCATCAGGCGTTTTGAATTCAGGACGAGCGAATTCGAGAATCTTCTCATGATTGAAGTGCGTATCCGATGTGAACCATTCATTTGTCATAATTCTATCCTATCTCATTTTGCATGATTTGTCAAGGGTTATATTATAATTCCTTCCGAGAAAACCCTGATGCTTTAGCACAGGGATGAATCAGGAGTTGAAATAACACTTGTTTCTAAAGGCAAAAGAGATATAATATCTACATACTTGCGGTGCGCAAGGAATTTAAGCCTTTGGAGAATGATATCACTTCTTCAATGCTGGAATACTTTAAAACTATTCCAAACATTGAAGTAAATATTGTTTGTTGAAGAAGGAAGCCCCACAGCTTTAGCGTGGGGTAGCTCACAACCATCCAGTTAAATCATTCCTTAGCCGCAAATATACAAGAAAGGGACGGGAGCCATCGGGTTAGCTCAACCATCCCTATTCTTGCCCCAGTTGTTAGGCTTCGTCAATCTCCAAGGTTTCAGCCTCGGCATCGGGAAGCTCGGCATCCGTGCCATCTTCCGCTTTGGGATGTTTCGTGAAGCGGAAACGAATGGCGCTCGCGGTCAACAGAAACTCGGAACCAGTCAGCTTGAAGCGGACTTGCATCAGAGCATCAGGGTCAGCCACTAAGTCACCGTGGATATTCATTACCTTTCCCTTCGCGCCTTTCTTGAGGCGGTCATACGGGCTGTCCACCAGCTTCACCGTATCGCCTACCAGAATCAATTCTCGGCTTTCTTCCACGCCCATACGTTCCTTGATAATTGTCATGACGTTCTCCTTGGGTTGTTGTTCGAATACTAGTTTATTGTGTTGTGCTATAATTAGCTTATCATGTTCTTTTGATTAAGAAATTTTAGGTTGTCATGCCCTTGACACTTTCGTTTGAGTTTGGCAAAAGGCTTATTACTGTCCTACCCTTGGCATCGGACAACCCCCTTACGGGCAAACTCAAAACCCTTCTTATTGTTTAGTTTAACACTTTCTTTTTTAATTGTCAATAGCTTGTCCCATACCCATCAAGCCTTGTTTGAACTCCGGCTCAATTTGTTTCCAGATACGGTCAGCGTAAGCCTTCTTATCCAGCATACAAAACACCACAGCCGCTTCTTTCTTGTGCTTTGACAAGAGCCATTGGGCTTGGAGCTTACGTTCTAAATTCAGGATGTTAAGCGTTGACAACAGGGCCAGAGCCTCAGTCTCTATCACGTTGAACTTAGCCTGTAACTTAGCCTTGGCTTTCTTGACGAAATCAAACAATTCGTCAGGGATGTTTACAAGTGAAGCTTCAATATCCACGCCATCACGCAAACATTCCCAAACGTATTTTTCATTCACGCCGGAAACAATCTTGTGCAAGCGAAAATATTCGTCATATTTCATCTTGACACGGTAACCATCAGCAAACTTGACAATGTAGCCTTCCTTGTTAATGAACTTGTCTTTCTTCAATTCATTCTCTATTTCACCAAGGCCCACGAAATAGTCCACAGTCGGAACAATCTCGAAATCGCCGTCAAGCAGAGAAAGAGTGCGTTCAAATCCCGTTGCCGTTGCCCGGCAAGCCAGCAAAGTCAAGGAAGTCTTAGAGCCATAGTCAAGCACAATCCTATTTTCAGGATAGATAAGCTCGAACAAATAAGTCCAGCCTTCCTCGATTGAATCATGCTTATTCTTTAACAATTCTGTAGCCTTCATAGCCTGCGGTGAAGTGAAAGAACCAGAGGAGGAAATCACAACTTGACCTTTGTAACGGGCCACTTGAATTAGTGAGCCATCCATCTTGTCAGTCACCGTATAAAACACGCCCGAATTCTTACGTTCCGTGTAACCAACCAAGCCATCACCTTCGGCATGATTGAAGAACTTGGGGAAACTATTTATCACAACTTCGCCTTGGTCATCTAAAACAATGCCACGGCACAGCAACGTAGTCTCATTCCAGTTACGGGCAAAGACACATTGTTGGGAATATTTGTAAATAGCTAAAGGCAACGTGGGGTGAACTTGTTTGTTCACATTCCCGTTGTCAGTTTCAGCTTGGAGTTTGGTCAGGTCAATTTTCATAAATTAAGTGTATCACGAATTAGAGTGTTTGTCAATTATTCTTTTATAACAACTTCAACGCAATCCATGTTCAAATCGTTTTCTCTATGACGAATCTTTTCAACAGCCTTGACAACAGCCAATTCATTTACATGACGGGTCAAGTTATGTTCGACAAAATCATCTGACACTTCAACTGTAATAGGATGAAAATACACAACATATCTAACCATGATGTTTCTCCTTTAATTCTTTGACAAGTTTTCGCATATGTTTAGTGTTCTGGTATTTATCCCAGCAACCCAAGCCAATGACGAAAGCGATAACTAATAGCCAAGTGATATCCATGACTTATCCTAACATATTACTAAGGGATTGTCAAGTGTTACTCGCTTCTTTTGTCGGATGCGTCTATTGCCATCTCTGGAGTCGAGCCATGAGGATTTTCATTTTGGTTCCTTGGTATGAGAGGCGGGTGGAAGGGTCAGAGCTTGGCGGCGGCGGCGGCGGCTACGGCGGTGCGGCGAGCTTTGGCTTTGGCGCGGGTGAAGACGCGGGTGGCGTTGTGGAGGTTGGCTTCGGCGCGGGTGAGGTCGGCGGCGCTGTCGGCGGCGGCGATGGCGGTGGTGTAAGCGACTTCGAGGTTGGTGTCGTGGGCGTCTGCGGTGGCCTTAATCAGCCGTGGCCTGCCGGTCCTGGTGACGCTGGCGGTCTTGGTTCGGGTCTTGGTCATGGCGCTATCTCCTTGTGTGCGCCCGTAGGCGCAGGGGGTGTTGGAACTATTCTGTATCCTAGCACACAACCGTTAATTTGTCAAGCGTCTGATTTATTTTCGATATATGCCATTTTAAGAGCTTGGGCCAACACTTCACTAAGCCCTAATTAATAGCTCAGTGAGGATTTGAATATCGCTAACACTAGGGCTTCCTTTGAAGACTACTGATACCAGCCATTTCTCCCTAATTCGGATAAAAGACAAGGGCTTGTTTCGCCTTTAGCTTCGTGTTAATTTCCAGGTCGGCTACATCCGTCAGTCCAGCCACGCCAAAGTCGGTGAGGACAGAATAACTATTTCCTTCCTCATCACCGCTCAACACAATCGGCGTATTAGCAGGAAGCGTTTTGAGATAACCAATCAGTCGCCCTGCCGTTACGATTTCGTTTCCATTATTCTTAGCCATGATGTTTTCTCCTGTTTGAGTTATTCCATATCCTAGCACGGATATACAAATTTGTCAAGCGTCTGATTTATTTTCGATATATGCCATTTTAAGAGCTTGGGCCTTTATATAGCGATAACGCCCCACCAAGCCCTAATTAATAGCTCAGTGAGGCGTATATGCTTAAACTGGGTGCTTCTAGTTGTCTGACCTAGCCCAAGGAATACGCCCAAGAAAATCGTGATACTTTTGGAGCATAGTCAAAGGTGCTATTAATTTGTCAAGCGGGTGAGGCTCAACAAACACTTTGCCGAATTCTAGTTCAGCGAATTCTTGTTCTTCTGGATTCATGATTCACTCGGAGTAAATTCAAAGTCGAACCGCGTATTTGCACAGTTGTAGAATTTCACAGTTCGTGTATTCAGTTCACTAATAATTTCGTGACGCTCTCCACCATGATGGTTGTGAACGTGTCCGAACAAGTGAAACTTCAATTTACGAAAATATGGAATTTCCGCACTATGCTTTCCAAAGATAGCCTTGGTTATTTCACGGCTTCCTAGACGTTCGTTATTGGTGGTAGCATCCATGATACCGTGGGGTGGTGCGTGAGAAACAAGGATTTGAATATCAGGGTCCAGCTTGGCAATCCTATTCTCGAAACTCCATTCCGTGATTTCATCATTCCATTCACCGACAAAGCTATTGACACCAGTCAGTAAACCAATCTTGACACCACGGAATTCGATTGTCTTACTTCCAAGGCGCAAAGCATTCGTGAAATATTTATCGAAGTCAGTCCAGTCGTGATTGCCATTAATCACAATTACATTATTCAGGTCAATGCCATTTTTCAACAGGTGTGGAATCAATCGCGTCAGCACCCATTCATTTTGTAGTCTGCCTTCTTCTTTTCCATCAATCCTGCGATAGTTCCACAGACCTTGGTGGATTTCAAAGTCATTCTTACACGGCGTAAAGATGGGGCCTTGCTTAATACCAAACTCCCAGCCGTCAGGATAGTTGTTACAAATATCCCCGCACAGGAATATTACAGTCTCCCCATTCCGCCATTTGGTAGGAATTTGAGGAAGCTTTCCATGTAGGTCAGCGAATGTAAGACAGTTCCAAGTCACAATAAAATATTATAGCCTTTTATTTGTGATTTGTCAAGGATTATTAAGGTATCATATAACTAGCCAGTTAAATCATTCCTTAGCTTCCGTGCAAAAGAAAACCGGGGCTGTTAACCCCGGAGTCTTTATAGTTTCTTTCGGCGGACGTGATTTCGTTTGATTTTACTCATGACAACCTCTTAGACTAGGATATCTCAATATTCACTTGCAATCATGTTACACAATTCTACAAGTATCCTTCTTATCAACGCCTTCTCTCCTTCTCAAGCCGCCACCAAAACCCTTTCCTCTATCAAAGGTTGAATGAAACCGCTTGTGTCCCTTTGCGCCCTGCCTTTCATGGTCAAGCCCACAATAACGCCCTTGGGGTCAAGGAAGCGAAGGTCATTCTTATCCCCGCTGATAACCTTTTTCCCCATATAGGTCTTAGGCAGTTTTTCTTTATCGCGGGTTCGGAAAACCATTGCAACGTTTCCCCCGCCTGCCATTACACCTTGAACCAGCACCTTATTAGTTTCCGAAAGCGAAAACGTAAGATGATAATTCTTGGGCATTTTGCCAGCCATGAATTTATTCATGCGGATTGGATTTTTGGTATAATCGTAAAATTTCGTATTGGGAAACTTTTCCATCAAGCCCCAAGTCTCCACCAGCAAGTCAGACGTTCCGTTCAAGCGCACAACGAATTCTTTGTCTTCACGTTCCGCTTTACGCAAGCCGCCTTCAATATCCTTTTCAAGCTGGGCCATGAATTCAGCCCGATGTTCAAAAAGAAGTTTGGTCTTAGCAATGCGGTCTGCGTTGACGCATTTAAACATTAGAGAATTGCCAGAACGGAAGAGGCAAGCCGCCGCGCAACCCGCTGAAGCGAAAGCGCAAGTATTGTAGCCGCTTTCAATAGACGAAGCCAAATGGAGAATGCCCGTCATGTAGCCGAAAGCCTGTCCTTTGGCAGTCTTAAAATTCTGGTCGATGTTTAAGAGCTTGTTTGCCATGATGTTTCTCCCTGTTTGAGTATGATTAAATATAACACGTCAGCTCAAACTTGTCAAGCGCCACAAATAAAAAAGCCCACCCCTTTCGGGGCAGGCATGGCACATCGTGGAAGCGAAGGCTTGCCCTATCCGGGCCTCATATGTGAACTCTTTGTCTTGAGAGACCTTAGCCCTTCCAGCTAGGGTTATTGAATACTTCTACCAGAGAAACAATAAATAATAAATCACATAGAACCAACCACAAAGAACATGGAAGATACACCAACCAATACTATGCCAAGTCATATAGCTTAGGATACCAGCAATAACTGCTCCAACACCAAAGCCACTTGAACTGTTAGAATTATTCTCCATTTATTTCTCCCTTATTGAATTTTATTATCTTCTACAACGATGTATTCAATGTCTCCATCACTTTCGCCTTCATATCTAACCCGTCCATTCAAAACATAACTCTTTGGCGCAAGAAAATTCTTGACAATATATTTCAGCCATTCCACATAATTGTAGAATTCTTCCCCACCGTCCCATTCGATAGCTAGGCCATCATCGACACCACAATCCGGGTTGAGTTTTGGGTTGTCGATTAAAATCCATGATATTGGCTTCATGGTCTTGTCCAAACTCCCCAGCACCATCCACATAGAATTCCCCTTCAATTCCAAACTCCCGCCCAAGCCTACGAGCCACCCGGCGTGATTGATTAAACTTCTTGCGGAAATTCAACGTCTCCAAGTCTAAGGCCACGGCTTGTCAAGTCCTTCGTCATCAAATTGTAATATGTTTCATGGGCCTTGGGCTTTCCAAAATGCCGGATGTTATACATTCTCTCTATGTTACGGAATTCTTTAGTGTGATTCATCCAAAGGTGTGGGCTTTCCTCTTCCGTCTGATAATCACAATACTTATCCCATAGGAAAGCATGAATCATTTCATGAATCAAAACTCCCTCCAAGGCCAACTGATAATCCTTGAGGACGGGCGAAAGCATAATGTAGGGTTCGACGCTATCATCAAAGAAAGCCCATTGGATAATATGAGACTTGGCATAGCCTAACCGCATCTTAGGAATCTTGTTCCCAAAATACTTGCGGTTAAAGTCAACGAAAAGTGTGCTCAAATAATCCATAGGACAAGTGTATCATATTCCATACAATTTGTCAAGAACCAATTAAGGTCAACTATAACTGTCCAGTTAAAACATACCTTAGGCCACGTGATAAAAAAGTAAGGCCACCAGATTTCTCCAGTGGCCTCACCCTCACAGGGAGGAATTAATCTTCAACTTCTAATTTTGCTTCATGCATTTCATGTTCATTATCTTCTTGGTCCGTAACGGTGTATAGGCCCTCACCCAAATAATCACCAACCGTGCCAATCACCGTGTGACTTCGGACTTCGAATGTTACTTGCGTTCCTCGCGGCAAATTCCGGACGTCCCTATCAGTGTTATTCATGACCGTTTCTCCTTGATAATTTTATACAAAGCCCTCATGGCTTCGTCAGTTTGTTTCCTTGCATAGGCCGTAGTGATACCAACCTTTCCTTACTTCACCGTGGAAGCTTAGACCATACATCAGCTTACCATATTTCGTTCGGCGTGTCAAGCTTTCATATTGATATTTAGAAAATAGGCTTCGAACCCTCTCGGCCTTATCCTTCGGAAACTCAACCTTAATCATGTAGCCCGGAGAACAGGGACACATTCCGCATCCGGTCTTCTGGGAAAAAATCAATTCGACTTCCACCCCAAGCTTGGCCTTAACCAAATGCTTCGTGCGCCGGATTGCGGTGAGGCCCAACATATTCATGACACCCCGCAAGTTGTGACGATTTTCTACAACCGTATCCAAATTCTAACCAATCAAGGGCTGGCCTACCGTCTTAGCCTCTTCCCCTCGATACATCTCTGAGGACGGATAGAGATTGCCAATCCAAATTTTTGAAGTAGACTTATTGTTTCTCATTTTAGTTCTCCGTTAAAAGGTTATGGTTATTTATACCATAGACCCTACTAGTTGTCAAGCGTTAGTGACTTTCATTTTCAGACCGTCGGCATCCCAGACCCTTTCAACCTTTTTCTTGGCTTCCACCCTTGCGGACTTCTCTTCGAAAGCCTCTACATCAACTTCAATGAAAACCTTGAATTTTTTCTTGACAAGAATCGTGCCATCCTTGAAGTAAGCCTCAAAGAACTTAACATCTTCTTGACAAACTTCATCTTCATTTTCATCTTCTGTAGTCACGGCTTTATCATAAATTGTCTTGACCAGGGCCGCATCAAGTTTAACACCATCTTCCAACATCAGAGCGGCGCAACCCAATAGACCATAGTAGGCGTCAGAGAATTTGGGAGCGTATTTGACAATGCGCTTTAAAAACGCATTAGCCGAACCACCCCTGTCCCTGAACTCATTCATGTAGTCCATCGGTGTATCTCCGTCTTTAGCTCTGTTACTCCAATATCCCATGACTTGCTCCTGTGTAGGTTATAGCCTAATATACCATAGGCCCTACTGTTTGTCAATAGACTATATTAATTATTTGCGGCCTTAGACAATGGGGAATACAAATAAGTTGTTTCTTCAAACTTCCATCGTGAACCATCATTCAAAGGAATCAAACAAGAATAATCACAAATCACAACATTAACTAATCGCTGATAGACTACATCCCCATAACACCGGACATAGGCTTCCCCATCCTCCAGAAATTCTTCCGGGATAAGGTCAATGAAATCCTCTGTTTCCAGATTATCCATTTCACGATTCGTTCTAATAACAGGCATGGCCTAGACTACCTTTCGCGTGAGTATAAAATTAATATACCACAAAACTAAAAACTTGTCAATAAAATTTGTTTAAATTCAACGCAAATTTTTATCCTTTAGTCCAAGAAATTCCCCTCCTTTAGCTGAGGGTAGTTTACCTACGGCTATTGTCTGATAAAAGAGGTTATGACCGATATTGATTACATGTCATTTTTGTCCCTAAAATTTTTGAATACGGGTATGCGAGGGGCTGAAACTGACCCTGCGGCCTGATACTTATATGTTACAATTTTACCAACAAATTTATCACGATTATCCCACCAAGCCTGACGCATTTCTTGAGTCACTCCCTTAGCCGTCCCAAGCCCAAAGGCCACTCCCTTAAATTCTCCGTTAATACCTTCCACGTTCCATCGGCCTAACGTTCCCTTACCCACAAGTCCGGCCTGTGCAGAACTACGCTTAGTCCTACCAAAATTATCCCTCTCGGCCTCATTAGTGTTTTCCATCTGTTCTTCATATCCAACAATCTTGGCCTCGGCGTCAACAAACCTCTTTACTTTCACAAGGTCCATCTTCTTCAAAGTCCCTCGCCCACACTTGTAAACCGAATCAGGCTTACGGAGCATTAGACCCTCATATCCTTCCGAAACAAATTGTTCCTCCAAGGCCAACAATTCGTCATGATTCTTAATTTCAACAGGCAAAACTTTTACACAATAGGCCGGAAGCTTTAGGACCTTCAAATCCTTCATCCGTTCCGTGTAAGGCTTCTCTAATCCATCCTTCACATAATCGAAAACATAGAACAGAAAATCAGGCTGGCCCTTTCGGTCCATAACACTTGACTGCGTATGTTCCCATCCCTGCACATCCATCAACTCCCCATCCACATTATCAGGAAGGTCGGCTTCCAATTTCTCACGAATGAAAACATTAGGGATGGCCTTAAAGGTTCGGCTTACCAAATTACCATCAACCATCAAAGCTCGAATGCCATCCATCTTAGGTGTTCCCATAAGAGGATAGGTTAGACCTAATGATTCTGTCTTGAAATCATCAAATTTACCAGACAACATCGGCTTAGTGATAATCGACATTTATTACTCCATAGAAGGCGATGACCTAATATACCATAGGCCATTCGATTTGTCAATCCTTATTCTTTTTCTTCAAATATTTCATGACGGTATCCAAGGCCACAAGAACATTCTTTTGCTCATCAATATCCTTGGTGACAACTTCTCGCTTAGGCCCTCTTCCAAATAGTATTCCTTACACTTCGGACACATCATAGTCGGCTCATGATATGCAATCAAGGTCCGGCCATAGCCTGAATCTCGTTCAATTCATCTTCGGGAACAGCAATCCACTTCCTAGTATCTTTCGGCTTATTTTCTCCTAGCGGTCAGGCCGATACTTCCTTAATTCATTACGAAGTTTCAGGGCCTTAATCTTTTCCTGTCGCCGTTCTTCTTTAATTGCATCACGGCCTTCAATACATCCATAGTGGTCTTCTTCCCCATCCATATATATAACCTCTGGATAAATCGGATTCGTGATAAATAGGCCAACCCCATTCTGGCCTTCTCCATCCACGGCTTCTTCCGCATTTCGCAACGCTAGGCTTAGGGCCTCTGCCGCTTCAAAGATGATTCTCTTCTGCGCCAAACTCGGCGTATCCGAACCAGAAGAAAGTTTCAAATCAACGTAAACTGGCATGGCCTTGTCCCTTTCGTTTGAGTTATAACATACTCTGTCTAATTTGTCAAATCCTCAATATCAACCCATTCCTTATCTTTGTAACCGTTTAATATGTTTAGTTTCAAATTCAGCAAGGGTTGTGGATTTGTCTAGGCCCCAGCATGAAAGAAACTTCTCGGTGATTGAATGGTCAAGAGGTCATTGACGCTTGGAAGCCTGTTCACGATTCTCCATGAACAAAGCAATCCAGCCAACAGGAAGCTGTTTGATATTAGTGATATTCTTAGGCTCACCATCAAACATGGACTTAATATATTTTACTTCATTCTTTGTTAGGGCGGTTTTCATAACTCTCTCCTTTGTTTGGGTTTTGTTTGACTTATGAATTATTATACCATAAGGCCAAAGACTTGTCAAGCCTTCCTATTATAAAAATTGGCCCATTATAAATATTCGCGTTATATTTATTGGGCCATTATAGAAATTCGCGTTATATTTATTGGGCCATTATAGAAATTCGCGTTATATTTATTGGGCCATTATAGAAATTGGACAAAAATTTTCGGTGGGTTATATTTAAGTGTGGCGAAAGAGCATACCCTCACGCATAATATTCTTAAACAAATTCATTGTTATCAAAGGTT
>Ga0163144_10018178_pt1 | contig 14254 bp, 13 predicted proteins | sample OliLak19BULKMAT1_FD_123175 | JGI IMG/M metagenome (GOLD analysis project Ga0163144, IMG submission 123175) | Freshwater microbial mat bacterial communities from Lake Vanda, McMurdo Dry Valleys, Antarctica - Oligotrophic Lake LV.19.BULKMAT1 | ecosystem: Environmental > Aquatic > Freshwater >... | reverse complement strand
GAGCTGTGCATCTGGCTTACTCGGCTTTCGGAGAGGTCCAGGGTGCTCCCGATTTCCTTCATGGTCATGCCTTCATAGTAATATAACACTACAATGAGGCGCTCGGCGCGGGTAAGGCCCTTGGTGATCATCTCTTTGATGTCACGGCGCTGGGTGTCGATCAGCGGGTTGGTCTGGCTGGTGTCGCGGATCACGTCGATCTCGGTGACCTCTTTGTTCCCGTCGCTGTTGAAGGCCTTGCGGTTGAGCGAGACGGTCATGACGGCGGCGGAGTCCTTGAGGATCTTGTCCAGGTCCTCGCCGCCCACGCCCAGGATCTGGCTGACCTCGTGGTCGGTGGGCGAGCGGCCGTTCTTCATCTCGAACTGGTCGCGGGCACGACCGACGACGGCCGAGCGGGTGCGGACCAGGCGCGGGGCCCAGTCCATCAATCGCAGCTCATCGATGATCGCGCCCTTGATGCGCTGGGCGCTGTAGGTCTCGAACTTGACGCCCTTGTCAAGGCTGAAGGCGTTGATGGCGTCCATGAGGCCGAACTGCCCAGCGCTCATCAGGTCGTTGACGTCAACCTCGTCGGGCAGGCGCGCGTAGGTCTTCTCGGCGATGTAGCGCACCAGCGGCAGGAACCGCTCCCAGAAGTAGTTGCGGATCTCGACGCGCTTGGTGGCGGCATACTCGGCCCACAGCGAGTTGGTGTCGAGCTGCTCAAACTGCTCGCGGCGCGTGGCCGTGGAGGGCGTGCCGGGATCGATTACGGCCTTGGGCGCAGCGGGCTTTAGCGCAGGGGTCGCCTTGGCCTGGACGCCCTGGGCGAGCTTGAGCTTTGCACCCGAGGCGAGCGCGAGGGCCGCGCTGGCGGCGCGATTCGCGGGGCGCTGCGCTGACGCCTGGGCGGCGCTGGTCGGCTTGCCGGCCGACCTGGCGACGGCGATCTGGGGCTTGCCATTGGCCGCAGCAGGGCCCTTGGTCAGCTGCTCGCGCAGCGCAGGGCGCTTGCTAGCGGGGCTGACTTCGGTTCGGCGGCTGGGTGCAAGCGCGCCCGAGCTGGTGCCGGATTGGGAACTGACTGAGATTGCGGCCGAAGCGGCCTTCGCACGGGACATTTGGTCGACTCCTTGACCCTGTCGTCCTCGATCCGAGCTTCACGGGCCTGTGCCTGGGAAGCGTTACAACCATTGAGGCGCGTTCACACGCCCCGATGTTGGCCCCGTGGCCCGCGCCCGAAGCGCGAAGACCAAGAAGCCCGTCCGCCGCCGACGCCGTGCAAGTGGATGGCCACCGCGCGGCTCGGAGGTCGATCTTCAGACCGAACCGTCATCGCCGGCCAGCAGGGAGCGGGTCTTGGCTGGATGAACCCCTGAGCCGATCGGCACGCCCGGCCATGGGCGACGCGTATCGGCCGTTGACCGAGCTCAGAGGCCCGGCGGGAGACACCAGCAACCTCGCGTTGGGCCCGAAGACCCTCGGCAAAGACCCGACGCTGATGGTCGGACGCTGACTGCCTTCGCCGCCCGTCCTTGGGCCTTGAAGGCAGCGAGAGCGTAACGGCTGCGCGTCCCGTTTCAAGGGGCGCGAAAAATGTGAACAAAGATTGCACAATCGCGCCCCAGGTCATGCGGCCACCCGTCCGGGCGTGCGGCCGGCGGCGTCGGCGTCCGCGGCGGCCTGGTTCTGAGAGGCCATCTCAAGTGCGCGGGCCCGCTGGGCGGCGGCGGTCGCATCCTGCTTGGCGGACTCGGCACTGGCCATGATCGAGCGGTTGATGGTGCTGGTCCCGATGTGGCCGGCGAAGTATCCGATGGCGGCGCACAGCGGCATGGCGAGCAGGGCCCTGATCAGGACGGTCTCGGCGGAGTTATCCACCGCCAATCCGGCGATCAGCGCGACGATGAAGCCGCCCAGACCGAGGCACGCCGCGCTGGCTTTGGTCGCGATCTCATCGTGCATGAGGAGTACTCATTCTCCGGGTTCGCTCATCGATGGCCCCGAGAAGACGGGGCTTCTGGTCACCCCGCAAGCACGGGGCCAACGTGCGGCGAGACGGCGGACGGTGGGCTAAGCGCAACGGATGCGCGTTGGAGAAACAAAGCAGGGTTGGACGCAGGTTGAAAGAAGATCAGCCAGCCTGCGAGCGCGGGTGGGCCTGGTCGTAGGCAGACTTGAGGCGCTGGGCGGTGAGGTGGGTGTAGACCTGTGTGGTGCTGAGGCTCTGGTGCCCGAGGATCTCTTGCACGCTGCGTAGGTCGGCACCGTTTTCGAGCATGTGGGTCGCGAAGCTGTGGCGGAGCGTGTGGGGGCTGATCTTGGGGTCCATGCCGGCCATCTTGAGGTACTTGTCGAGCTTGCGGCGGACGCTGCGGCTGGAGAGGCGCCCGCCGTGCTTGTTCATGAACAGGGGCTTGCCGGCGCCGTTGCTGGGCCAAAGTGTGGCGAAGCGTGTGTCGGCCACGACCATGCCCATGTACTTTTTGACGGCAGCGAGGGCGTGTGTGCCGACGGGGACGATGCGTTCGCGCTTGCCCTTGCCGCGGACGCGCATGGCCTCTCCGGTGTCGTCGATGTCATCGACGTTAAGGTCGACCAGCTCTGAGACGCGGATGCCGGTGGAGTACATGGTCTCGAGCATGGCGCGGTCGCGCATGCCAAGGACCTCGCTCTCGGGTGGCGTGACGAGGAGGCGTTCGACCTGGTCGAGGGTGATGGACTTGGGGAGGCGCTTGCCCTGCTTGGGCGTGCGGATAACGGTCATGGGGTTGGCGGGGGCGATGCCGCGGCGTTCGGCCCACTTGTAGAAGGAGCGGAGGGTGGCGATTTTGCGGGCCATGGTGGCGGCGGAGTACTCGTTGCCCGAGAGGCTTTCGAGGAACCCGCGGACAAAGTCGCTGGAGGCGTCGAGGAGGCGGTCGGTGATGGAGGTGCCGCCGATGCTGGCGGCGGGGTTGACCGGCTCGGTGCGGGTGGTGCGTTCGATGCGCTGGTCGTAGGCGCGTTTCTCGGCGGGCTCATTGAGCTCGATGGCGAGGGTTCGCTGGGCCCAGTCGGTGAACTGACGGAGGTCAGCGCCGTAGCAGCGCGAGGTGTACCCGCTAAAGTGACGTTCCCCGTCGAGGTAGGCGAGGAAACCGTTGATGACCGCGAAAGTTGACATGCTTGAACTCCCGACGTGGCGTACCACTTCGAGAGTCCTATCGGACGCCGCGCGGCGTGAATCCACCACGAGCGCGAGTTCTTTGCCCGTTGGCCTCAGTTGGGGTCGTGTCAGGTGGTGGCTGAGCCCGGGACCTGTGGGGAGTTGCGCGGGGACATGTGCGGGGTGTGGGGGGGTGTGGGGGCGGCGTGCCCTATTGCGCGAGCTGACGGCGCGGCGGGGTCGCCAGGCGGGCCAGCCGGACCTGCTCAGACTCGAGCAGGCGGGCGAGGGCCGTGTTGGCGGCAAACTCAGTAAATAGCGGGGCGCTGGCGGTGTAGCTGCGCCAGCCGAGCGGGGCGCGGTCGTCACTGCGGCCGACGGCGTAGCGGCGGAGGTCCATGAGCGTGGCGTGGTTGCGGGCGTCGAGGTGCTCGCTGACGACGGCCAGCGGGCGGAGGCCCGCGAGGATGACGCCAGACTCACTTGCGCTGGCGGTGATGGCGCGGGGGTCAATCGCGCCAGGCGCACCGGGGGCACGTGGGCCCTGGCCCATATCGCTGATGCCTGAGGCGTAGAGGCCGAGGGTGAGCCCGACGGCGGGCGGGTCGTAGGGGTCATACGCGGTGATCGAGCCAGCGATGATCGCGTCAACACCCAGGTTGCGCGCCAGCGCGCGGGCCTGGGCGGGCGTGCGAACCGCGTCCATGCCCAGCGCACGCATCGCGGCCAAGGTGCGGTTGATCGGGACGCAGGAGAGCCCGCGAGTCTCTTGGACCTTCGCAACCAATAGGTCGGAGACGGCAAGGGTGTCTACGGCGGAGGTGCCGCTCTCGTTGCGCAAAGGCGCGACGGCCCAGAGTGCGTCGCCCGCGGTTTGGTCGTAAGGCGAGACGAGGACCTCGGGGATGTTGAGTTCCTCGCTGCGGGCGCAGCCGGTCAATGTGACGGCGCAGAGGGCGGTGGCGACGGCCAGAGCGAGACTTAGGGCGAGGGCGCGCAGCGTGAGCATGACGGTGCGGACGCAAGGCGGGTGCCGGGCGTTGGGCGAGCAGATGGGCTGGGGCGGGAGGGTGCGGCGGTGCGCACAAGTTGCGTGAGGCGCAAAGAGTGCTTGATGGCGTTGGGGGAAAGTTGCCTGATGGGCCGATAGGTGGTCGGTGCGCAGGCAGGATGCCGCGCGGGACGATGCCAAGGCCGGCGATGGCCCGGGCGTACGGAACGGAAGGTGCCAGGATGGCCGACGCGCAGGACAAGAGTGCGGCTCAGAGTGAAGCGGCGGCGGCGGCGGCGGCGATCAGCGCGGCCAAGGCGGCGATTGCGATGGCGCGCGCGGCGGGAGCTTCACAGGCTGGCGGCACGGCGATGCCACCGCCTGCGGCTGGGCCTTCACCTTCGGCGGCGGATGAAGCGGCCGAGGCGCAGATGCTGGCGATGATGAGTGGCGGCGGGGGCGCTGCCAAGCCAGCGGGTGGTCCTGGTGGCGGCGGAGGCTCTGGTGGCGGCGGAGGTTCTGGTGGAGGTGGTGCTGGAAGTGGGGTGCCCTTTGCCCTGCCAGATCTTGCGTCGCCGCCGGCGAAGGCGTTGCCCAAGGGAATGGACCTGCTCAACGACGTGAACCTTGACGTGCGGATCGAGCTTGGTCGGACCAAAATGTTAGTCGAGGACGTGCTGCGGCTGGGCGACGGGACGGTGGTCGAGCTGGACAAGCTCGCGGGCGACCCGGTGGACATCTACGTGAACGACAAGCCGGTGGCACGCGGCGAGGTTTTGGTGCTCAACGACAACTTCTGCGTGCGGATCAGCGAGATCATCTCGCGTGATCACACCCAGCCGCCGCGGCGTGGAGGCTGAGCATGAGCCGTGCTGAGCGGGCGAGCGGTGATGGATCGTCGTCCGTGAAGCGGGCCCGCGGTGTCGCGATGGCGGGGCTGCTGCTGGCGGTAACGCTGGCGGCGGATCCGGCCGCGGGCGGGATGCAGGCGAGTGTTGGCGACCGGTCACAAGCAGGGCCAAGCGGATCAAACGGCGCGAGCGGGGCAAGCGGTTCAAGCGGGGAGAGCGCGGAGAGCGGTTCAAGCGGACCAAACGCGGCCGTCGTCGCGGGCGAATTGCCCACTGAGGCGGGCGCGCCGCCAAGTGTGAAGCCCGTTGTTGCTGACGCGGGGCGGCCGCTGTTCCCGGGGACGTTCCGTCCGCCAGTGGCAACGCCGATGCCGCAGGAACGCACAAGCGAAGCGGCGACGACGGGCGTTGCGGCGCTGCTGCCAACGGTCGGGCCGCTGGCACTGGTGCTGGTGGCGATTATTGGGCTGGGCTGGCTGCTGTCGCGGCTGACGCGCGGCAACGCCTCGCTGGCGGCGTCTGCGCGTGCGCCGGCGGGGATTCTTGAGGTGCTAGGGCGGTACCCACTCTCGCGCGGACAGAGCCTGGTGCTGCTGAAGCTCGATCAGCGCGTACTGCTGTTAGCGCAGTCGGCCGCGACGCGCAGCGCGCCGGGAAGCGTCACAACGCTGGCGGAGCTGAGTGAAGGCGAGGACGTCGCGTCGATCTTGATGAAGGTGTCTGAGAGCGAGCAAACCGGCCCAGCGTCGAAGTTCAACCGGCTGCTGGACCAGTTCAATAGTGAGCCTGGAGCCGGTGCTGGCGGGCAGCGTTCTGGCGGCCTGCTGGGGCGGTTGGTTTCGCGAGTGGTGCCGACGATAGACCCAAACCGTGCGGTTTCGTGGGCTGAGGGGGCGGGCGGGCCGGCGAACGAGCAATCGCGTGAAGGCGCGGGCGTGGCCCGGCTGCGCGAGCGGCTAGCGCAAGCGCGCGGGGATATGGCGCGAGGGGATGTGGCGCGCGGGGATGTGGCCCGCGCGGGTGCAACGGGCGTGCGCGGGGGTGTGGCGTGATTCGCCGCGCAATTGAGCATGTGCAGGGCCTTGGCGTCGCGGCGGCGCGGGTTGTGATGATGATCGCGCTATTAGGCTGGCTGCTGGGTGCTGGGGCGTCGGGAGCTAGCGCGCAGGCGGGGCCGCCGGATGGTTCGCCGTCACCGAGTAGGGCGCTGCCGATCCCAAGTATGACCAGTGGTGCGCGCGGTGCGACGCCGCTGGAGCTTGCGGCGAGTAACGATCCGCTGAACCCTGCGTCGATCTTGGCGGGCGCGGCGCGAGCGCTGCCGGGGATGGGCGGGGGCGCAGGTGGTGGCGCTGGTGGCGGAGCTGGAGGCGCGGCGGGTGGTAGCGGGTTATCAGCGGCGATCAACGTGCTGGTGGTGCTGACGGTGGTCTCGCTGGTGCCGAGCATCATGCTGATGACCACGTGCTTTTTGCGGATCGTGATTGTGCTTGGGCTGCTGAAGCAAGCGCTGGGCACGCAGCAGATGCCGCCGAGCCAGGTGCTGCTGGGGCTGAGCCTGATTCTGACAATGCTGGTGATGAGCCCTACCATCGATCGGCTGCACCGCGAGGCGATTGTGCCGTACCAGAGCGGGCAGGTGCGGAGCTACGACGAGTTGTGGGGCAAGGCGCAGCAGCCTTTGCGTGACTTCATGTTCGCGCAGATCGAGGCGACGGGAAACTACTCGAGTTTGTATATGGTGCTGCGGTACCGTGGGGTCGATGTCTCGGACCCATCGAAGCTGACGCGCGCGAGCGTGGACATGGTCTCGCTGGTGCCGGCGTTCGTGCTCAGCGAGTTGAAGGTGGCGTTCTTGATGGGGTTCAGGTTGTACCTGCCGTTCTTGGTGATTGACCTGGTTATCAGCGCGATTTTGATTGCGCTGAACATGATGATGCTGCCGCCGGTGCTGATCAGCTTGCCGTTCAAGCTGCTGCTATTTGTGCTGGTGGATGGGTGGACGCTGGTGGTGGGCTCGCTGCTATCAAGCTTTGCGCCGGGCGTGCCTGGGACGGGGTAGCGTGGCGCGGTTGCGGGCGTGTGGTTGCGTTGACGGGTGTTGGCGTTCTTGCATTCTTGCGTTCTTGCGTGAGTTTGGAAGGCGTCGGCGAACATTGGTGGGGCGCGGTTGCAGGGGCTGGGTCTGAACCATGTTTGTGGACGACACCATCCTGGAAGCGGTGCGGACGATGCTGCTGATCACGCTGAAGATCTTGCTGCCGATATTGGGCGTTGGGCTGGTGGTCGGGCTGGTGATCAGCATCCTGCAGGCGGTCACATCGATCCAGGACCAGACGGTGGCGTTTGTGCCCAAGCTGATCCTGATGGTGGCGGTGATCGTGCTGCTGATCCCTTGGATTGTGGCCCGGCTGGGTGACTTTTCGCGTGAGATGTTCACGCTGGGTTAGACGGGGTTTGCCGCGCTAGACAGCGTTCGCCGGGCGATGTTGTGAAGGAGTGTGCCGACGTTGGAGGGCTCGATCACCCAGCTTGTTCCGCAGATCGTGCCACTGACACTGGTGGGCTGTCGGCTGTCTGGGCTGTTCGTGCTTGCGCCGATGCTGGCGAGCATGGCGATCCCCGGGCGGGTGAAGGTGCTGCTGTGCGCGGTGCTGAGTGTGGCGATGTGGCCGCTGGTGGGCCCGTCGCTGGCAACGGTGCCGCCGGACATCGACGCGTTTTCTTTGCTGCTGATGTGCGCGGGCGAGGTGCTGGTGGGGCTGGTCATCGGCGCGCTGGCGATGCTGCCGATCGCGGCGGCGCAGCTTTCGGGCGTGTTGATCGGCCAGCAGATGGGCATGTCGATGGCGACGGTCTTCAACCCATCGACCGAGAGTGACTCGGACGTGACGGGCGAGATCGTGCTGCACCTGGCGCTGGCGGCGTTTCTTGCGTTGGGCGGGCTTGAGGTCATGTTTCTGGCGGTAGCGCAGACGTTCATGTGGATCCCGCTTGGGGCGATAGCGGGAATTGGCACGTCCGTCACGGCGGGCGGTGCGGGCGCCGCGGTTGGGGGGACAGCTCTGGGGGGCACAGCGCTGGGCTGGTCGCCGGTGGCGCTGACCACCGGGCTGCTCAACAGCGGTTTTGATCTTGCGCTGCGGGTGGCGGCGCCGGTGATCGGTCTTGTGCTGGTCGAGACAATTGCGACGGCGATGCTGATCAAGACAATCCCGCAGATGAACATCATGTCGCTGGGCTTTGGATTCAAGATTCTCATTGGGCTGCTGGCGCTGGTCGCGGCGGTGCGCGTGATGGACGGGGCCGTGGGCGAGCACGTGGCCGAATCTGGGCGGCAGATGCTGCAGTGGAGCGCGGGCAACGGGCCGGCGGCGTTGAACGAGTCGCTCGGGTCGGTGCGCATGCCGTCGGCGGACGGGGGTGGGCGCTGATGGCTGAGGACCTGGGTGACAAGACGGAGGACCCGACAGAGCAGAAGCTTCAGCGCGCGCGCGACGACGGGAACGTGGCCAAGAGCGCCGAGCTGGTGGCGGCGATGGACCTGATCGTCGCGGCGCTGCTGCTGTGGTTCTTTGGCTCGATGGCGCTGGAGGTTGGCGCGGGGGTGATGCGCGAGGGGCTGAGCGTGCGGTCTGTCAGCGGCACCCTGGGCACGGGCGATGTCGCGCACGACACGCTGCTGGCGCTGGCGCGCGGCGGGCCGATCCTGGGCGTGGCGCTGGGCGTGCTGATGCTGACCAGCGTGGTTGGATACCTGCAGCAGGTGCAGTTTGTCTTCAGCACCAAGCCGCTGGAGCCGAAGCTCAACAAGCTGAACCCCATCAGCGGCTTCGGGCGGCTTTTCGGGCTCAAGGGGTTGGCCAAGGGCGGGATCAACATCGTGAAGCTGGCGCTGGTGATTGTGACGTGCGTGGTGGCAATCACCGTGTACATGCCCGAGTTTGCGGGCCTGGCGGCGATGGATCTGATGCCGGCGATGCGGGCGATGATGGTGCTGATCTTCAAGGTGCTGGCGTGGTTGCTGCTGATGATCACGATCATCGGTGTGGTGGACCTTGCGTACCAGCGCTGGCAGCACCGGCGTGACCTGCGGATGACCAAGCAAGAGGTCAAGCAGGAGCGCAAGGACAACGACGGGGACCCTGAGATCAAGGCGCGGGTCGCGAGGATCGGGCGGGAGATCGCGATGGGCAAGCTCAAGCGCGAGGTGCCGCGGGCGGACGTGGTGGTGACGAACCCGACGCACTTCGCGGTGGCGCTGAAATATGAAGGGGGCTCGATGGCCGCGCCGGTGGTGTTGGCCAAGGGCGCGGACTTCATGGCGTTCCGGATCCGCGAGCTGGCCATCGGCGCGGGGGTGCCGATTGTGGAGAAGCCTGAGCTGGCGCGTGGGCTGTACGCGAGCACGAAGGTCGGTCAGGCGATTGACACGAAGTTCTATCAGGCCGTGGCTGAAGTGCTGGCGTACGTGTATCGGCTGCGTGGTGAGGGCTCGGGCACATCGGGCGGGGCAAGCGGGGCGAGCCCGGTGCCGCAGCGGGCGGGGCGTGAGCGTGCGGGGGCTTTGTAGCAACGGCGGTGGTGCCCGGGGGCTGACGTGTGCGCGGGCTGGTGTGCGTGGTGGTGGTTGAGGGTCTGTGAGCAGCATGGCGAAAGCGGGTAGACAGGGTGTGCCGGCGTGGGTGCGGGGCCTGCAGAAGCACCGCGGGCTGATCGTGCCCGTGGGGTTTGTGCTGCTGCTGATGGTGGTGGTGGTGCCGCTGCCCAGCGAGATCCTTGACCTCTTGATCATCGGGAACATCGCCATCAGCGTGGTGGTGCTGATGACCACGATGTACATGAAGGAGCCGCTGGACTTCTCGGTGTTCCCGTCTTTGCTGCTGGCCACGACGCTGCTGCGGCTGGTGCTGAACGTGGCGAGCACGCGGCTGATCCTGACGGCGGACGCGTCGAGCCCCGAGGGTGCCGTCGAGATCGCGGGCAACGTGATCGCGACGTTCGGGCACTTTGTCGCGGGCGACTCGCTGATTGTCGGGGTGATCATCTTCCTGATCCTGGTGATCGTGCAGTTCGTGGTCATCACCAAGGGTGCCACGCGAATCTCTGAGGTCGCGGCGCGGTTCACCCTGGACGCGATGCCCGGCAAGCAGCTCGCGATCGACGCGGACCTGAACTCCGGGTCGATCAACGAGGCCGAGGCGCGCCGGCGGCGCGAGCGCGTCGGCCAAGAGGCGGACTTCTTCGGCGCGATGGACGGTGCCAGCAAGTTTGTCCGGGGCGACGCGATCGCGGGCATCATCATCACGTTGATCAATATTGTCGGCGGGGTGGCCATCGGCGTGCTCGAGCGCGGCTGGCCCGTGGGGCAGACCCTTGAAGTCTTCACCAAGCTGACCATCGGGGACGGGCTATCCAGCCAGATCCCCGCGTTTGTTGTTGCCATTGCCAGCGCGCTGATTGTGACACGCAGCGGTGCCAAGGGCGAGCTGGGCACCGCCATCAGCGAGCAGCTCATCAGCCAGCCCATGGCCTTGTTCGTGACGGCGGGGTTCATGGGGTTGCTGGCGCTCACGCCGCTGCCGACGATCCCGCTGCTGATCACGGCGCTGGCTCTGGCGGGGCTTGGGTTCGGGTTGGTGCGCGGGACGCGGGCGAAGGCGGACGCGGTCAAGGCGCAGGCGGTGCAGGCGAGCCAGGTTAAGGCCGAGCCGCCGACACCCGAGACGTTCCTGAAGCTAGACGCGATGGAGCTGGAGATCGGCTATGGGCTGGTGCCGCTGGTGGATACCACGCGCGGGGGCGACTTGCTGGAGCGGATCAGCGCGATCCGCCGTCAGCTTGCGGGCGAGCTGGGCGTGGTGATGCCGCCGATCCGCATCCGCGACAACCTGCAGCTTGGGCCAAACGACTACCGGGTCAAGATCAAGGGCGCGGCCGTGAGCCGTGGGCAGACGGTGCCCGGACGGCTGCTGGCGATTGACTCGGGGATCAGCGCCGGTCCGATTGAGGGCGTGCCGGGCAAGGAGCCGGCGTTCGGGCTTGACGCGTACTGGATCGACCCCGCGCTGCGGCAGCGGGCCGAAACGCTCAACTACACGGTGGTGGACGCGGTGAGCGTGCTGGCGACGCACATCACCGAAACGGCGCGGACGCACGCGGCGGAGCTGCTGAGCCGCCAAGAGGTCAGCGAGCTGGTGAATCAGCTCAAGACCAAGGCGCCCAAGCTGGTCGAGGAGGCGATCCCGGGGGCTTTTAAGGTCAGCGAGCTGCACCGCGTGCTTCAGAACCTGCTGCGCGAGCGCGTGCCGATACGCGACATGGAGACGATCGTCGAGACGCTGGCGGACTGGAGCGGCAAGACCAAGGACCTTGACGTGCTGACCGAATACGTGCGGCACGGGCTGCGCAGGGCGATCTGCCAGCAGTTTGCGCACGCGGGCGAGGGCGGGCGGCTGAGGTTGGTCTGCTGCACGCTTGACCCGCAGCTTGAAGAGCAGGTGAACGCGTACATCGACCGTTCAACGGCGGGCACGAGCCTAACGGTGCCCGCGGGCGTTGCGCAGCGCGTCAGCGACGCCGTGGGTCGCGGGCTGGCCAAGGTGACGGCGGCGGGCGCGCACCCGGTGGTGATCGCCTCGCCCACGGTGCGGGCGGCGGTCAGGCAGATCATCGAGCCCGCGCACGCCTCGGCGGCGGTGCTGGGGTACAACGAGGTCTCTACGGGCGTAGATGTTGAGAGCGTGGCGCTGGTGGGCCCGCTGGATATGCCACGCGGCGCGGTGGCGGGGACTATCGGCAGCGCGGCGTGAGCTGCGTTGGGGGCGCGTGCTGAATACGAGGTTCAACTGCGTACGGGCGTCGGCGTCGGCGTGGGCGTGGGCGTGAGCTTGGCGCTCGCGGATTTCGCCGGCTTAACCGCTGCGGTCCCAGCGCCGGGCGAAGGGATCGTTTAGGCCCAGCAGGGGCATCGCGCGTCGCCACAGCAGGGCGAGCAAGGCGGCTGGGATGGCGGTGTAGAGCGCCGAACCCAGGCGAGAGATGACCTGTGGGCCAGCGAGCGTAAAGCCCGAGTCGGTGATCTGGCGGATCGCCAGCAGGCCCGCGGCGGTCAGGCCCGCGCACGTCGCGGCGATGACCGCAAGCACCACCAGGCTGGTGGCGTGGCGACGCAGGAAGAGTCCCCGGATCGTCAGCACGGCGTACGTGCCGACGACAAAGCCGACGGCGGAGGGGCCAAGCACGATGGTCGGGCCGGTAGTGGTTGCGACCGGGGTGGTCAGGTCGGTCAGCGCGCCAGCAAGCAGAGCAATCCAGAGCGCCGCGGTCATTGGCGCAAAGGCGGCGATGAGCGCGACCAGGGCGATCAGCAGCGAAGGGACAAAGCTGCCGGCGATGGTCAGCGCCGCGCGTGAGCCGAGCTCGACGCCGAGGGTGAGGTAGAGCGCGAGGGCGACCACGGGCCAGTTCATCGCTGGGCTCCGGGAGTGACAAGGGGCGCTTCAAGGGTTCCGGTAGAGTCGGGCGTCAGCAGGATCGTGACCTGCTGGAGCGAGCGTGGGTCGAAGCCGGGCTTGACAGTCACGATCGGTCGACCGTTGTCAGCGCGGGATACAGCTTCAACGGTGCCGACCACCAGCATCTGCGCGGCGCGGGGCCATGAGGGGTCTGTCAGGCGGACGGTCATGCCGGTGCGGATTGCGGGCTCGAACTGGCCGTCGGCAAGCTGCAGGGCGTAGACCGACCCGCGCAGGCGGCCCTGCCCGGCGGGCGTGAGCACCACGCCAAGCTGTACGGCGCTGGGGTCTGCGTCAGGATCGGCGTTGGGGTCGGCGCTGGGGTCGGCGCGGTCTTCGAGTGGGAAGATGGTGGCGCGAAGTTCACGCGTGCCGGCCTGGCCGATGGGCTGGACGTCAGCGACGGGCCCAGCAGCGCGGACGACGCGCCCGACGATGTTGACGGCGTCGCTGATGGCGACGGAGCCAAGCGGGACGTTGCCCTCGCTGCCGTCGGCGGCGCGGACGCGCCCGGTGCGGAGCATGATCAGTCCGCTGGCGACGGGCGAATCTGCCGCGATGACGGGCACGACGATGCGCATGGCCTCGGCCTGGGGGTTGAGCTCAGCGCCGCGCTGCAAGGCGCGGACCTGCGCGCGCAGCTCGTCATTCTCGGCGGCCAGGCGCAGGTTTCTGGCCGTGAGCAAGGCGACCTCACGGGCCAGCGGGGCGTCACCGGTAGCGGACGCGCCAGTGCCAGCGCCGCCAGCGCGGGCGACTTGCCCGACCAGCCAGCGGACCGGCGCGGTGACGATCTGTACGGGGTAGGCGGCGTCTTGCACCCAGGCGGTAAAGGGCGCGGGGGCGACGGCGCAGAGCGCACAGAGCCCTGTGGCCAGGGCCAGCAGGTTGGTGCCGCTCAGGATGGACTTGCGGGCGGGGTTCACGCCTGGGCTCGGCTCGCTCGTGCGTGGAGGTTCAGTGCGGGCCCGTTGGAAGTATGTGGCGGGTGCCGGGCCGGGGGTTACCCGTCAAGGTCGCTCTCGAGTGACTGCTTGAGCAGCTCGATGTTGTCCAGCAAGATGCACGTCCCGCGGGCCACGCACGTCAGCGGATCGTCCGCGACGCGGACGGGCAGCCCGGTGGCGTTCTGGATCGCGATGGAGAGGCCGCGGAGCAGGGCCCCGCCGCCGCAGAGCACGATGCCCGACTCGACCAGGTCGGCAGCGAGCTCGGGCTCGGTGCGCTCGAGGGTGCGGGCGATGCACTCGGTGATCTGGTTGACGGGGTCTTGGAGGGCCTCGCGGATCTCCTCGGCAGTGATGACCGTCTTGCGGGGGAGCCCGCTGATCATGTCACGCCCGCGGACCTCCATCGTGCGCTCTTCGCCGATTGGCGCGGCCGAGCCGATGTCAACCTTAATGCGCTCGGCGGTCTGCTCGCCGATCATCAGGTTGTACGTGCGCTTCATGTGGTTGATGATCGCGTTGTCCATGTAGTCGCCCGCGACGCGGAGCGACTCACAGACGGCGATATCGCCGAGCGAAAGGATCGCGACCTCGCTGGTGCCGCCGCCGATATCAACCACCATGCTGGCGGTCGGCTCAGTGACGGGCAGACCAGCGCCGATGGCGGCAGCAAGGGGCTCCTCACAGAGGAACGTCCGACGCGCGCCGGCCCGCCCGGCAGAGTCAAAGACGGCCCGCTTCTCGACGGCGGTGATGCCCGAGGGGACGCTCACGACCACGCGCGGGGCGATCAAGCGGCGGTTGCCGTTGGCCTTGCG
>Ga0163144_10018177_pt1 | contig 14256 bp, 13 predicted proteins | sample OliLak19BULKMAT1_FD_123175 | JGI IMG/M metagenome (GOLD analysis project Ga0163144, IMG submission 123175) | Freshwater microbial mat bacterial communities from Lake Vanda, McMurdo Dry Valleys, Antarctica - Oligotrophic Lake LV.19.BULKMAT1 | ecosystem: Environmental > Aquatic > Freshwater >... | reverse complement strand
CCGAGACATTTAGTATCGTTCCATCTCTATCCGTTATTTTAATTGGATACTTAATTGCTGACTTCTTTACAAAAATAGTATTCTATTTCCATGTAAGGAAACTACAATAAATTATTACAAAAAACACAGAAAATTCTGTGTTTTTTGTATACCTATAGAATAAAGTATTTTGTGCTACCTCGAAAGGGGCATTAGTGCTTGTCTCGTCTTCCCAACAAAAAAGGTGCTTGTGCGCTCTTTTTCTGTATGAGCGGTGTATATTGGAAAAAGTCCAAATATATTTCGAGCAGAATCCTGATGAGAGCTACTAATCGCGCGCTCCGCGTGCGTGGTGGCTCTAGATTGAATCGTACGCTCCGATTGTGCCTCGGGCACGCTCGCGGACTCGCGCGGGCAAAACCAACAATATCCATTCCTTTGAGGATCGGAGCAAGAACACGTCCCGCCGATAATGAAAATCGCGCCGAGTTTTTCAAGTTTCTTTTCCAACTCGTCCCGCTTTCCGAAATAGTCCTGCAAATTAAGCATTTCAACATCAATACTAAGTTCGCGGAGCGAACCCACATCATTTTCATTTCGTTTGGTACGACGTTCTGGGTTCGGCACCAGTGAAATCCCGTGCATTCGGGATGTGGTCAATTTTTACTTTCGTAGCGAGATTTTTCAGTTTTTCTGTCTCGTTCCCGATTTCATAAGATAATAGATAATATTTCATATTATTTCAATATTTCCTCAACTGAAGCATCGGCAAATATTTTCATCGTATCGAATATTCTAAGATTCTTGTGGCTAGGGATGAGGAGTTGTAAATCCGTACACGCCAAAATAACACAATCTAAATCTTTGTCTTCAAAGTCATTGATAATACTAATGAGTTCCTCACGATCTCTATTTTTCTGTTGCCCAACAACAAGATTCAAAATAAACTTTCCCATTCTTGCCTGTTGAAGTTCGTTTGGAGCGATATACTCAATTCTATGTTCTGCAAAGGCGTTTTCGTAAAGTTTATTTTTTATTGTCGCAGAAGTAGAAACAATACCAACTTTTTTCATTTTTTCCTGTTTGAGAAACTTAACAGTTTCCTCAACGATACTTAAAACTGGAATCTTGACCACACTTCGTATGTTCTCAATAAACACATGCAGAGAATTGCATGGCACGACAATAAAATCTGCCCCTGCTTTTTCCAGTCGTTGAGCTTCGGCTGTGAGGTATGGAATGTATCGCTCCATACCTTCACTTCTCAAGATTAAATCTTCTTCAATTTGATAAGGTAATGGAACACTTGAAATAATAATTGATGGACGAGCAGTTTTATCTTTTTTGGCACACGAAAAAACAATATCGAGGTAAAACTCGGAAGTTGTTTCTGGACCTAACCCTCCAATGATTCCAATTGTTTTCATAATTTTTATAATTTTACTATTTCCTCCATCGAAACTCCTAACGACCTGGCGGGACAGTCGAGTTAAGTACCCAGCATCTCAAGTGTTGTAGGGACATTTTAGCACTTTTTCTGTTGTCTTATTAAGGTACTCTGGTCGGAGACATAATCAGTGGCTAGTAAACTTTCACTAATTCAATTAATTTTCTTACAGCCTCTTTCCCTCGTAACTTACCCAGATTTTTGTATTCACTTAGAACTCTTTCCTTTTCGCTCGGACTAAATTTGACAGTTCTTAATTTTGGATCTTCAAAATCACAATTGTAAGTGATAACATTTAAATCCTCATCAATCACAGACACTAAATTATATGGTGAAAGTGGTTGAGAGTGTCCATTTCTTTGGATGAAAAAAGATGTAACAACAGTCAGACGATTATTGCCCGAGTTTGGTCCTGATCCGCCAGTTACTAGATGTTCATTTAAGATTTCATTCACTCCTAAAATAAATTCCTTGTGTGCTTGATATACTAAACTCAAGACATCATCTCTTCGTTTAAATTCATTTGTGCTTAATAACATCGTAAATTGTTCTGAAGGATTATCTGTGCCCAATTCTGCGGGTGATTTTTTTTGTTCAGTCATAAACAATGCCAGTTCTTCAGTATTTTGAAAACGTTGAGCTATTTGATATGAGAATCCTTTATCAAAAGTTCTCATTAGCCAAGTAGAGTTAATTATTTCATCTGGAAGCATGATTCTTTCTTGAGGATATTTATTATTCTCATCAAGTAGTATATTTGGTGCTTTTCCAGAAAGCATGTAAAAAAGTAATCCAACTACAAAGGTTACATCAGAAACTGATGATGAAACTTTTTCACCTTTACTAAATTCAGGTAAACGCAAGAACCTGTTTCCTAATTCTTTAGAAGGTGGAGTCTTATAATCTGTGTCGACGCCCTCGATTCTACATAGACCAAAATCTATTAAGAAAACTTCGTCATTATCTTTAATCACTATATTGTCAGGTTTTATATCTCTATGTAAAAGACCAATTTCATGAACCTTGCCAAGTATTTTCAGAATTTTAAAAGTAATATCAATCGCCTCGTCTACAGACAACGGATTACCATTGACCAAATCATTTAATGACTGACCATTTATATACTCCATTAAAATATAAGGTTCATTATCAAAACAATAATTGTAGACTTTTGGAACACCGTTGCCATCAATTAGTGACAATGCATCAGCTTCTTGTTTAAACCTAAAGCTATGTTCTTTGGAGAGAATTTCTACTAAAGGGCGTTTTAATAAAAATAGTTCACCCTCTTTTGAGATGAGAGTTGTTTTTGATTGACCGCCAGGTTTAAATTCTCTGCTAAATATGTACCCTTTCTCAGAAAGTTTTTTTGGTATAGACATATCTATAGTTATTAACGTTAATAATGAAAGATCAGATACTCGGGTCTGCCGATATTAAGTTCTGTTGGCGGGCCATGTGAGTTAAGTACCACCACCTCAATGTCTTGTAAGGGTATTTTAGCACGTTTAGGCGAGGTTATTTGAGATAAGTGAGTCGCTGTATCAAATGCCAACAAATGCCAATTTTAAGATTTTCCTTCACATAAGAAAAAATTCGAAAATGATATAATTGGTAAACGAAGAACCTCCTGGAAAAAGAACACATCCTTTATAATTCTGTCGCAAACTCACCAAGTGATAAGGACTTTTTTATAATTTACACAGATATTTACTACACCTTGTTCATTAACTACCTCATACGTATACTTGTATCTATTTAATAGTGCCTAAGCAGGAGAAAGTGTCTGCCTTTTTTTGATTTCAACAAAAAAGATACGTTTAAATTATCATCAAAACAAAAGACAAGAATGTGTGTGCTATCCCACCAAGGTCTCCAAATAACTCAATGATGTATTCTACACTCTTAATCTTACTCAAGTGATACATCTGTAGTAATAACTAGGGTATACCCATTTATGGACAGACAGTTAAAATTACAGACATTTTTAACTATTATAAAGTTGCTTTGTATTTATATAAAAGGTAATACTTGTTGATATAATGACCACTCAGCAGTATTAATTGGTTTTGTAGATAAATTAAGAAGTATATTATCTTTTTACTTCTAAAAAAGTTTCATAAATATGAACTATATTAAATATTGTAACATCCTAATATAGGTTGTATCTAGATAAAAAAATCAAATAAAAATGCTGCAACAATAGGTAATACAAGGTTATCCAAACCGTAAATAGAAATAGCTTCAACAAAAACAAGAATTAAAGGAAATAATAATACCTGATATCCAAGTACTGGATAAAAGATACATGTCACAATCACACTAGTTAGAAAAAAAACCATTGAGCCTTCAATTGTTTTTTTATTACCCATTATCGTAAAAAAATGTTTGCCATATCTTTCACCAATGAACCCCCCGATAGCATCAGAAAATCCCATAATAAAGATTCCAAATTGAAATGCATGCAAATTGTGAGGTAAAAAAATAAAAGCTGTAACAGCAACACCTAATGGTAAATATATATCTCCAAAAGAATAACGTTCTACTGCATGAATTGCTGAGAATAAATTATATATACGTCCCACACATAAAATTCCAATAAAAAGTAAACTTACCAAGATAAGTTCTTCTCTTGTAACAAAAAAAGCCGATACTCCAACAACAGCTGATGTGCCAATATGTATTACCCTTCTCGTGACAGCAGTAGGGAAGGAAAATTTTCTTTTAAGTAACTCAGTTCCTATAATAATAAAGGAAGAAGAGAGAATAAGAAGTATTATTTTCATACTGAAAATTCAAATGCTGCATAGCGACGAAATATTACAGCTTTCTCTTTAGGGAAGTTCTTAATACTGTTTCCTTTGCGTATCAAGGCGTAAATTATTTTTTCAAAACCATACTTCTTGGCATCAAGATGTATTTTATAAGCAAGAGCATTCCCTAGGCCTAAACTTTGGTACTCTGGTAAAATACAAATAGTTTTTAAAATAAGAGTCTTATCATCCTCTTTAGAAGTGCTACAAAAACCAATAATAGTTTCACCTTTATACAGTAAATATAAGGTGTTAAGATATCTGCGTAACTTCTCAAATGAATACAATTCCATAAACTCATAATTATTTAATTCGGTGTAACCCCAACTACTTTGAAAAACTTTTTTAGATATTTTGGCAAGTATTTGTAATTCTTCAAGTGTCACACTCTCCTTCACTTGTATAGAAAAACCTGATATCTTAAGTTTTTTATATGAATCTTCACTTATCTTTTGAAAAATAATATCATACGGCTCTCGAGAAGCTGAATAATAAAGAACTTCTTTGGTCGGTTTTTTTGAAATGAGAAAATCGTAATAATATAACGGAGAGAACAATTCCGATTTAAAGAAATCATCACCATTTGTTTCTTTTACACAACGATACTGATGCCAAATACTCCCATTTATTGGCCCCTTAAGAAGTGAGACCCCTTTCTTCTTAGATTCATTAATTAAAAGATCCCACAAGGAATTAAATACAGAAACATCTTCAGGAATCTCTAAAAAGCCAAAAAAAGCCTCTCCTTTTGGTAAACGTTTATCTATAATAAGAGCTATGTGTGCAAACATTTTTCCTTCCTTAAAAGCGGAAATAGGTTGAAAATTAATATTTTTATTTTTTACACAGAAATTAAAAGTTTTTATGGAATCATTTAAAAAATAGTTTATATTTTTATTTTTTCCATACTTTTCCTGCAAGAGCACAGTGAATTCCTTAACGGAAGATGTGGTAGGTTCGTATATATTACTATCCATAATTTTATATTATCTTAATTATTCCAGTAGAGCCATCAATTTCCACCATTTGATAATCGACGAGAGTATTAACAATATTCTCAGCACCAATTACAGCTGGTATACCTAGTTCTCGAGCTACTATAGAAGCATGCGACAGAACACCTCCATGTTCAATAATGAGCCCCTTAGAGAGGGCAATGAGGGATGTCCACCCTGGATCAGTGTGTGATGTTACAAGAATGTCAAAATCTATTTCTTTTGGCATAGAGAAATCTTTGAACACTCTTACTTTCCCTCTTATTATTCCAGGTGACGCTGGACGAGCATAGATTATGTCTTTTATGGTGATGGTAACATTTTTAATAAAAGGTGGCTGGCTATTTATTGTTGAGAAATGAGAAGGAGGAACTATCTTAGCATCAAAGAGATACTCATCTTTTCTTTTTTTTACTATTTTTTCGAGTCGGCAATTTTTTTCCGCATCTTGATCAAGAAGCTCATGTAGTTGTAAATAAAAAATATCGTCCGGGTGCTGAATAACTCCTTTATTTTTTAATAAAACACCCATGTGCCTAAAAAGACGTCTGGTCATACCGAACGTGTTTGAGCGTTGTAAGCGAAAAACCTCTCGACGAGAAGCGTACTTTCTAAATTTACTTACTACTACTTTTATAAATAATTTCTTAAAAAAAGGCAGCTGTATTTCTGTTTGTGGAGAAGGTGATTTTAATTTGTAATTCTGATAAGCTTTTAAAACTGAAAAAAGTTTTTTTCTATCTTCGTCAACACCAACTGATTCAAGTTTTAACTCACTAGCAAATCTTCCACCAAATGAATGCAAGTAGGTATCGAGGTGAGCAGAGGGTTCCTTGTGAAGGACTATCTCTTTGTTGAATCTATCAACATCATCTACCTCTATTGCTTGCCATAATTCTTTAACATCCCTCATTTGTTTGCTAAGCAGAAATAAGGCGTTAACTTGCTCAGTTGCCTTACTTGGAAATGTTATTGCCTGTTGCATCTGTTCTTCTTTTAAAACTTTTTTTAGGATCCCTAAATACGTCATAACAAAAAAATCATTCTCAAGAGTAATGTACCACTTACGTAGTAAATTTGTATTTAAATTTTCAAACAAAATAATGGATTCTTTGTAATTAAGAATGTTGAAATCTTTTTTTCTAAGAAAGTACAAGTAGCGCTCCACTCTCGATTTAAAATGACCTGTAGTAAACCCAAATACAATCACTTTTATACTAACAATAAACGGGTAAAAAATCTTTAGAGCAAACGATGGTTTTATTATTGTTGTGACATCTTCTTTAATATTACTGGTGATCATCAGCTCGAAATTCTGTTTGTTTCTTTTATACCCTGGCACAAACTCAGCCATTCTGTACCAATTATTCATGTTGTAATACATCCTTCCATGAAAGAAGCCCAAAAGATTTTCAAAAATTTCAGAGTGCCTCTCCATCTTTTTTCTTGAAACTCCAGACATACACAATAAATCTTTATACACTTGCTCATATACCATCTTTGCAAAAGAACATGTAAGAGGAAGAACGACACCGGAGTAACTTTCAGCTATATTGGCACTATCAAAATATTCTTCTTTCCCTACTTTAAAATCTCTTGTAATGGGTCGAGATTGAAGAACATATAGTTGACCACCCTTAAAACACCACTCAACATCCTGAGGTTCACCGAAATAACTTTGAATCTTTTCTCCTAACTGTATTAATTGAAGTAAACTTGATTCATCAAGAGACTCTGTGTTAATTTTTTTAGAAATAAACTTACCTTCTTGAAATAATAAAATTGGCTTTTCTTTAGGAATTGTTTTACCGACAAGATTACCATTTTTTGAAAAAAGATATTCATCACATGCTTTTCCACTAACAACTGACTGACAAAGACCTGCGTTTGCATTTATAACTATCATGTCTTCTCCCACCTTTGTAAACATAACACCAGCAACATCACTATCTATAAACTCCTGTACAATTACAATGCCCCTTGATTTTCCATACGATTTTTGTACCTTCAGGACCTCTCTAAAAACTTCTCGGTGTCTCACCCCTATAGCTGTGTAAAAATATCCAGCGAAGGAAGTCTCCTTGGAATCCTCGTTCTCAGCCGAAGATCGAACGGCAAAATAATTACAGTGTGGTAAATATATTTTAATTTTTTCTAGTATTGATTCCTCTGACCATGTTGCGTCACATGTGAAAAAAGTAGGCACGTTAAAGCCTTGTTTTTCAAGTTCTATAAGAGACCCTGCTTTACCTTTTTTTAACATTTAATTAAGAATTAGAAAATAAATTGTAATATTAAAAATTCCGTATAACAGAAGAAGTGCCAGTTGCATTAACTGATCCGTTTCTTTTGTCTTTTTTACCTTATGTATTAACGTAGAAAGAGATACTAACGTAACCAAACCAATCGCAAACAAGAAAAGAGCAGACGTATGTGGTGAAATAAGAGTTCCAATAGAAAAGAAAAGGAAAGTATTCAAAAAGAGAAGGACTTGATAGACAATGAGAGCTTTGTCAAATCCGAGATACCAGGAGTACGTATCCTTTCCTGAACCGTCTTCTCCTGGTATTTTTATTTTGCGTACAAATTCAAAAACAAGAGTTCCTACGCTTGTAAAAAGAAAATGCAACACAGTGAGCTTGTTAAGTGGAAAAGTATTTGCAAAAACAAGGTAAACAAAAACCTGCATCATGAGCATTTGGGCTAAATTTACCGCATTGTGAATAAAAAAATATCTACGTATTTTTTCACTAATGAAAAACTCTTTTCCGGCAAGATATGAATATACGAGCATAATAATAACAGCAATAAAAGCCACCAGTCCCGCATTGGCAGCAATAAAAATCAATATGGAAACAGCCCAAACATCAATAATCCTTAATTCTTTTTTTGAAATAAGACCAGTCTGAACGGGACGTGTAGTATGGTGTATATTGTCATGAGTAAAGTCGCGATATTCATCAATAATTCTAATATGTAACAAATACGCAATCGACGCGATAAGAGCCAATCCTATAGTAAGGAAACTTGCATGAGGAGTTATGACGGCAGATGAACTTAAAATTGCTGGAAAAAGAGAGATAGTAAGAATAATCAAAGGAAACCTTTCCTTTTGGTAATTATAAAATTTCTTACTAATTTGTAACGTTATTTTAATCATTTTACTATTGAGTTGACGTGAAAACTGTCATAGAAAAAGACCCTGTCTTGTGCTTGTAATTTACTCATCTGCTTTTTATTGGTCTTAATCTTCAGAGAGAGGTAGGTAGGGTAGGTTCTATGAACAAGATTATTCCAATAGACTACTACTGCACCATTTTTTGCTGTACGAATAATTTCTTCCCATAACCTATCATTTTCAGCAACAGAAAGTGCTTCGAATATATCAGAAAAATTGAACTTTGAAAATGTATCTTTTGGTGTCGATTTTAAATACTCTAAAAGGTTGTCTGTTTCAATCAAAAGAGTAGTTTTTGTCTCTTCCCTTAAATACAAATATGCCTCTTTTTGAAGGTACGGGGGAAGATTGTCACCATATTCTCCTGTTAAGCTATAGTGTAGGAAAAAATTATCTTTAGTTAAAACTGAGTTGAGATTCATTCCTAACCTATTACGATAGACTTCCGCCACAGTTTGACTCTGAGCGTATGAAAACATTCCACGCTGACGTGCAAATCTTTTCAAAATAAATCGATTGACGACAAGACTGAAAAAAAACCTCCATTTTTTAGAGTCCCATTGTTTATGATAAATATCCTGTTGCTCCTTGATATTATTAGTGGATAACATTTTTATAATAAGTTTTCTAGAATGTATAAGTGGCAAAATATACTTAGCAAACAAAATAGTGAATCTCTCAAACTTTCCACAACGAACAACCCCTTCATTAAGTAGGTCTTTGTGGTGTAACCACCACTCGTCTACATGAGAAGAAAGGTAGGGACGAATTTTTTTAAAAAGGATCTCACGTTTTTTCGATTCTACAACTCCTAAGAACTCTAAGTACTCGTCATAAGACAATGCTTTGGCTGCTGATATCTTTAATTCAAGGAGATAATTCTGGGCACTATTTGAGTCTATTGAAACTATTGTATTAGGCTTATCAAGTACAAGAGCTAGTGTATTATCTCCTCCTGAAGTCACACTAAGGACGTAATCATTCTCATTAATTGAAAGAGCTTCTCTTAAAATATGTGGATCTTCCCAACACTGACTATAATTAATCGGCCTATTACTCATACTGTAAATATTCTTGCTTATGAAACCTGGTTAGTATTCTTTTTAAAAAATCAAAATCTATCATGTTAGCTTTACAAACAGAGTTTGGAAATTCATAGTTCGTAGGCCAATAAGGAGAGAGGCGTGAAGCAAGTTTATATAAAGCTGACCCTTCTTCTGTAAGATCAAGTTTTCCAAATTCTTGAAATAGTACATCTAACATAGTAATCACATCACGAACACTATAGAAATTTAAAGTCTCATCAAGTAACCACTCAACATGTGGTGATTCTGGGTTGGTTATATAGATGGTCTCTCCAATCTGACCACGTTCTACGATTGCACTAATTTGCTCTGCGACTTTATATACTTGAGTCATATCAAATATTCCAGTCATTCGTGAAAATCCAAGTACACTTTTTTGTTCGTTAGCCTTATGAATAGCTGATATAAAAGCTCGTAAAATAAAACAATAACCATTGAAGTTTTGTATACTCCCAATACTGCTATGCCCAGTTAAAATTGAAAGTCTCGCTAAATCATACGGAACACCGGGGAAAAGAAGTATCTGTTCTGCTAAAAACATATCCTCTTCATAATAATTATTGAATGCTCCACTTGTATTGTGTAGTTTATACACAAACGCAGTACCCACAGCATATACTGGTATTTTTAATTTTTTTGCTAACTTTACAATTCGAAACATTATCTGCTGATTCTTATCCCCTACCCTATTAAAGTGCACAACTCCACCACAATGAATAATGCAATCAACCTCACCTAAAAGATTTACATCTCCATCCCCAACTACAAGATCGTACTCAACCACTAGCTCAAATTGTACTGGATAGGATGAAAGAGGGTCAATGCCACCTGACCAAACACACGACACGACATTAATTCCTCGTACAGAGAGACTTAAACATGCTTCATATCCCAAATTTCCAGCGACACCTGTAAGTAATCCTTTCATAAAAGTAAAATAAACTCGACGCCAGAAAATGAGTACGTAGAATCAAGCTGTTTTTTGATAGTTTAGTGAGTTTTTGACCACGCCCTCTGATTGAAAAGCAAGGTTGTCAAAAGAGCTACATAAACAGCGCCAACCACCCAACCTGTTATATACAATACTTGCACATCTTTACTTGTAATAAGCATAATACCTCCCACGACTTGAGCAATGAAACCATATCGAACAAGTGCAGAATAAGGTCCTTCAAATTTTGAAGCAACAAGGTCAATTAATGGAAGAATGGTAAATGACAATGCAAAAATATAAAGCATCTGAACAAGTGGTGTTAAGTTAAAAAAGAGTAACCCTTCAGGAGAAATAAAAGCATAAGCAGGAGATGCTCTTCCGATGAAGAATATTCCAATAATTGCAAAAGTGCCGACTATGGTCACCAACAGACGATTGCCTGAAGAAAGCTTCTGAAGAGATGCGTATAAGAAAACTATGAGAGATACGAGGAATGCAATAGCTCCAAAGGTCACAAAATTTAGAAGTTGCGGTGCATTCACATATCCTATCGTCCACATCGCAAACGCAAGTGCATTAAGCAAAAGACCTACCCCGAAATATTTAAGAGTTACATCATTTTTAGCCATAAATTTTCTAGCCAAGAACGTGGCCGCCAACGCATTAACCACAAAAAACAATACAACAAGTGAGTTCATAATAGTGTTATAGTTATTGAAATAAAAAGTTCCCCATGCAATAATCATACTATGTTATCTGAAAAAGTGCTAAGTAACTACACACAGACTGGACCTTGTAAATCTTACGTTTTTGAACACCTACATAAGGTGCTGTCTTATGCTTCCTAGTTTTTTTCAACATCTTGCGTGGGTGCCTCTTCGCGTTTCAATGAGATTTTTTTGCTCCCTTGAAATCAAAGGCCTTGAAAACATGAAAGAAGTGAGGGGTAACATGATACTCGCGAGTAATCATATTAATGAATTAGACCCTCTCTTAATTGTTGCGTGCCTACCTTTCTTTTCTAAACATTTACCTTTATATTTTGTATCCCGTGAAAAAAGTTTTTATAAAAAGGGATGGAGAACACTTTTCTACGGAGGTACTTTTTTTAGAATGATTGGTGCATATCCTGCTTTCGTTGGTTTACGCAACTATAAGCAGGCATTAACTCACCATCTTAAACTAATTCAAGAAGGAAAGAGCGTAGTTATTTTTCCAATGGGAAGAATATATTTACAAAGTACACTAACCAAACCAAAAGGAGGTGTGACTTTTCTTTCTCGAGAAACTCAACTACCTATAATCCCTGTATCAATTAAAGGAATAGAGCAGTCCACTCTAACTGATTTTATACACAGAAAAAGAAAGCTTACAGTAACCTTTGGAAAACCTATCTATTCTAAGGATCTCTTTCAAAGTACAGATAATATAGTAGTTAATGAAAGAAGAAATGATTACGAAGAAGCGGCTTCGATTTTGATGGAAAAAATTCTTGAGCTAGACTCAGACTGCAACCAAAATCTCCTTGCTTCGCGCTCGGATTAGAGAATTATAGATTATGATATATGGTATTGCTCCAAAAATAAGAGCTATTCCTCCAATAATTTGTATCAAAGGAATAAAATTTAATATAAAAACAATGTTTCTTATTATTATATGAGTCAATATCCATAGATCAGTTCGTGATTGAGTATTAGCAAATCTTACACTCAGTTTTTTATTTTCATACTGGTAAAAATATGCAAAGATGCCTAACGGAACAAACATGAGACCGTAAAACCATAAAAGAGTGCCCAAACCGATACTGGAATCCGTAGCAATAAATAATACGTTTATTCCAAACATGAAAATAAGAGAAATACCCATGAAAGTCCGATTAATCATAGGGATAAATTTTGACCACATCCTACTTTCTTTACCGGTACCAAGTGGAATACTACTCACTGAATTTGTTACATGAATAGTAGTAGACACAGGAGCTTGTGAAGATTTCTCTAACACAGTAAACACTTCATTCACATTCTGTTCATTCCATCCCTGAATACCCAGTTCCCTTTTAATTCCTTCCTTAGCAAACCCACTAGCAAGCTGATCCCGAACATAATCAAGAAGTTGTTGATTTATCATTGTAACTTAAATAATAACACCATAATTTTGATTTGAATAGAGAGTTATTTATTTTGGACGTTTTAAACGTAAACGAAAAAGACTCATGTTTTCTATTTCAAAGGAAACTTTCGCCCCATGCATCCACAATTCCCAAAGTCGAAAGAAAGGTTTATTAAACTTACGCTCAATATCTCCCTTGTGGCTTTCAAGTCTTGTTGTCCATTCAGTCATTGTAAGAATATAATCAGGCGTATCATCACGAAATTCCTCTACTAAAAATCCTGCCTGAACGGCCGATGAAATAAGTTCTTCTTTTTAAGGTAAATATGGTCCGTGAGATACATACTTTAATGTCCATTGGTCGACTCTTCGTGGCTTATGTCTACCTGTGAGTTGAAGAACTAGTGATCCTCCTGGCTTAACAACTTCATGTAGACTACTAAAAAATTGAGTTAACCTTTTCTGCCCGACATGTTCTATGGATTCAATCATTATAACTCCATCGAACTTGGTGGACGGAAGATTTTCTACCATGTCACGATACTCTAATGACACTGACTTTTCTAAGTTATTTTCTTTTATAAGATGTCGACAATATTCAAGTTGTTCCTTGCTCAACGTGTACCCAGTAATATTCCATTGTTTATTTATCGCAGCATATTTAGCAAAGCCACCCCATCCGAATCCAAGATCAAGAATAGATGCTCCGACTGGAAGATCTAACCATCGACACATCAATTCAAGTTTTTTCTGTTGAGCAGTTTCTAAACTTTCAAAACCTGTTTCATAATAACCCGCGGAATAAGACATAGTATTGTGATCTAAAAACATCTTAAAGAAATCATTCCCAAGATCGTAATGATAGGCAATTTGATCTTTTCTATCTCGAGGTATATTTCTAGTTGCAAGAAATGTTGCAAAAATAAGTCGTAACGAACGCTTTACATGTTTAAATTGATGTCGAAGTCTAAGATAAGACTCTAAATCACCATCAATTTTTATTGATCCTTCCATATATGCTTCCCCAAAACCAAGAGCACCTTCTGCAAGTAAACGTTCTGCAGTTTTCTTATCTTTAATAATTAAAGTGAAGGTAGTTGAATTACCTTCACCATAAAAATATTCTTGACCATCCCACAATTTAACTGAAAACTTCGGACCTTTAAATTGGTCAAAGATTTCGTTTATTACCTGAATATAGTTCATAGATTTATTTATCTCTCATTCGTTAAAACAAGCAGTAAACGAATATGATTATTATATCAATTATATATCAACTAAAATAACTCTATTAAGTTTATGTTTTTTTGTGCACCTTATATTTAAAGAATTTAAAAGATATTTTCTTATTCAATAGAACTATTCTACTCTTTACACATCTGAGCAACTCTATTTTCTCTTTAACTTCTTCTTGCAAAATTTATTTCACATAGCTTCTCATATCTGTATCGTTTACAGTAATATGCGTCATATTATTGAATAACATATGTTGAAATTTCTTAATCCTTTTAATTGTTAGCTTAGATCATCTTTATTAATAAATCCAAACTTACAATCTTGATCTCTAGCTTTGGTACATTTGTAATGATTGGTTTGTGAGATCCGTTGTACCAATTACCAGATTCTTTTGGAAACTCAAATCTGCCGTAGTAGAAATGATTCTGAAATAAACGATACAGATTGCCAAGACTGAGATGTATATTGTTTTCAGTTTTG
>Ga0163144_10018176_pt1 | contig 14256 bp, 9 predicted proteins | sample OliLak19BULKMAT1_FD_123175 | JGI IMG/M metagenome (GOLD analysis project Ga0163144, IMG submission 123175) | Freshwater microbial mat bacterial communities from Lake Vanda, McMurdo Dry Valleys, Antarctica - Oligotrophic Lake LV.19.BULKMAT1 | ecosystem: Environmental > Aquatic > Freshwater > Lake... | reverse complement strand
GGACCATCGGCATGGCCGAGTCCTGCCCTGCATCGATTGTGGTGGACGCTCGACGACGGGATTATTCGGAATCCGCGGTCAGACGTCTAACGATTTTCAGCACATTCCGGCAGTCCTCAGCGGCTTCGACTGCGGTATCTTTGTGTACGACCCTGCCGTCTTTGCCGATGATGAAAGTCCAGCGGCTGGCGGTGATTCCCCGCGAAAGGGTCTGTTCTACGCCATCTACCATTCGTGTAATTGTGTCGCCCTCTCGAACCGGAACTCCAAAAGTACCGGCAATTTTACCGTCCTCATCTGCCAGCAGTGGAAAATTCAATTCATGAACTCGCGTGAACAATTCATGATTTTTCGGTGAATCACCGCTGATGCCCACGATCTGAACTCCAGCTTCGTCCAATTCTTTTAAGTGGTCTCGGAAACCACAGGCCTGCGTCGTGCATCCGTTGGTCAGATCTGCCGGATAGAAATAGACGACGATACAGCTCTTACCGACATGTTCATCAGACCGCCACATGTCACCCGTCGCGGTTCGAGCTTCAAACTCCGGAGCCGCTTCACCCACTTGTAGAGTGACCTCGGGCGAATCCGCCGCGGCAATTCGAGTTGCAAGGCACAAACAGCCCAGCAGAAACACACCGCGCATTGAAAAACTCCGACACCGAACGCATCTGGCGTTCGATCCTGCGCGTCGCTCCTTCAACGCACGAATCCAGTTAATGATGCAGGAAACACTGTCGGGAACAGCTGCTGCCGCCCGGTTGCAACTGATTCGCAACCAGGGACGTCATGAATGTCAGGCGGGATTTGAGCGGCGGGCAGATTTCTCGGAGGGTGGCGAATGCAGGCTCGCCAGCCGTTTCAGCGACGGGGAAAGGATAGAGTCGACCGCACGGCTCGTCAATTACGCAACCGCAAACTGGTGCAGAAATGTGAAACCCCGACCCTGGTGCCGGCCGCTCAGCAGGAATCAGAACAGGACCGGCTTACCCAGTTTTCCTTCTGAATCATGGCCATGGATGATTGACTCGGGAAGCGCGCACTCTCGGGGCATTCTCATCGGATTCAATTCGACTTCGGTCGGACGTCGACCTGTTGCGCAGCAGTGGCAGCAATCGCCTTTGCAACGCCCTCCGCCTCGCGGAGCACTCTCAATATATTACCGCCGAGAATCTTGTGAATCGATTCTCGGTCATACCCCCGATTCAGCAATTCCTGAGTGATCAGCGGATACGTCGCGACGCTTTCGAGCTGCTCGGGGAGCCGGGGAACTCCGTCAAAGTCAGAACCGATGCCGACATGATCAATTCCTGCGACCTTGACGAGATGATCAATGTGATCGACAACATCGTGAAGCGTCCCGCAAGCCTCTTTGTCCTTTTTCAACTGCTCCGTCGGCACAATAAAGGCCGAATAAAAATTCACCATGATTACGCCGCCGTTTTTTGCCACGATCGGCAGGACTTCGTCCGGCACATTCCGCGGATGATCGCAGATCGCTCGAGCACTCGAGTGGGAAAACAGCACCGGGGCCTGAGAGGCGGCAAGTGACTGCTTCATTGTCTCCGGTGAAACGTGAGACAGATCGACCACCATTCCAAGGCGGTTCATTTCACGAATCACTTCGCGACCGAAATCCGAAAGCCCGTTGGCGCGCGGCTCGTCGGTTGCCGAATCGGCCCAGGAAAGTGATTTCGTATGCGTCAGCGTCATGTACCGGACGCCGTCGTCATACAGCCGCTGGAGGTTGCTAAGCTCCTCTTCAATACTGTACCCGCCTTCGACTCCCATCATCGACGCCACTTTGCCGGACTTCACGATCCGCTCAATGTCGTCCGCCGTTGAGGCGAACTCAAACGTCTCCGGATACCGTTTTACCATCGCCTTGACAATCGAAATCTGATGCATCGTCTGCAGCAGTGCATCACCCGTCTTGTCGGTATCGGCCGGAACGTAAACCGACCAGAATTGAGCCTTCAGGCCGCCCTTGCGCAACCGAGGAATATCCGTGTGGATCGTCGGTTGTGCTTTCGAAATGTCGATCGTGTCAAACGATGAATTCCCTTTCTCGCGGATCTCCCATGGCAAGTCGTTGTGTCCGTCGAACAACATGCCGGCCTCATGGATCGACTCCGCTTCCGGAGTCAGCACCACCTTCGGGCGAACTTTCTCGTCAGCATCAACAGCAGAAACGCAGGCCGAAAGACAGACAATCGCCGTCAGCCATCGTGACACGTGATTCGTTTTCATCGGACGTCTTTCACCAGCAGTTCGGGCTTCACAAGATTCAGCATATGGCCGTGATCGGATGTCACAATCACCAGCGATTCATCCCAGTTGCTGTAAGTTTCCACCCAGTCGGTGATGACCCGGACTGCGTCGTCTCCGCTGTTGACAGCGCCGATGGAATTGTCCAGATTGTCGTCGTGATTGGCCCAGTCGACATCGCCCGCTTCGACCATCAGCCAGAACGGCTTCTCATCGCGCGCCAGCACCTCAATCGCCGCCGTGGTCATTTCTGCCAGAGTCGGATTCTCGACCAAGTCGGCCGACGTGTACTTCTCTGTGTTCTTGCCCACTCCCTGAGCCGGATCATAGCGGCGATCCGCGGTTGCAAACGGCAGGTGTCCACCGTATTTGCCGTTTCCGAAGAAGCCAAGCATCCTGTGATCGCCGATCAGGGCCGCCGCAACAGCTTCGCGCAGCAGTTCGGACCCGTCCCGGCCTTCGGTGCGCACAGCAGTCGCGTAAAGTCCTCCGTGACGTACTGCGACAGTTCGCAGGTCGTCGTCGGTGAGATACACGTTGCCCTGAACATAATTGGCACCCTGATTCCTGCCTCCGTCCCTGGGATTGCCAGTGTTTCCAAACCCGCCGCCGATGACAACATCCATGCCGGGCAGAGCGTGCGTCGGATGTGCGATCGAAGGCAGTCCCAGCATGTCTCGAGTCAGATCCTGATAATCGTCCCGCGAAACGTTGTGAGCATACGCAGCGGCGGGTGTCGCATGACTGATCGGCACCGACGACACCGCACCGACGCGCCAGCCCCTGGCCTGCAACTCATGAGCAATTGTGGAAACCTGTTCGCCGGCAGCGTCCACGTTGAGACCTCCGTTGAAGGTCTTGATGCCTGCCGTCATGCTCGTCGCGGAGGACGAGGAATCCGTGTAACAATGCGTCGGATCTCCGGCTTTCGGTTTGCCAATGAGATAGCCGGGATCGGACGGTTCGGCCCACGGACTGTCACCGCCACTCGCCGCATCGTACCCACCGCGGATCGTACCGCCCGGGTTCTTAACCGTCTGAGCATCCACATCCACGTCCGTGCCTTCATTGTGTGCGCTCGTCACCATGAAGCCAAACTGGGTGGTTCCGCTGGCTGTGTAATCCTGAAAATGCGTCCCCGTCCCGCGGCCTTCTTTGTAACCGACTTTCTTCGCATTCCAGATTGCCGCTGCTCGAGTTGTCTGCCAGTCCATGCCATCGAAGACAAACAGAAAGATGTACTTCTTTCCCGAGGCCGCCGCCGCCCTCTGAATAGCCGCCACATTGGTCTGATCCATCCAAACGGCTTTCGCATTGACCGTTTTGTCAGGGACGTAGCCGTACAGGGCCTGCACGTTGGCCTCTGATCGATAGGGACTGTTTACCCCCGAGCAGAAACTCAGGTCGATGCCCTCACCAGCCCCTTTCGTCCCGAACGCATAGACCGGAATCAACCGGTTTGAATGCGACGTCCAGCCCGTGTACTTCGCCACTTCCGTGCCCCAGTACCCGAACCCGGCAGTGTCGTCTTTGATGGCTTGCTCCTGCAGCCCCTTGACGGGGTCGCCAGCATCGGCGACGGAAACAGTCGGAACAACCGGATCTTCAGCAATGATTTGCTTCGGGCACATCACCATCACCGTCAACGCGGCAATGCAGCACTTCAGGCACGTCAGGCACGTCATTTTCATCTCGGAAATTCGCACATTGTAGAACGATCGGCGCACTGCGCGTTGACGCGATCGAGGAGAATTCTGTTGCCGTATCGTGTCGAGCAAATCGCTGGACGCAAGTCAACGCGGGAAAAGTGGTCGCAGATGTTCCGTTGAAGCGGAGTGCCGGCGCACCGGGACCCGGCGACTGTCGGTCGGTGGAATCGCAGGGAACATCCGCCGGACGGCTCGCGCCGTACCGCTTCTGAACATCAACAGCGATGAACAGGTCGAGGCGGATCGGCCACATCAGGCATAATCCCATCCACCGCAGTTTACCAGATTTCAAATCCATGCGCTGTCTCTTGAGTCGCCAACGCGGGACGGATAGAATTCCAGCCACTGCCGCCGAAGTTTTCTCGTCTCTCTCACAGTCGGCGGTCACTTCTGAATTGGCCCATCGCCTTTCCGACAGGGATTCGTCGGACACCTGTGGTCAGCGCAGAATGCTCAGATCAGATTTCGTGTTTCAAGGAGGAACCACGTATGAATCGCTTTGCCCTGCGCCTGTTCTCGCCGCTCGAAGAAATGAGTGCGGATGGCGGAACTCCGACGGCGGAAGAATCCTTTGACGATATTATTCCGATCGAAAGCGCACGCCGGTCGGTGATCTTCAGCGGACGGTTTCTTCCGCCACTGGACCGAGCCCGACTGCTGCACAACAACAGCACCTGCCCGGAATGTGCTCATCACGATATCGAGCCGCTCGAACTTGAAGACTCCGTGATCAGCCCCAAGAACCGGCTGCCGGTCCCCGGCACGGCGACGATTGTCGGATTCCACTGCAACGACTGCGGGATCGAATGGCCGGTGTATGAATTGTCGCGCCGCAAAGTGTGACGCATGATCACGCCAGAATCTCATGGACGACATTTCCAGCCACATCGGTGAGTCGGAACTGTCGACCGTTGTACTTGTACGTCAGTCGCTCATGATCCATGCCCAAAAGGTGCAGGATCGTGGCGTGCAGGTCGTTGATATGGACTCGATTCTCAGCCGATTTGTAACCAATCTCATCGGAGCTTCCGTAGCTGACTCCGCCCTTTACCCCGCCGCCTGCTAACCAAGCGCACAAGTGATGCGGGTTATGGTCACGACCTGGTTTGCCTCCGGTCTGAGCAATCGGCAGACGACCAAATTCTCCGCACCAGACGACCAATGTGTCGTTCAGAAGACCGCTGGCCGCCATGTCGCTCAGCAAACCAGCGACAGGCCTGTCAGTTTCGCCGGCAAACTGACGGTGGTTGCCTTCGATGTCACTGTGCCCGTCCCATGACAACTGGTTGTCCATGCCGCCCGAGTAAATCTGCACAAACCGAACGCCGCGTTCGACCAGTCTTCGAGCGGTCAGGCACTGGCGGGCGAACTGGCCGCATTGCTCATCGTCGGTGCCGTACAGGTCGTGAATGTGTTTCGGTTCACGAGCGAGATCCAATGCCTCCGGAGCTGCGACCTGCATCCGATAGGCCAGCTCAAAGCTCTCAATCCTTGCGGCGAGCTCAGTATCCGCTTCATGCTGCTGCTGATGCAATCCGTTGAGCTGCTTCAACAAATCCAGCTCATTGCGCTGAGCGGTCTCAGTCAGTGACTGAGGTCGGACGAGGTTATCAATCGCTTCGCCTTGAGGACGAAGGTATGTCCCCTGAAAAACGCCCGGCAGAAATCCGGAGCTCCAGTTGGCGGCGTGGCCTTTCGGCAGGCCGCGGCCCTTCGGATCGCTCATCACGACAAAACCCGGCAGGTTGGCACTTTCGCTCCCAAGGCCATACGTGACCCACGACCCGACGCATGGAAAACCCATGCGGGCAATGCCGGTGTTCATCGCGAACAAGGCGGGCGAGTGATTGTTGGATTCCGTGTAGCCGGACTGTATCACGGCCATCCGGTCGACATGTTCACCCAGATGAGGAAAGATGTCCGGCACCATCTTGCCGCACTCCCCTCGAGGCGAGAACTTGAACGGCGACTGCATCAGATTGCCGACGGCGTTCTTGAAGAACCCGGTCGTGTCCTGAAACCCTGAGTCGAATTCGCGGATCGATTTCCCGTCCCACTTCGTCAACTCAGGCCGATAGTTCCAGGTGTCCACGGGGCTCGGGCCACCGTTGATAAAGATCCAGATGACTCGCTTCGCTTTCGCCTCAAAATGCCCCGTTTGCGGAGCCAGCGGATTGAGCGATCGATTGCCGAGACTGTCTTCTGCCGCTGCGGATTCGAGCAGCCCCTCATCGCGGAGCAACCCCGCAAGCCCAAGAAGTCCAAGTCCGCAACCGGCTTGCTGCAGCACGTGTCGACGGGACACGAATGATTGCGCGGTCATGTGTTTCACGGCTTTCATTAAGAACCTGTCTAACATTAAGAGCGCGATTTCGTGAGCCGCAAGGCGCTAGCCGCGGGTCGTCTCGCTGCCACCCGCGGCTAGCGCCTTGCGGCTCACAATCTCGGAATAGTTCTTGGACAGGTTCTAAGGCCCTTCTCCCCCTTCCAGGGGGAGAAGGTGGCCGATAGGCCGGATGAGGGGGTTCGTTCATCATTCGTTTCTCGTTCCCAAGCTCCAGCTCGGGAACGCACGTCCCCGAAGCTCTGCTTCGCCGTCGTGCGTGGATCTGGTAATCCCGGCTGCAGACGAGAAAGCAGAGCGTCCGGGATGCCCGTTACCAGGCTGGAGCCTGGTAACGGGGAAACGGCATCACTCCACATACACAAACTCATTCATACTGAAAATTGTCTGGCAAAGGTCCACGACGGCCTGCTGGTTTGCGTCGGCATGACCTGCCGCGGAGTGAACCTCCTCTTGCCGAGTGAGAAACTGCAGGCTGGCTTCCAATTCCGCGTCCGATGATTTTCGACCAAACGCCAGTTGCCAGGCTGCGAGAATGGTGGCCTCCGACGATTCCCGAGGAAGTCGTCCGGCAAATGAAACCGAATAGTCCCGGCCCTGAGGGCTGTTCATGAACATCAGCGCCTGAGGTGCGATGGTTGTCACCGGACGCTCGCCGATGCTGACCAGATGTTCCGGCCAGTCGAACAGCATCATCATGGGAATCAGCTGACTCCGCTTGATGAAGAAGTACACGCTGCGGCGAGTCATGTTCTGGTCGAGCGTGCCTGGGCCGAACTGAGTCAGGTCAAGTCTGCCGGACACGACCAGCATCGCATCGCGGATTGCCTCAGCTTCGAGACGCTGCGGAGTTCGTCGCCACAACAAAGTGTTCTCGTGATCAATCCTGGCTCGAACTTCGTCATGAACCCCCGACTGCATGTACGTCTGACTGGTCATGATCACTTTGTGGACTCGTTTCAGCGTCCAGCCATGTTCAATCATGTCGGACGCCAGCCAGTCGAGCAGCTCCGGATGGCTGGGGCGTTCGCCGGACGCACCAAAGTCATTTGGCGTCGCCACGAGCCCTCGGCCAAAATGATGCTGCCACAGACGATTGACCATCACGCGCGCGGCCAGACTACCGGCTCCCTGTTGGGGATCGGTCATCCAGGTGGCCAGCATCGCTCTGCGGAAGCTCGTGCGGGTCCAGTTTTCCGGCGGCACGACCTGCCAATGCGCCGGATCAGCATTTGCCGGAGTCAGAGCCTGCAGGAATCCCGCAGTAACGACCTCCTGCTTCTGGTGGACGTCTCCGCGTTTCAGCAAATGAGTTTCCGGATAGAAATGCGGAAAGCCTCGATCGTCTGCGTTGTGCTTCAGATGTGGCAGACCCTCACTCGTGACCATGACCCTTGCCAGTTGCAGGCCGGGACCTTGTTTTTCGAGTTCCAGCACTGCCTGACGAAGTGATGTCATTTCCGTATCAGACGTCGCGAACCATTCGAGCCCTGTCTTCCAGTCTTCGGAAGACTCATCGATATTCTTTCGGAGGGCCTCAATCGCGTTTACGACTTTTGCGTCGGGTCCGATGCTCCCGACGTCGGGAGTCAGCTGAGCCTGGTCGGACACAGACAAACGGAAGCGACCCAAAGTGTGCTGCACATTGGGATGATTCAGAGTCAGTGTGATCGTCCATTGAGCACCATGTGCAAAATCGACGGCGCTTTCCAGATCAAAAACGGCCGCCTGATCTTTGCCGATACCTCCGCCGTCAACGGCCCATCCGGTGACAGGATCGGTGTCGATCGATGCGGCGACGGACAGGTTGTCGGAGTTTTGTTGGTGCGTCGCTCGGGCCGCCGAAAGCTTGAGTTCAGGGGCGATTGAATCGGGAATTGCCGAAGTCGACAAGGACGGGCTGGAAGCCCGTCCTGCGGAAATTGCAGACACTTGAACTTGAATGTTGCCAACGACGAAGTTGCCATTACCGGCCCGGCCGGGACCCCTCTGGGGAAGCGAATCGTGCGTCAATGCCTCCAGTCGCAGAGAGCGAATCCCTGGACGGTGGGATTCGGCAACAACGGTGATCACTTCCTGAGACGGGGCGATTCCGGTCGACAGGATCGAAGCATCGGACTGCTGTTCGAACTTCGTCCCTGCCGAAGATTCCACGGAGACAATATGCAGTGTCTCCCACGGGCCTTGCAATGCATCGGGTGGAGCAGTCATGAGCCATTGCCGAAACCTGGCCGGCAATTCTGACTCCCGATACCTGGCCGCTGCCCGCTGGTGTGTCGTCAGTTGTGTTTCATAGTCGATTTGTCGTTTGCGGTTCTCTTCAGGCGCCAGATCAACGTCAGTCTCTGCGCGGATCGCGGTGCTGAACGTCGCGGCCAGTCGGTAATAGTCGCGTGATGGGATCGGATCGAACTTGTGATCATGGCAGCGGGCACAACCGACTGAGAGCCCAAGGAACGAGACGCCTGTCGTCATGACCATGTCGTCCAGCTCGTCATACCGAGCCGATTCAAATTCGGCTTCGGTCAGCTGAGTTGGAAAGACTCCGGCCCCCAGGAATCCAGTCGCCATCATTGCCAGCGGTTCATCCGGAGCCAGTTCATCACCCGCCAGCTGCCACTGTACGAACTGATCATACGGCACATCCGCATTCAGCGCGCGGATCAGGAAGTCGCGATAATGATAGGCGTTGGGGCGATCATAATCCTGTTCGTAGCCATGCGATTCGGCGAACCGAGCCACATCCATCCAGTGCCGCGCCCAGCGTTCCCCGTAGTGTGTCGATTCCAGCAACTGATCGATCAGTTTTGGCCAGGCTTCAGGGTCAGGATCGTTCACAAATGCGTCGACTTGTTCCGGAGTTGGCGGCAGACCCAACAGATCAAAGCACGCTCGTCGAATCAGAACCGATCGACTGGCCACCGGGTTCGGAGTCAGGTTCTGAGCCTCCTGTTTGGCTCTTACAAACTGATCGATTGGTGTTCGACACCAGGCAGAATCCTGAACTGCCGGCGGACTCACCGGCTGCAATGCCCGAAATGACCAGAACTCGCGATCGCTTTCCGTAACCTGCATCTCTGCCGCTGCTGTCGACGTCTCGACCAAAGGCGCATCGTAGGGTGAACCGAAATTGATCCATGTACGAATCCCCTCGATCTGTTCATCGGCCAGCTTCGGTAACTTGAACGGCATGTGAGGGTCAGCCGCATGAGTGATCAGCTGAAACAAGTGACTATCATCCGCTGAATCCGTCACAAACCCGCTGCTCATCAGCGACTCCCGCGTCGTCAGATCGAACTCGCCCTTCACGGACTTTCCGCCGTGACATTCGAGGCAATGCGTCGTCAATGTGGCCCGCACGGATGACTGGAACAATGCCAGCCCCTTTTTCGCTCGTTCGGGATGATCAGCCGGAACCGACTTCTGTTCGTCGGACAACGTCGGGCGAGTCATCGCAATCAGAAGTGCAAGCAGACCGATGCAACGCATCCGGACGATTCCTTGTGTGGCGGGATGTAGCGATGTCGGCCGCAGGAAATGCAGACCTTCTCTATTCACCAGATTCAACTTGCGAGAACGAGGCCCCAGGCAACACACCAAACATCAACCCGACGAACTCCCATGTGATTCGGTGCCAGAAGGACTTGTCAGGTTTTCTTGCGCCGAATCGCGACATGTTCAACTTCCCGCCTTCGATCACAAACGCCGTCACGGTTCCTTGAAAACCACTGGCACGTTCGTTTGAGACACCACTGGCCACCGGTTGTCCTGAAGCGAAGTCGCCTTGAGCGTGAACGACCACGGACCTGCCAGAGCCGGATCTGCCACGGTTGTAATTGTCAGTTTTCCCCGGTCCTGATCGGGCGGCAGAATCACCGAGGCCGCCTGCAGCAGTCCGGTGATTTCCTCTGGCACAATCAACTCGATCGTGGTGGCCAGTGGAAGTTTGGCCGACCGGGAAACCGACACAGGGATCTCGAAGACAGCTCCTGGGACAACGGTCAATTCGGATGATTCTGCCGTCAGCTTCAGCAACGCGCCCTCCATGATCATTGTGATTCTGGCATCCCCGGCTTTGGTGACGTATCGCAGATTGCCTTTCGGATCAGGGATCGCAGCGACACCATGGATGACGATTCTTCGCGTGAGTTCCGTGCCCAGCCATTCCGGCATGAACGTCGGATAAAATGCTTTCGTCTGTCCTGGAGGAACACTCACAATCCCGCCACGCATGCCCGCGCGACATCGGTCCTGTTGTGCTGTCATTTCCAGATGAATCTCGCCCATGAATCCTTCGTTGCGGACAATGTCCAGTTCCGCGAGAAATGTCGTTCCCCGATGAACATCATGTTGCCGTTCACGATCGATTACCTGGATCGCAAACGGTGCCGGCATCGTCATCGCGAGCAGAATGTGCGAAGTCGTTTGAGCAGCCGAATTTCGAGGACTCAGATTACCAGCTGCCGTGGCCATCGCCAGCCGCGTGATCTCAGAATCACCAATCGTCGCTGTTCCGCGGACTTGTATGACTCCCGCCGTGACAGCGGCATCCGCGGCGCATTCCAGCGTGAGTTTGACCTCGTTATTGCCCGCGGGAAGAGTCACAGCGCCTGGAACGGTGACTCCCGGAGGCAATCCTTCGATCGAGACCTTGATTTCACCCGCAAAGCTACCATGCCGAATCGCCTGCACAGCCAACTCTGTCTTGCCACCCAGTTCAAGTGCCACTCGCTGCGGTACGCTGAGAGAGAAATCGACCGGAGGTCGTTGAAGCTGCAGGCGATAAATGTCAACCGCCGTTCCGCCGGCGGAGGAGGGCAGGGCAGCGGTCAAAAGGTTGCGGACAACAGCCGTGTGCAGGCCACTGACAAGAGCCTGGAATTCCATCCCGGCATCCGTGGTGCCTGGCAGATCATCGTTGTCAGCAACGCGATTTCCTTCAGGGTCGCGAATCTCGAGCGAGACGTCCATTCGTGACCCGATCGCTCGTGACTGGAGTAGAACCGACCAGCGTTCATCCTTTTCCGCATTCCACCGAAAGCGGTGTTCCGCCGCGCCGGGCAACATGACTCCGGTGATCGCGCCGGGTGCTGTCATCATCTGCGACAGTTCCGCCGAATCTGTCGCGCCGACGCCTCGCACTTGTTCCGGAACGTCGCTCAGAGGAACGTCCAACTCGGCGATTCCCATCGCAGTCGGCAACGTCAGTCGCTGCGATGTGAGTGACAAATCGGTCGAGAACGTGACATCCTGTCTCACCGACTCGAACATCGGCCTGCCGGTCGAGAGTCCGAGCCCCATGAACTCCATGCCGATCGAAGTACCTCGTTGTCCGGCCGCAGGAATAGTCGTGATCACTCGAGGGGCCTGCGATATGGCAAGTCGATAGACATACGCGCGATCACCGCGGAAGTCGGCGTCATGCAGGCTGATCGTGTACGCCTTGCCGGCGCGGGCGGCAAATGTCACACCGCCGTCGAGCCCCAGCGTGTCGGCAAAGTCAGCCAGCATCTGCCCCGTCTCGTCATGCACCTGTACGACACCGTTGAAATCAGCCCCCAGCCGACGTGCCATCAGATCAACCGAAACCATCCCGTCACGCTCCGCGATCAACTGATATCGATCGACCTCCGTCAGCCGACTCAGACGACCTGAGATTCCAATTGGCAGCGAAGACAGTTTCTGTGGGAAATCGCGTGAACGTGATTCGATTATCTCCGAGCCCCGGCTGACATACAGAACCGCGGTCTCGGAGGCTCCATTGGCGTTTGCGACCTGCCAGCGGACCAGACCCTCGGGCGCATTCGCATCAACCTCACACTGAGCCGACACTTCGCGAGGAATCGGCAGCGCCGCGGTGCTGGTACGAGGCCCGGTCCAATAGGGCGGAGGCGGAATCCGATAGTCGCCCGGCGGTCCCTGCGAGTGCAGCCGGACGGACTCGTCATGCACAAACCACTGCATGTCGACGGTGAAGTCAAAGCCGCCCAACTGAACAATGGTTGTCTCGCCCGCACGCACCGTCGGAGGAAACACATAGCCCAGCGCTGGAGCTTTCTGCGCTTGGGCTGACGCCGTTTGAAAGAACAGCGACCACAGTAAGAGGATTGCTCCGACGTGACACGGGTCGCGCTTGGGCATGTTAAAAATCCCTGCAGACGGTCGTCAACGCAGCCATCACGACGGATTTGATGGCGATCCTGTTCACGCCAGCACTTCGTCGATTCGCCTGCCGCCGCTGACGATGGGGACCGGTCGACCCAGCGGAGTATGATAGACCTTGTCGGCATCAACTCCCATCAGATCGAAAACCGTTCTGAGCAGATCCTGAATGCCGTAGGGATGAGTCGTGGGAAAACTGGCCGTAGCGTCACTGGCACCGATCACGGCTCCGCGTTTAATGCCGCCTCCCGCCATGATCACGGTCTGGCATTGTGACCAGTGATCGCGCCCCGCGTCTTTGTTGATCCGTGGAGTACGCCCCATTTCGCCCATCATGATCACCAGCGTCTCGTCCAGCATTCCTCGTTCATCCAGATCAGAGACCAACGCGCTGAAAGCTCGATCGGTCGGTGGAACCAGAGCCTTGCTGTGACTGGTGAAATTTTCAAAGTGAGTATCCCAGCTCCCGTGCTCGATGCCGATAAATCGGCATCCCGCTCCCACCAACCGCCGCGCCAGCAACGCGCTTTGACCGATGGAAGAATAGCCGTATCTCTCGCGCATCTCCGCGGGTTCCAATTGGATGTTGAACGCCTTGCGAGCTTCCGGTGACGTCACGAGGTGCATCGCCTGCTCGTAGTAGGATTTCAGCATGACTGCCCGACCGGTGGCTGCCTGTGCGGCCCCAAGCTGTTCCGTCGCTGCCAGTAACTGCTGTCGGCGGAGAAATCGATCAGCGGCGACCGAGTCCGGGACATCCAGATCGCGGACCTTGAAGTCCGGCTGCGCAGGGTCATTCTCAATTGTGAACGGTGCATATTTTGCACCATAAAATCCGGGCCCTCCCGGGCCAAGCGCATTGGGAAGTTCGACATATGGCGGAACATCACCACCGGGACCAAGTTCACGACTCACAATCGAACCAATCGACGGATACAGCTCATTGAAAGGAACACCCTTGGCCTGTCCATCGGCAAAACTTGGTGGATATCCCGTTAGCAACCAGTGTCGTCCGGTCTGATGCGCGTTGTCATTGTGGCTGTGGGATCTGAGGATTGTGAGCTTATCGGCGACCTGGGAACAGAGTGGCAGGATTTCACCTATTTGAGTCCCCGGAACATTCGTCGAAATCGGATGGAACGGCCCGCGAATCTCTGTGGGTGCATCGGGTTTCAGATCCCACATGTCGATATGACTGGGACCTCCCTCCAGCATAAAAAAGATACAGGCCTTCGCTTTGGCCGGTCGACCGGTAGCCGCCTGAGCCTGCAACTGCAGCAGGACGGGCAAAGACAGCCCGCCCAAAAGTCGCGTGGCCCCGACGTTCAGCATCCGCCGCCGAGTGATGCCATCGCAATAACGACTGTCCGTTCCAAAGACTTTGTTCAACATGAAAGGCTCACACTGTGCCGTGAAACCGCTGAAAGTCAATCAGACGATGCAAACGTACCAAAGTAGGATGGGCATTCCTCTCATTCGAATCGCTGTCGCACAAGAATATCCGACCTACCGTGGTATACAACGCATTTCCGATCGCGTGAGTGACCAATCTTACACGAGTGTCGACTCACGTCCAAGTCCCTTTGCCCCGACTCTTTGCTGACAAGGACTTACGTCAAATGACGAGGTCCCTTTTTTTTGGCAAAAAGGAAATTCCGACACAAATCCGACACAGCATGGCGGTTACCTGCCGTGCGCAGGAGTGAGGGTGGTTGAACTGCGAAATGTGTAAACACTTTAGCTGCCCGCCCACGCCATGAAAGTTCGTTTCGT
>Ga0163144_10018175_pt1 | contig 14256 bp, 9 predicted proteins | sample OliLak19BULKMAT1_FD_123175 | JGI IMG/M metagenome (GOLD analysis project Ga0163144, IMG submission 123175) | Freshwater microbial mat bacterial communities from Lake Vanda, McMurdo Dry Valleys, Antarctica - Oligotrophic Lake LV.19.BULKMAT1 | ecosystem: Environmental > Aquatic > Freshwater > Lake... | reverse complement strand
GATCGACGTCGAGCAGATCGATCACGAACTCGATCTGCGCCTCGAGATCGCAGGCCTGCGCGGCCGTGGCGAGGTGGTTGAAGTGGGTCGACAGCTCCGGGTGGTCGAGGTGGGTCGACAGCTTCGGCCACGTCGCGCGCTCGCCGAACTCGGTGACGATCGCGGTGCCGCCCGGCGCGAGCCAGCGCGCGACCCGCATCACCAGCTCGAACGTGCCGGTCATGATGTAGAACGGGTCGGTCGCGTCGTTGAGATCGATCCCGAGCTGCAGCGTGAGCTCGCCGGGGCGTCCGAGCGCCGCGACCTTCGCGGGATCGGCCTCGCCGTGCTCGTCGTCGAGGCCGACGTCGAGGCGCGTGAACCGGTGCGCGGGCAGATCGCCGACCATCTCGTTGGCGATGATCCAGTCGAAGCTGGCGTCGGCGAACGCGAGCTCGAGGATGTCGCCGTCGCGCCACGTGATCGGCAGGCCGGCGAGCCGGGTCTTCTGCGCGGTCGCCAGCGCGGGTGCGAGCTCGGCGATCGTGTAGTCGACCTCGACGCCGCGGGCGCGCAGCGCGCCGATCACGGCCTCGGCCAGGTACCCGAGGCCTCCGCCGACCTCGAGGATCCGCAGCGTGCCGCCGTCGGGCACGCGGCCACGCGTGGCGAGCCCGTCGACCATCGCGGCGCCGTACGTGCGCCCGCCGAGCGCCGGGTGCGGCCGGCGGAACAGGTGCGACAGCGTGGTCTCCTCGTGATCGAACTGCGCGTCGGCGTCCTCGATATCGTGCCGGTAGTAGCCGGTGGGCGAGACCGCGTTGCCCTCGACGGTCTCCCACGGCGCGCCGTCGGCCGGCGTCCACCGCCGGTACGGCATCGTCGAGCCGAGGTACGCGGGCGCGAGCTGCGGGCGCTTGGCGAACGTCGACTTCGGGAACATGCACAGCTTCACCGCCTGCACGTCCGAGTGCGTGAGCCGCTCGACCAGCGCGCGCACGCGCTCGGGATCGTGGCGATCGCGCAGCTCGGCCAGCCGGCGCTCGCCGTCGAGGTCGAGCCAGATCTTCGAGTCGACCTCGTCGAGCGCGAGGTGCTGGACCGGCGCGTCGCCCCACGCCGTCCACAGCGTCACGCGGTCGCCGTCGCGCCGCCAGACGTTCCACTTGCCGAGGATCGGCACGAACGGCCACACCTCCGCGCGCTCGTCCTCGCCGGGCTCGACGACGCACGCGTGCTGGTAGAACACGTCGACGAACTGCTGGGGATCCTGGCCGCCGAACGCGTGCTTGAACTTGCGGACCACGTCCTTGACGTCGGCGCCGTCGCCGAACGCGTCGATCACCGCGAGCACGTCGGCGCTCATCTCGAGGAGGTAGCCGTACAGATCGTGGAACAGGTAGACGGCTCCCTGGTGCGCGAACGTCGACAGGAACGACGAGCGACGGAGGCGATCCGGCGTCACCGGGGCTTCGGGCGGCTGAGCCATGGCGGAGTTGGTACCATGGCGTCGATGGCCACGTACCTGTTCGAGACCGAGGAGCACGCGGCGCTGCGGCAGCAGGCACGCAGGTTCGCCGAGCGGCACATCGCCCCGCACGGCGCCGCGTGGGAAGAGGACGAGGAGTTCCCGCGCGCGCTCTACAAGACTGCCGCCGAGGCGGGCATGACGGGCATCGGGTATCCCGAGGCGCTCGGCGGCTCGGGCGGCGATCTCACGCACACCCTGGTCGTCGCCGACGAGCTCGTGATCGCGGGCAAGAGCGTCGGCACCGTCGTCGGGCTCGGCAGCCACGGCATCGCGCTGCCGATGATCGTGCGGTTCGGGACGCCGGAGCAGCAGCGCCGGTTCGTGGTGCCGACCCTGCGCGGCGAGCAGATCGCAGCGCTCGCGATCACCGAGCCGGGCGGTGGCTCCGACGTCGCGGGCCTGACCACGCGCGCGGTCCGCGACGGCGACGACTACGTGATCACCGGCGCGAAGACGTTCATCACCTCGGGCGTGCGCGCCGACCTGGTCACGACCGCGGTGCGCACGGGAGGCACGGGGCACGGCGGCGTGTCGATCATCGTGATCGAGAAGGGCACGCCGGGGTTCACGGTCTCGAAGCAGCTCAAGAAGACCGGCTGGTGGGCCTCGGACACCGCCGAGCTGACGTTCGACGAGTGCCGCGTCCCGGTGGCGAACCGGATCGGTCCGGAGAACGCCGCGTTCCCGATGATCATGCACAACTTCGCCAGCGAGCGGCTCGCGCTCGCCGGCCAGTGCGTCGCGATCGCCGAGCTCGCGTACCGCGAGACGATCGCGTACGCGCGCCAGCGCCAGGCGTTCGGCAAGGCGCTGACCGGGTTCCAGGTCACGCGCCACAAGCTCGCCGACATGTCCTCGAAGCTCGCCGCCGCGCGCGCGCTCACCGGCGAGGCGACGCAGCGCGTGATCCGCGGCGAGGTCGCGGCCGCGCTGTGCGCGCAGGCCAAGAACGTCGCGACTGACATGTGCAGCGAGGTCGTCGACCAGGCGGTCCAGCTCCACGGCGGCATGGGCTACATGCGCGAGACCCTCGTCGAGCGGCTGTTCCGCGACGCGCGGCTCTATCCGATCGGCGGCGGTACGCGCGAGATCATGAACGAGATCATCGCGAAGGTCGAAGGCTACTGATGGCCAACCCGCTCCTCGACGACCGCGACGTCGAGTTCCTCCTCGACGAGGTGCTCGATCTGTCGACGCTGACGACGCTGCCGTACTTCGCCGATCACGACCGCGGCTCGTTCGAGCTCGTGCTCGCGAGCGCGCGACGCGTGGCGCGCGAGGTGCTGTACCCGGCGTATCGCGCGCTCGACGAGCAGCCGCCGCGGCTGATCGACGGCGCGATCCACGTCCACCCTCGGCTCAAGGAGCTGTGGCCGCGCGTCCGCGAGCTCGGCCTGCAGGTCGCGACGCGCCCCTCCGAGGTCGGCGGCCTGCAGCTGCCGACGACGGTGTTCACGCTCGCGACCGCGTACCTGATGGCCGCGAACCTGTCGGTGTACGGCTACGTCGGCCTGACCCAGGGCGCCGCGCACCTGATCGAGGCGTTCGGGTCCGAGGCGCTCAAGCGCGACTACATGGCGCCGATGTACGGCGGCGCGTGGACCGGCACGATGGCGCTGACCGAGCCGCAGGCGGGCTCGTCGCTGTCCGACGTCACGACGACCGCGGAGCCCACCGCCGACGGTCACTACCTGGTGCGCGGCAGCAAGATCTTCATCTCCGCCGGCGATCACGATCTCGCCGACAACATCGTCCACATGACGCTGGCGCGGCTGCGCGGCGCGCCGCCCGGCATCAAGGGCGTGTCGCTGCTGTGCGTGCCGAAGCGCCGGCTCGAGGGCGGCAAGCTCGTCGACAACGACGTCGCCGTGACCGGGATGATCCACAAGATCGGCTGGCGCGGTCTGCCGAGCCTCGCGCTGGCCTACGGCGAGCGCGGCGACTGCCGCGGGTGGCTGGTCGGCGAGCCGCACCAGGGCATCTCGTACATGTTCCAGATGATGAACGAGGCGCGGATCATGGTCGGCCTCAACGGCGTGGCCACCGCGTCGGTCGCGTACCAGGAGTCGCTGGCGTACGCGCGCGATCGCCCGCAGGGCCGCCCGCTCGGGGCGCGCGATCCCGCGACGCCGCAGGTGCCGATCGTCCGGCACCCGGACGTCCGGCGCATGCTGCTGCGGCAGAAGGCGATCGTCGAGGGCGCGCTGGCGCTGCTGGTCCGCGCGAGCTGGTACAGCGACCTCGCGCAGCACGGCGGCGACGCCCGCGCGCAGCTGATGCTCGATCTGCTCACGCCGATCGCGAAGAGCTTCCCGGCCGAGCGCGGGTTCGAGGCCAACGTGCTCGCGCTGCAGATCCACGGCGGCTACGGCTACTCCAGCGAGTACCTGCCCGAGGCGTGGCTGCGCGATCAGAAGCTCAACTCGATCCACGAGGGCACGACCGGGATCCACGCGCTCGATCTGCTCGGCCGCCGCGCGGTGGCCAAGGGCGGCGCGGCGCTCGCCGCGTTCGCCGCCGAGGTGGCGACGACGTGCGACCGCGCGCGCGCTGCCGGGGTCGACGCCGCGTGGATCGCGGAGGTCACGCGGGGCGTCGAGGTGATCACGGGCCTGACCGCGGCGCTGGGCGCGCGCGGCCTCGCCGGCGACGTCGAGGCGATGATGCTGCACGCCGCCGATTACCTCGAGCTGTGCTCGATCGTCGCGATCGCGTGGCAGTGGCTCGAGCTCGCCGCCGCCGCGAAGACCGGCCGGCGCGCGGATCGCGCCGGGTTCTACCAGGCCAAGCTCGCGGCCGCGCAGTACTGGATCCGCACCGAGCTGCCGCGGATCGACCACCTTGCCGGACTCTGCCGCTCCGGCGAGGACAGCTACGGCCGCCTCGATCCCGACTGGCTGTGAACCCGGGGTCGCACCGGCTCGGCGACGCTGTCACGCGCCGTCATCCCCGCGCTTGGCACATCGCCTGTACCGTCTGATCGTGGGGTCCCGGCTCGCCGCGTGTGCGGTCGTCCTGTGTGCCGCGTCGGTCGCCCGGGCGCAGGACGCGTCGACCGGCGTGGTCGAGGGCGTCGTCGAGATCGACGCGGGCCGGCCGCTCGATCGCGTGATCGTCACCGTGAGCGACCGGTCCGGGGTCGTCGCCCAGGACCAGACCGAGTTCGACGGCAGGTACCGGATCTCGGGGCTGCGACCGGGGACGTACCGGATCGGATTCTCGGTCGGGCGCACCGAGCTGGTGCACGGCGAGGTCGTGATCCGCGCCGACACGGTGACCGTGCTGCCGGTGCGCGGGCCCGCGGCGCCGGTGCCGCGCGCGATCGATCCGACGTCGACGACGCTGACGACGTGGCTCGACCGCGACCTGCTCGACCATGGCGTGCGCACCGGCTTCGATCTCGAGGCGATGTTCGGGGTCGCGCCGACGGCGCAGGGCGACGAGCTCGGCGTCGGGTTCGGCGGCGCCGACTCGCTGGAGAACCGCTACGTCGTCGACGGTGTCGACGTCACGGGCGTGGTCTACCCGACGCTGGGCTCCGGCGTGCCGCTCGATCTCGTCGACGGGATCGAGGTGTTCACCGCGGGCGCGCGCGCCGCGTACGGCGGCTTCACCGGTGGGTTCATCCGCGCGGTCACGCGCCGCGGCGGCAACGAGACTCGCGGCTCGGTGTTCGCGACGTTCGCGCCCGGCGCGCTGGTCGCCGATCGCGAGACCTCGCCGTCGAGCGGCGTGTCGATCGAGGCGCACACCGACGTCGACCTCGCGATGGTCGCGGGCGCCGAGGTCGGCGGGCCGATCGTGCGCGACCACGCGTGGTACTGGCTCGGCGTGGCGCCGCGGTGGACCAGCTCGACGCTGACGCGGATCACCCGTCGGCGCGCGGACTGCCGCGAGACGCTGGGCTCGGGCGAGCTCAGCATCGCCGCGGACCAGCCGTGCAGCGCGCAGCCCGAGCGCGCGTGGGTGCGCGACGACGTCGCCGACGTGGATCCGGAGACCGGGTTCGAGATCTACGAGGAGCTCGATCGCGCGGCGTACGGCGTCGGTACGCGCGGCCTGACGATCGCCGGCAAGCTCGACGCGGCGGTGAGCCGAAGGCATCAGGGCGGCGTGTCGGTGATGGTGACGCCGACGTTCGAGGACGCCGTGCGCGCCCAGGGCAACGTCGCGGAGCAGCGCGTCGCGACGCGCGCGATCGCCACCGACGTCGCGGCGACGTGGAGCTCGCGGTTCGACCAGGCGTCGCTCGACGGCGTGATCGGCGTGCATCGATCGAGCTACCGGCTGCGATCCGCAGCCGGCCGCGACGACGTGCCGCTGCAGACGCTGTCGTTCGGCGATCTCGGCGAGTGGTCCGGGCTCGGCGGCGAGTCCGCGGCGACGCGCGCCGGTTGTTTCGACGACACCGCCGACGATCCGTACCCGGGGGTGGTGAACTGCCCGATGGGCTCGTACGCGATCGGCGGCCCGGGCGCGCTGGTCGACGACGCCGAGCAGCGGATCGCGTCGCAGACGACGTATACGCGCCACTCGACCATGCTGGGCGTGAGCACGCTGCAGATCGGCCTCGGGTTCGAGGACGCGCGATCGTGGACGTCGAACCTGCTCTCGGGCGGACGGGAGATCTCGAACGATGGCGCCATCGTCGGCCGCGAGTCGATCACCCTCACCCGCCCGGTCGAGATCCGCGAGGTCGGCGCGCCCGGCACGGTGGCGTGCATGGGCGACGCCGAGCTCGTCGGCTGCGATCCGATCGTCGCCGGCGACGCCGCCGCGCGCACGGGCCACCGCGCGTTCGCGTGGTCGACGTACTTCGAGGAGGTGTGGCGCCCGCTGTCCACCGTCACCTTCGAGCTCGGCGTCCGCCGCGACAAGCAGCACCTCGCCGGCGTCCTCGACGTGCCGGCGGTGTGGAGCCCGCGGTTCGGGGTCGCGCTCGACCCCACCAAGGAGGGCCGCAGCCGGATCTACGCGCACTGGGGCAGCTACGCGGAGCGGCTCCCGCTGAGCCTGAGCGAGCGGCTGGTGGGCAGCGCGGTCGAGGTGCGCCGCTACACCGCCGATCAGTGCGGCGGGCCGGTCGCGGGGTTCGGCGGCCCCGACGGCGCAGCGTGCGATCCCGACGCTCCGTCCGTCGTCGGCGACGTGTCGGTCGGCGAGGTACCGGAGGTCGACCCCGCGCTGGCCGGCCAGCAGCTCGAGGAGGCGGTTTTCGGCTTCGACCGCGAGGTGCGGCCCGGCGTGACCTTCGGCGTCGCGTACGTGCAGCGCGAGATCGTCACCGTCGTCGAGGACGTGGCCGACGACGACGACGACGGCGGCCTGATCATCGCCAACCCGGGCTGGGACCTCGCCGAGGGCCTCGAGCTCGCGCGCCGCGATCACCGCGAGCTGCAGGTCCGGCTGACCGCGCGGGTGTCGCGCCGGATGCGGATCGACGCGAGCTACGTGCTGTCCGACACCGACGGCAACTACCCGGGGCTGTGGTCGCCGAACAACGGCCAGATCGAGCCCAACCTGTCGTCGCAGTACGACGTGCTCGACACGCTCGCCAACCGCGACGGCGCGCTGCCACACGAACGCCCGCACTACCTCAAGGTCGACGGCTACTACACGCTCGGCCCCGTCACCGTCGGCGGCCGGCTCCGCGCGCTGTCCGGGACGCCGATCGACGCGCTCGCCAGCCACGAACGCTACGGAACCGGCGAGGTGTTCCTGCTGCCGCGCGGCGCGATGGGCCGCACCCCGTTCGTGGCCAGCGTCGACCTCCACGCCGACTACGCGCGCGATCTCGGCGACGGCGTGCGCCTCACCGTGTTCGTCGATCTCTTGAACGCGACCAACTCGCAGGCCGCGGCCGACGTCGACGACCGCTTCACCTACTCCAACGTCGGCCCGATCGTCGGCGGCGCGTACGAGGACCTGGTCTTCGCCAAGCAGGACGGCTCGTCGAACCCCGTGAGCCGCAACCCCAACTTCCGCCGCACCACCGGCCGCTACCCGCCCCTCAACGCCCGGTTCGGCGTCCGCCTGACCTTCTAGCTCACCAGGAGCTGGTCTCGAGGACGATGTCGGGCTGCAGCTTGCCGGCGGTGACCTGCACGGGCAGCGCGCTCGAGAAGTCGCCGAAGTAGACGGTGAGCTGGAAGTCGGTGCCGTCGGCGTCGAACGCGTAGCCGCCGTGGTCGTCGGACAGCGTGACATGGTCGGTCATCGCAGCCGCATCCGCGAGGACGAGCGTGACGCCGGGAAGGCCTGCGCCGGTCTCGTCGATGACGCAGCCGCGGAGGCGGCCGGGCGGCGGTTCGCACGACGCGCGGACCTCGGGCGCATCGTCGTCGTCGTCGTCGGGCACGACCTCGTGCTCGACGACCGGCGGGGTCGCGGGCTTCGACGAGCCGCCGCACGCGGCGAGCAGGAGGACCAGGGCGAGGCGCATTGCCACAAGCTTACTCCGGCATGCAGACGTTCTTGACGACCGACGCCTGGCCGTTGCGCGCCTCGGCCTGGCACACCATCTCGCCGGCGCACTCGCTGGCGTTCGACGACGGCGTGCAGGTGCGGGCGCAGTGGCCGCCGGCGCCGAGCGTCGCGTCGTTGACGCAGAACGTGTCGGCGTAGCCGGGCGCGTCGCTGCAGTACTTGTCGCAGCTCATCGTGCAGGTGCCGCTCACGCAGCTCGTGCCGCTGCCGCAGTCGCTCGCCGCCGCGCAGCGGTCGCCGACCCAGCCGCGCGAGCCGGGCACGCACACCTTCGCGGTGACGCTGGGCTGCGTGTTGCGGCCGAGCGTCTTCGCGACGTGCTGATCGTACGGGCGGCACTGCGAGTTGACCGCGGTCTCCTTCGCGACGCACATACCCTGGCCCGGCGCGTCGGGGTCGGCGACGCAGAACGTCGACGGCTGGCCCGGGCGATCGTTGCAGTACGCGCCGCACCGCGCGGTGCAGAACCCGCGGCCGCCGAGCGCGTTGCGCTTGCACAGTCCGCCGGAGAAGTTGCAGTCGGCGTCGGCGCTGCACTCGGCGCCGATCCACTTCTGCGCGAGGTCGACCTCGAGGCCGGCCGCGGTGCGCTCGGGCTCGCGCTGCACGTGGACGGGGATGTTCTTGCCCTTGGTGCGCGCGTAGACCTCGAGGACGTCGGCGCCGGCCATGCGGATGCAGCCGTGCGAGACGTAGCCGCGGCGCAGGCTGCCGCCGTCGATCGCGCGGTAGTTGTCGATCGGGCCGTGGATGCCGTAGCTGCCCGACCAGCTCATGAACGGCATGCCGGCGAACACCGGCAGCTTCTGGCCGTTCGCGGGATCGGTCCACCAGATCTTGCACGGCTGGACCGCCGACGGCTTGATCACGAAGTCCTGCTTGCCGTACGCCGCGAGCGGGTAGTACGAGAGCGACTCGCCGGCGGTGAGCGAGGTCGCGACCGTGTCGATCGCGCCGACGCCCACCGGGAACACCTTCTCGAAGCCGGCGGTGCGGTCGACGAGGCGCAGCGTGAGCCCGTCGAGCGAGATGAAGATCTCGGGGTTCGCGAGCACCGGCAGGCTCGGCGCCGTCTTGCAGGTCAGCGCGTAGCCCCAGGCGCCGTCGGCCTTGCCGTCATCGCTGCCGAGCTCGCCCACCGACAGGTCCGCGAGCTCCTCGATCGGATCGTCGATCGGCTCGTCGGCGCAGGCGCCGAGGGTCGCGAGGAGGAGGATGCAGGCGGTGATGCGCACGCCCGCGCCATGTGCAACGGGTGATCCATGAATCCACCCCCGGATCTCGCGGGGTTGCGGCGCGACTCGCCGGCTACCGCGATGGCCAGGGGACGCCCAACCCCTTATCCTGCGGCGTGACCGAGGGGCCCGAGCACGCGCCGACCGTCGCCGCGAGCCCGCACGCGCTCCACGCGCCGGCGTCCTCCACCACGGCGATCACGTCCTCGGCCGACGCGCTGATGCGCGAGGAGCTGCTGCGGACGCAGCGCCTGGCGCTGACCGGCATGACCGCGCCGGTCGCCGCGCTCCTGCTGCTGCCGCTGCTCGGCGGCGACCCGGTCACGCGCGCCGTGCTGGTCGCGTCGCTCGCGCTGTTCGTGATCGGCAACGCCGCGCTGTTCTACGTGGCGCGCGATCCGCGGCGATGGACGCGCGGGCGCGTCGGCGCCGCTTGGCTGGTGACCACGGTGGCGGTGCTCGGCCTCGTCTACTACTTCGGCCTGTTCTCGGGCGCGCTGATGACCGTGCTGATCGGGATCTACGTGATCGCCCTCGGGCGCGATCCGTGGCTCGCCGGCGTGGTCTACGCGACCAGCGCGACCGGTCACGCGATCCTGTGCGGGCTCGCGCTCGCCGGCGTGATCGGCGATCGCGGGCTGCTGTCCAGCGACGGCCTGAGCGTGACGGTCCGGCTCGCGAGCGCGGCGCTGCTGCAGGCGACGTTCCTCGCCGCCTACCAGCTCGCGCGCGCGTCACAGCGGACCAGCCGCGAGGCCGTGGCCGAGCTGGAGCGCGCGGTGCGGGTGATCGCGGTGCGCGAGGCGATGCTGCTCGAGGCCCACGGCGATCTCCACCGCGCGCAGCGCGCCGGGGGCGGGCGCTACACCGATCAGGTGCTCGGCTCGTACCGGCTCGGCGTCGTGCTCGGCCGCGGCGGGATGGGAGAGGTCTACGAGGCGGTGCACGTCGGCTCGGGCGCCGCGGCGGCGGTGAAGCTGCTCGACCTCGACCGCGCCGCCGAGCCCGGGCAGCTCGAGCGGTTCCTGCGCGAGGTCGCGATCGCGTCGTCGCTGCGATCGCGGCATGTCGTGCGCGTGCTCGAGGTCGGCGACGCGTCGGCCCCGGTGCCGTTCCTGGCGATGGAGCGGCTACACGGCCTGGACCTGTCCGCGTGGCTGCGCGAGCACGGCCGCATGTCCGTCGACGACGTGGTCGAGCTGGTGCGGCAGGTGTCGCTCGGGCTCGACGAGGCGCGCCGCGCGGGCATCGTGCATCGCGATCTCAAGCCGCAGAACCTGTTCCGCACCGACGAGGTCGGGCGCACCGGTCCGACGTGGAAGGTGCTCGACTTCGGCGTCTCGAAGCTCGCCGGCCAGAGCGGCACGCTGACCCAGGGCGCCGTCGTCGGGACGCCGCAGTACATGGCGCCGGAACAGGCGTCGGGGCTCGACGTCGATCACCGCGCCGATGTCTACGCGCTCGCGGCGATCGCGTTCCGCTGCCTGACCGGCCGGCCGCCGTTCATCGGCGCGTCGGCGCCGGTGATCCTGTTCCAGGTCGTGCACGACCCGGCGCCGCGCGCGAGCACCCTCGCGCCAGTCTCGCCGGCCGTCGATGCGGTGCTGCAGCGCGGCCTCGCCAAGCACGCGGCCGCTCGGCCGGACACCGCGACCGAGCTCGCCGCTGCGCTCGCCCAGGCGGCCGCCGCTACATGAAGTTGCGTCTGGAGCGACGACAGCGCGGCGGCCTCGTCGGGCGCGAACCCGAGGCGACGAAGGTGGGCCTGGCGATTGGCGTCCATCGCGGCGACGAGCGCACGCGAGCGAGACCGTCGCTTGACCCGAACCCGTCGGGTCGTGATGGGGCCTCAAGCCGGAACATGGCAGCGACCCTACACCGGGGTACACCGTACGGCGCCTTCACGCTGCGTGATGTCTCGGTACACCGTACTGATGTCTCGGTACACCGTACCGAAGCATCACGGGCGTGATCTCTCGGTACACCGTACCGAAGCATCACGCGGCGTGATCTCGTGGTGCGGGATACTCGCGGGTCGGGGTCGGGAGACTCCGGGGGTGGCCAGCGGGGCAGCCGGCGGCCGAGGCGCTGACCGCCGTCGGAGTCAACTCGTCCGGATTACCGGACAAGGTGTCCGCCGTGCGGACAAAAGGCCCGCTTTTGCGACCGCGATGGCCGGCCGCGAACTTGCTGTCCTTCTGGCGATGACCAGACCTCTCTGCTTCATTCGTCGGAACGAGCTTCTCGATCTCACGATGCGTACCGAGCAGGGCCGCGCGTTGCTGCGCCCCACGCGCGCGTTGACCCTCTGCATCCTGGGCGTCCTCGCCCGCTGCCTTGCGCTCTACAAGGTAGAGCTCCACGCGTTCGTGTTCCTGTCGAACCACGGCCACCTGCTCGCGAGCGTGGAGAACGCGTTCCATGCGACGTCGTTCGTCCGTGACTTCAAGCGAGACACCTCCAAGGCGATCAAGCGACTGACCGGCTGGGACAGTCAGGTCTGGGCCCCGAGCCGGCCGATCCCCATCCTCGACCACGGAGCCGCGATCGACCGCCTCGCATACGTCTTTTCGAACGGCGTCAAGGAAGGCCTCGTCGACCATCCGCTGGCATGGCCCGGCGCCAACAGCACGAGAGCCCTCCTCGGTGACATGACGATCGTCGTCCCAGGTGGCCGACGCGATCCGACGTCGCAGACAATCCGCCTCGCGCCGTTGCCCGCGCTCGCGAGCCGCACTTGCGGCGAGCAACGGGCGGTGATGCACCGCTTGATCGAGGAGGTCGTGATCGCATCTGCCGTCGCGCGGGCAGGCAAACCGAGTCTCGGGCTGCGGGGAATTCTCGACGTCGACCCCTTCGCACCGATCCCGTTGGCTGCCACGCGCGCGCCCATCGCTCATGCCAGCAGCGCCGCAGCGGTCGCCGACTACAAGGAGGAGCGTGATGCCCACGGCGCCGCGTATCGCGCAGCCTCCGGAAAGCTGCGAGCCGAGGGCTCACCGATCTCATTCCCATCGGACTCGTTCCTGCCCTCTCCCGGCTACGAGGACTGATGTCGGGAGTATCCCGTACCAGGAGATCACGCGCCGTGAAGCTTCAGTACACCGTACTGAGAGATCACGCGGCGTGAAGCCTCAGTACGCCGTACTGAGAGATCACGCGGCGTGAAGCCTCAGTACACCGTACCCGTCAGGAGACGACGGCGAGGAGGGCGCCCTGCTCGACCTGCTCGCCGGGGGAGACGGCGAGGCGGGAGAGGGTGCCGGGGGTGGCGGAGCGGACGGTGTGCTCCATCTTCATGGCCTCGAGGACGAGGAGGGGCTGGCCGGCGGCGATGGCGTCGCCTTCGGCGGCGAGGACCTTGACGACCTTGCCGGGCATGGGGGCGGTGCAGGCGCCGGTGACGGCCTCGGCGGCGGCGTCCGGGAAGCGGGGCTGCTCGAGGAGCGTGACCTCGCCGAGCTGCGCCGGCTCGCCGACGAGCGCGCGGCCTCGAACGCCTCGATGGTCCACGGCGCGGACGAACTGATCGTATAACCGCCGTCCATGCGTTCCCAGTTGGGCTGGACGTTGCTCCTCGCGCTCGTGCCCGCGTGCGTCGACAAGGGCCCCGGTGACCCGGGCCCGCAGATCGACCCCGCGTACATCGCCGAGCACCTGCTCGAGGCGCCGCCCGCCTCCATCCCGAACCGCCTCGACGCGAAGTTCGGCGACGCGGTGATCTACCTGGGCAACGATCTCGTCGACACGGCCGTCGAGCCCGGGGAGAAGGTGGTGATCCACCACTACTGGCAGATCCTGAAGCCGCCCGGCGCGCAGTGGCGGATCTTCGCGCACCTGCGCGGGCCCGCCGGCGACTTCCTCAACGCCGACCTCACCGACATGCGCACCGGGTATCCCGCGGCGAAGTGGGAGGCCGGGATGGTCATCCGCGACGAGCAGAGCTTCGTCGTCGACAAGTTCTGGAAGAGCGCGACGGCGACGCTGGTCGTGGGCCTGTTCCAGAAGGGCAAGCACAAGCTCACCGACCGCATGGAGGTGATTGGCGAGGGCGTGGTCGATCGCGCGCTGCCGGTCGCGACGCTGCAGGTGGACCTGTCGAAGGCGCCGCCGCCGCCCGGCAACATCGCGCTCAAGAAGGCGCCGGGGCCGATCAAGATCGACGGCGTCGCGAACGAGGAGGGCTGGACGAACGCCGCGGTGCAGACGTCGTTCACGAGCTGCGAGGGCAGCGCGCCCGAGATGCCGTGGAGCACCACCGCGAAGCTGACCTGGGACGACCAGTACCTCTACGTGTTCGTCGCCGCCGAGGACCCGGACGTGCACAGCGACTTCGTGAAGCAGGACGATCACCTGTGGGAGCAGGACGTGATCGAGGTGTTCATCGACGCCGACGGCAACCGCCGCGGCTATGTCGAGCTGCAGGTCAACCCGCGCGACACGCACTTCGACACCTGGTTCGTCGGCGTGCGCCCGAACCGCGACGACAGCTTCGACTCGGGGATGATCAGCAAGGTCGTGGTCAAGGGCACCATCGACTCGCGCGCCGACGGCGACGTCGGCTGGGACCTCGAGCTGGCGATCCCGCACGCCGCGGTGCTCGGCAAGGATCCCGAGATGAAGGTGCACGTGCCGCCGCTGCCCGGCGACACGTGGCGGCTCAACGTCGTGCGCGGCGACGTCGCCGTGGGAGGCAAGAACGGCATCCTGCGCGCGGCGACGTGGAACCCGATCACCTGCGACGACTTCCACGCGCTCGACCGCATGCTGACGGTGCAGTTCGCGTCGGCGACCGGCGAGCTCAAGCCCGCCGAGACGCCCGAGCTCGCGGCGCCCGGCGCCGATGGCATCGACGGCGGCGTGCCAGAGGCGGGCGCGGACGCCGGGCCCGCGGTGATGCCGACGCTGCGCGCGCCCGTGCGGCCCGTGGCGCCCCCTCCGTAGGGAGTTGCGGGCGGCGCGAACCCGCGTGCTACGATTTTCGACGATGTCCCGGGTGTCGACGCTCGTCGCGTGCATGGTGGT
>Ga0163144_10018173_pt1 | contig 14258 bp, 11 predicted proteins | sample OliLak19BULKMAT1_FD_123175 | JGI IMG/M metagenome (GOLD analysis project Ga0163144, IMG submission 123175) | Freshwater microbial mat bacterial communities from Lake Vanda, McMurdo Dry Valleys, Antarctica - Oligotrophic Lake LV.19.BULKMAT1 | ecosystem: Environmental > Aquatic > Freshwater >... | reverse complement strand
TCGCTTATCGCCTAATGTAAAAGCCCCTGCCCATATAGAAGATGCCGCTGCTGCCGTAGCCTAGGAATATAAAAATATAAGAAAATACGGTGGCAATGAAAATCTTGTTTTCTTATCTGGCCGTAGTGCGGGTGCATATCTAACAATGATACTTACGCTAGATAAAAAATACCTACTTAAATACAGTATAGATGCCAACAAAGTGGCAGGGCTTAATCCCCTTAGTGGGCAGGCCGTTACCCACTACACCATACGGGCAGAGCGCGGCATACATAATACCCAAGCCGTTATAAATGATATGGCACCTCTCTTTTTTGTGCGGACAGATGCGCCCCCCATTACATTGCTAACTGGCGATGCCGATATGTAACTATTAGGCCGATATAAAGAAAACGCTTATCTGCTGCGCATGCTAAAACAGGCTGGCCACAAAAACAACCGCCTTTACCAGCTGCAGGGCTATAGCCATGGCGGCATGGTAGAGCCCGGTATTCCCCTTTTACTTAAAGAAGTAACAGAGGCCCGCAAACATATATTGGGTATAGAAAAATAACTGAAAACCATAAAAAAAGCCACCCCATTTACAAGGCGGCTCTTTTAACAGATTTGTTAACTTATTGCTTTATTACCGAAGCCGAGTAATTACGATTAACTGTTTGTACACGCAACACATACATACCGGGTGGTAAAGCGGCTATGTTGCCATCTTTAGGTAAGGCGTTAAGATTGTAAGCTACACCTGTAACAGATATTAGTTGTGCGCCCACTATACGCCCAGCATCTGCTGGTAGTTGCCATTGCAGCGTTGTTGTGCTGGGTACAGGCCATACTTGCAAGCTGCCTTGGCTACGCGCAGATACACCAACAGGCGTACCTATGATAGAAATATCGTGGCCGTTGGTGGTAGTAGTAGTGATGAGACTGCTATTATTCTCCATGTTAGGGTCTGAGGTTATGGTTGGGCGTATGCGGTAGCGGAGTGCATTTTTAACATTTGCCCCAGCAGGTATACGGAAATTAAACACCATGCTATCTGCCACAAAAGCCGGAGCCAAAGAGTCTATAAGCAGTGTGTTGCTATCAAATACCCCATTACTGTCTGATAATTGCAACCGGATAAAATCGTTAGGCTGCAGAATAAATCTGCTGGCCCGCCGGTACATAACCAAACTAACTTGCTCACCGCGCTGGTAAAATTTCTTTAAGGGCCGCAGTGTAGTGGAGTATAAAGCAGGGGCAGCTGTTGTAAAAGGGCAATTAACAAATTGCAAGGCTGGTATGGGTGCAGAGGGGTCAGAAGCTCGGTTGCCATCTGATGCCGTAAGGCGAGTGCGATACGCATTTGTAGCTACCACTGGGCCAAATGTTAGGTTATCTACAAGGGTAATACCGGTAATAGTACCAGAAGTTGCAGTACTTTTAATTGAACCTACAAAACGGGCTGGGTAAGCTAGATTATCAAACTCACCTCGTTTGTTAGAAACCTCTAGGCGAAAGATATTACTATCAGCATAGGTAACGCCAGGCTTAGATACGTAGCGCACCTCTACTACTGTGGCAAAGCGCCCTCCGCACCAAGGGAAAGAAGCCTCATAAGCAGGAGATATCTTAACAGAATCAAAGGGACTAACTTGTGCTTGAGCCTTGGAAACAGTGCCAAAAACTAAACACGATAAAATAAAGAAAGCAGAAGGTAAACGCATCGTTTTAAAAGTAAAAAAGTAACGCCATTAAGGCAAAAAGAAAAAGAGAAAGTTCTATTCCAGAAAAAATTAATTAATAGAAACTGGTGTAGATTTTTGCACCGCAGCAAGCTTAAAATGCCACCAACCCATTAAACCAAGAATAATGCTGTAAATGAGAATGTTATAGATGTACTTGTGGTTAATCTCAAACAAGTCTCTGTAATACAATGCAATAAAGCCTAAAGCCATTATACGCAGAATATTAACCATATGAATTAGCACCAGACCCAGCGAGGCAAACCACAGCTTGGTTTTTAGCGGGCCATGGTGCGCAACAATAAATGCCAGAAAAACATACAGCATTGGCAAGCCATTGCAGGGGGTATCTACATTTACGGCTGGATGTGTATTTATCACAATAAGATTAGGATACATCTGCCAGGGGACCACAGTAGCATCAAACCCTATTAGTTTTAATAAAGACACGGTTTGTAAAGCAACCTGCCTATTTACAAGTAAATCAAAATGGTGTCTGGGGTGCAGGTACATTTCGTACCCAATTTGCCACACTAGGCCAAACAACCCGGCAATGCCAAAAAACACAAATGCCTCTCGCGCTGCCGGAGAGGTTTTAAGTTTTTGCCAACCATTTGTTTGCTTACCAAGGATAATTTTCTGATCCATATATGCAAATAATAAAAAGAGTATCTAGCACACATACATGCGCCAGATACTCTAAGAAGAAGAATTATTTAGGCTGCTTTACGCTTCTGCCATACACGCCGGGCACCAATTATGGCACTAGACGCAAGAAGAAGAGATAAGCCACCATCAATAGGAACGCTAGAAGGGCCAGGGCCACCACCAGGCGCGCCAGGACCAGTACCCAGGCCACCGCCTGTGCCACCTGGGCCAAAACTGCCGCCATTAGCAGCACATTCTACAGGGTCTGGGCAGCAGCCGTCTGCATTGCATATGTCATCAGCTTTTGCTGTGTTAAAAGCGAATACTAAAGCGGCCAAGAAAAGAAACTTTTTCATGAGTAAGCTTGAAGTTTTTTAAAAAAAAAGGGGAAATTGATTGAAATGACTGTTTTTCTGCACCACAGAAGCCAGACAAAAGGCTGGCCTCGGTGGCTACAGAGCAGGTTTTTAGTATAGACCAGCAGCTACACGGGTGATCCCGTTTGCAGAACCAGTAACTCGGATTTGGTACACACCAGGCATGGCAGGAGTAACAACGGTAGTTTCTGCAACACCAGCTACGGCAGCCGTACGGCTTACCATTTTGCCAGCAGCATCAATTACATCAATGGTAGAGCCATTCTCATTACCAGCAAGCACAACCTTAATGCCGGCAGCAGTAGTGTAAGCATATACGCTAGAGCCTTGTGCAGCGCCTTTACGGAACACCACCGCGTACTGATCTTTCTCTGTGGCGTTAAAGCTCATGCCTGCCTCAATTACTTGCATTTTGCCATTGCGGCTGTTTACTACATAAGCAGTAAGGCCAGCGGGGGCATTAAGGCTGTTTACAGTTACAATACCACCGTTTTTAACACCAAGTGGCAGGCGTGTTTCAGTAGTGATTTCTTTTAGAGATACTACAGACATAGCCTCGGCACCTTTAATGTACATACCAGCAGCAGTGAGAACAGGTGAGAAAATTTTCTCAGCAGACTCGCCAGCCGTGTTCACCATAACTTCATCAGAACCTTCGGCATTAGCTAGTGTCATGCTAAGTACCACACCTTCGCTAGCACCTTGGCGCAAGAAGGTTACAGCGTTTGAGCCTGATTGTACAGTTTTGTTTAGTGTAAACACTTGGCCATCTGCAGAGGCACGGATCAGGAAACCCTGCCCAGGAGCAATTAGGTTGTTTGCGTTGTTAGCCAAACTAGTACCTACATTGTTTAAGATACCGTAGTTGTTAACAGAACTGTTCCATACATAGGCCGTAAGGTTAGAGGCGCCGTTTGGCGTTACAGTAACAGAGGTGTTTAGGTTGCCAGCAATGTTTCTAACTAAAGACCAGCTAATAGCCGTGGTGTATGGGTTGCCTAGGCCGTTCCAGCCAGCAGGTACACCCGGAGTTGCAGGGGATGTACGATCCAGAATTGCAGTTTTAATACCACCAGATACAGTACCAGAAAACTCTATTACACCAGACTGGCCCACAACACACACCATGCGAGACTGCAACTGAGGTACAGCGGCAACAAGTGAGGTGTTTGTCCAAGCATTAAGACCTTCTGAGAAAGACCGTAGTGAGTTAGCGTTAGTACCTGTGTAAGGTGATAAATACTGAGAGGCAATTACACCAAGCAACGGAGAAGCAGTATGCTTAAAATTGTTTGTTGTATACCTGCGGAATTTTACCGTACCGCTGATAGTGCCTGTACCAGTGAAATCATCAACAATGCCCTGTAGCGTAGGTGTAGAGTTAATCGTTAGATTACCACCTGTAGCTAATGAGCCAGATGTAAGCTTTAGGGTACCATTAACAGTTACAGCTGTTGGTAGAGTAACACCAACGGCAGCAATCTCTAGGTTACCAATAAGAGATACACCATTAAAAATGGCGCCGCCAACTGTATACCTTAGGTTAGAATTGAAATCTAGTGCTAAACCCCCTGTGTTTAAAAAAGGATTAGAGGTATTAACAACTACTGTACCGCCGTTTTCTACGATAATAGAAGCCTGGCCAGAGATGGCTGCGTTTAAGTTAAGAACAGCACCGTTTTGTACAAAGATGTTAGACACCACAGTAATAGCTGTGTTTACGTTTGCAACGCCAGTACCCGTGATAGTGATATTGTCATACGTACCCGCAGCTGGTACCTGAGTAGTAGAAATTGTTACATTACCCAATGAAAGCGGGTTTAAGCGTGAGTCTGCCCAGGCGGCGCCTGTTGCAGCAGGTGTAGCAGCTATTAAAGATGGGTTAATAGCAGCAAAGCTGCGGCCACCATAAGAGAACTGGGTAGTGGTAGAGACTCCCGTAAAGTAAGGAGCAGTAATACCTACAGTGGCAGGAGTAGCAGCGCTAGTAGAGTCTACAAAGCCGTTACGAGCCAAGAAAACTGCTCTTGCAGCAACCGAGCTGTAAAGAGAGTTGGCTTGTACAATAGTGCGACTGGTAGCCGTGGCGTTTTCAAAGGGACTTATGAAACTTGATGCGGCAGGGCCAAATGGCGCTGTTGCAGCATTGTTGTTCTCGTTAGTAGTACCAAAGTTAAAACGAGCTCCGTTTGTGTTGGCAACATCTTGGTAAACACGGCAGTTTTTAAGCGTAGCCGAGTCATGCATGAATCTAGTGAAACTATTAGGAGTGGCTCCCACGGTATATGTAGCACCAACAGGGCGGCGTGAGGTAAAATTGACACCGCGTACATACCCAGTGAATATGCTATTAAATATGGCTGGGTTAGATCCTGTACGGAAACGGATACCCCAACCATGCTTAGAGCTTACAGTACCAGCAATTTCGCCATTGCGCAGTGGCCCAATAATGGTTGCGTTAGAGATGGTGGGGTTTGTAAAGGGCTGAGGAACAGCATTTACGTTGGAGCTGGTATGGCTGGCATTGTCAGCCGGTAGGGTATTGTTATCAATCTCAAAACCGTTAGAGTTGTTAGAACCTGTGCCAGACTGGTCAAAAGAGGCAGGGTCACGTATGCCAAGCAAGAACTGAAGTTTTCCATTAAAACCTTCATCCATGTCAAAGTCATCGTCAGACCCACCAAAGGCAATAAGGTGCTTGGCGTTAGCCGTGCCACCAAACCACTCAAAGCTGTCATCGTTAGCATATGATACTTGGATAAAATCAAGCGATGTGCCAGAGCCTACACCTGCAAGCATTAAGCCGTTTAGCTCTTGGTCTGCCAAGGCGTTATCACCAGCAAACTCAATACGCACATATTTAAGTGCGCCAGAGCTTTCGGTATCAAAACCAGAACCTGGAGCGCTACCGTATGTGGTGAAAGCGTCAGTAGCTGTGGCCTCAAAACGGCGAACACCTAATGACTGGTAGCCAGCAGCTGTAGGCTGAGCAAGGTTTGTACGTGCTCTGCCGCATATCATAACACCACCCCAGTCACCAGAAGAGCGGCTAGATGTGGGTAAGTTAGATGTAAATACAATTGGTTTTGTAGGAGTACCAATTGCGTTTATTTTACCACCTTGTGCAACAACTAAATACGTAGTTGGTGCTAGTGCAGGCTGCTTTACCGCCCGGATAAAAGTACCAGGTTGTATATTAAGTATACCGCCGTTACCCACATAAACCTGCCCGTCTAGCACATACGTAGTATCTGCATACCAGGTACGGTTGTTAGTAATAATAGTACCAGAGGTGATTACCTTAAGTACTTTGCCTTGGTTGTTACCGTTATCACCAGGATAAGCAGTGTTAAAGGGATTAAAATTGGCCCAAGAGCTGGTCCAATTAGATGAAGATGAGTTCACAGGGAACGCACCTTGATAGGGTACTTGCGTGAAGAAAGCCTGGCCAAAAGAGGAGGCTGATACTATCACGCACGCGGCGAGGGTGGTAAAAAGTTTTTTCATGATTGCGGAGGTATTCGCCCTACAAATAACCCGTGTGTACATTGCCCCAAAGCCGTACACAGGTAATCAAATTAAAACTTTTATGTTATGGGATTATGTTTTTAGAACACTCAGGTAACATAGGAGTGCCAGCGCCCATAGGTATTTGTTTACAAGCCGTAAAACAAAAACCGCCACTAGGAGTATCCTAATGGCGGTAAACAGATAGAAGCTGTGTAAAAGCGTAAACTAAAACTGGTACGCGGCTACAAAACGTATAGTGCGCCCGTAGGTAATAGAAAAGGTTTCTTGGTCTTGGCCGGCCTTGTAAATAGGGGCCCAAAGAAAATCTCGGCGAGAGTTTGGATCAAACTCATTTACATCATCGCCAAGGGGCTGGAAGAAAATTTGTTTCTGAGCCAGCAAATCTCCTAAAACGGCTTTATACGTCCACTTTTTATTTGTGTATGTGATGTTCACATCCACAACTGTTCTGGGGCTCTCCCAGATTGAGGTTGTGTAGCCGTCTCCTATAAAGGCCAGCCGCGTACCTGTCCTGTTTAAATAAAACGCGGCCTGTAGCCCATTGGTTGGGTGGCTATAGCTTGCGCCCAAATTTATAACATAAGGAGACTGCCCCTGTAAGGGCCGCTTAAACCTATCATCAAATAGATTGGTTAGCACAGACCGCATTATAGATACATTTGCAAAAGGCGTAAACGCTGCCAATAGCTTGTGTGTACGCGTATCTGCCGGGGCCAAGAAACCTAAAGACGAGCGCGCTTCTAGTTCTAGACCGCGTATTATGCCATTCTTGTTATTGGTATAGGTAAAGGTTGTAAGGCCAGAGGTAACAATCCGTGTTTGTTCTATAGGCTTATCTATTCGTTTGTAAAAAGCATTTAGCGATAGCACACTGCCAGAGGTTGGGTACCATTCAAGCTTGGCATCAAAATTATGCACTTTTGCACGCGTGAGGGTATCATTACCAGAAACTAAAAAATTGTTTTGAGGATCATAAAAAAGAGCGGGAGATAGCTCTCTAAACTCTGGGCGGTTTACAGATTTAAAATACGCTAGGCGTAAATAAATATTTTTAGCAAGACCAAACTGCGTATTAACACTGGGTAAAATATCTACCCAAATAGAGTTTCTATAAATAGGTTGTATGGTAAACAAATTGGCCGTATTTATGGTCTGGTAATACCGCTCTGCACGTAGGCCGTAAATAATTTTAGAGTTTTCTCCAAAATATGTTTGCAACATTGTAAACCCAGCCAAGTTTCTAGCATAAGCCTTGTAAAAGTCTGTGGGTGAGGTTGTTTCTATTAAATTTATGAGCCCACCGCCAAAATTCTTTGGGTCAAAAATTTGGTTTGGGCCAAGGCGTAGTATATCTGTTATACGGGCAGAAACAGTACCCCCTTGGCTAGCATACCCATATAAAAAATTACGGCCGCTATACACCCGGTCTCTATATAAATATGCGCCCCCTGTTTTAAATTCTTGCTTAAGCCCTGCAAACTTAAAAGGTAAGGTTAGTGAGGAGGTTGCGTTCCAAGATTGTTCATTTAATGTGGAGGTGAACTTGCCAGCAATACCGGGGTTAAATAGCTTGCTAAAGCTGCTAAGGTTTCCCACAAAATCTGGTGGCGCACCTGCCTGCCCTCCGCTGTTATCTGTATAGCCCAGCCGTTTAAAATCTGGGGTGTTTCTGTTTAGTGTGCCTAGCCCAAGCAGCGTTTCCCATTTAGCGCCATCTGTGCCAATGTTTTGATCAAAAGACAGTTGATGGCTGCCAATGCGGTTTTCTTCAAAATAATCTAAATAACTTTTAGTGCGGAATGGGGGCTGGCTTAAGTTCAATAAAGCAGATGTATTGCCCTGTTGGTATTGGCTTACACTGCGCAATACATACAAGTTTCTAAAAGATAGTTTGCTAGAGGCTGTAGGCCTAAAAGAAAAATTTGCTACAAAAGATACATTACCCGTACTGCGGTACCTATCAATGGTTACGCTGTCGTACCCATTATTTATGGTTTCGCCGTTAGCGTTGGTTGTGAAATTGCGCTGTTCGTTAAAAAAGCGGGAGAACGTAAAAGTGCGGAAGTAAGTCATGCCTACAATTAGGCCAGCTGTTTTACCAAATACCTTGCCCCTGCGCCCCACAAATATCTGGCCTGAAATATTGGGGGCGGCTGCAGTGCTGTTACTAGGCAAAAACTTGTTGTTTTGGAGCGCACCCTGCCGGGCCTCACGCTGGGCACCTGGGTCTAAATTAGATTCTGCCCTATTATAAATACCTTTAGGCAATTGGCGGGTGCCATTATCAAACCCAAGCCAATCTGTGGCACTGGTTGTACCCCGCAGGTATGTTTTACCCGTTGTTATGCTATGGTACTCACCCCCAACTGAGGCCGTAATAGAGTTGCTAAAGGGTATGTCTAGCGTTACCACATTTATAACCCCGCCCACAAAATCTCCGGGCAGATCTGGAGTGCCAGTTTTGTATATATTTATTTTATCTACTAAAGAAGTAGGAAACAGGTCTAGTGAAAAAGCCTTCTTATCTGCCTCTGTGCTAGGCTGTGCCATGCCGTTTACCTGGCCTTGGTTATAGCGCTCTTGCAGGCCGCGCACCACGGCGTATTTTCCCTCTCTAATAGAGGCGCCAGAGATACGGCGTAAGCTTTCTGCCACAGAGCGGTCTGGCGTTTTAGATAGTAGCTCTGCAGTTACGCCACTAGATATGCCGCTAGCGGCGCGCTGGTCTTGCAGCAGATTAGACTCATTGTTGCGGGCTATGTTGGCCACAATCTCCACCTCTTGCACTTGCAAATCTGATGATTGCAGGCTTATTGTTAACAGTAGCTCTTGGCCAGCTTTTACAATTACCCCCTCTATGCGCTTGCTTGTGTAGCCAATACTGCGCCCTTCTATAGCGTAGGTGCCTGCGGGCACTTTCACAGAAAATTTACCGTCTAAGTCTGTGGCACTGCCCAAGGTGGTACCCATAACCAGAACAGTTGCCCCAACTAATGGCTCATCTGTTTTGGTATCTACTATGCGGCCTGCCAGCGTAGCAGTAGCAAAGCCACCAGTTGTTTGTGCATATGCAGAAAATGCAACAACAGAGCAGATAATAACTAGTAGGGCAATGCAACCTTTATTAGGTAAAATCATACACGCAAAATTGGGCAAGACCACCCCCATCATACGTTACCGCTATGTTTAGAATAAATTACTATATAAAGCCTACAGGCCTATAAATGGGGTACGATTTTACATTCTCTTAAAGCTAGCTACACAAGCAGTTTACATAGAAGCTGTTCTTTTGTGGGGTATGTACAAAGCGGCCAGAGCTCTTTTTGCTAAATTTATTACAACACAAACTAGCCACGTTTTTGCGGTAGGGTTTGGGGTATTTGCAGCTCTGTCGCTTACTCTTTTATTTACTGCTGGGTGCAACCGTAAAATATATGAAGAACCCACCCCCGGCCCCAGCACAAGCACAGCCGTTGTTTACACCTTTAATAAGGTGTTAAAACCAGGTTTTGGTGGCAAAGTAGAGCTTATAAAGCAATCAGATGGCACCGCCTTGGCCAGAGTAACTTTTACGGGCATGCGTGAGGGCTTTGTCTATTACGGTTCTGTAATGCGTGGCTCATCTGATGCTGACAAAGCCTCCATTTATGCAGACCTTAACAATTGCACCAGCGGCTATGCAGAAACATGGCTTTTTGAGGATGTAGAAAACAATAAAATCTATTACGACTCTCTGTTAGCAGGTACGCTGTATGTACGGGTATCAGAAATACCGCTTTCTAGTGGCCAACCATTTGATGTACTGCAAGCAGACATTGGCACCAATGCCCTCACCGGCAATTTTAAGGAGTTTGTTATTATACCCACCCCAGGTAATAGCGTAACGGGTAGCATAACTGCCCGCCAACGCGTAAATGGCAATTTCCAGCTTTCTGCAGCGCTGGTGGGTGGGCCTTCTGCTTATATGCCCCTTTCTTTGTATAAAGGTGAGCCAGACCGGCCAGAAACGTGGCAACTTATTAAACTACTAACTGGGCTTACACCATCTGGCAGCTCATTATCAGAACTTGTAGAGCTTAAAGGTGGGCTTGCTGCTTTTGATACGCTTACCGGTTTTTTTGCCCTTTCTTTTTCTGATGACAAAAAGGATAGCCTGGTAGGTTTTGTGCCTCTAGGCAATAACCGCCCCACGGGCCGCCAAGAAACAGCTGTATTATACTACTCATTAGATAGCACCGTAAACGCCACTCTTACACTTACAGAATACAAATCTGGCGTTTGGAAACCCAGCATTACCCTGCCAGATTTGCCTGGTGAAGCCCTCTTTTATCTTAACATCCAGCAAGGGGCAGCCATAAACCACACCAGCGCTCAACTGCCAGTTGGGCTTTGCCGCCAAAAACTTGCCGATAAAACCACCACCTCCTGGCCCAGGCTTTACTTTAACAACAGACTCTGGACCGGCGATTCTCTGCTGGCTGGCAACTATAACCTGCGGCTAGATAGTGATACCCTGCGCTACTCTGCCACAAATTTGCCTGTAGCAGATATTGGACAAAACAGGCTGCTATCCACAGAATTTAAGCGTTTTGCGTTGGCCAATAACCAGCACCCAAACTACCCAGACTTTGCCGGTTTTGTAAGTATTCGTAAACGTGCCAGTGGCACGTGCCTTATTAGGGTAGATATGAATAACTCTTACAGCTTAGGTTCTTACACCATAAATCTCAATGGGGGCAATTATATCTCAGGCACCACGCCATCTCTTACTGAATTTTGGCAGCAATTAAGTGTATTGCCCGGAGGGCAAGCAGGGCTAAAAATATACCGAGAGTTTGAACCCAGAAATGCCGCAGACGCAGCGCTACCTTACACGTATTTTTCTTCTGGCAAATACATAGATATTACAGACGATGATTCACCGCCTGTACGTATCTGTGCTGGCAATATCCCTTAACCTTTTTTATTCTATACTACCATGAGTGCCATTTCAATGAGCCCTGTTAAAGCTCCCAAAGGATTAAAAAGAAAATTGCCTGCCCACCACGTAAAAGGTGCCATTTTGTATCGTTTGCGCTGGTACACCTTCACTTTGCTTATTGTTGGCCTGTTTATGGGCTCTATCTGGGATACCCCAGAGTTTTGGAAAATAAGGTATATGCTACGCACGGGTAACCCAAGCGTAAAAGTTTTTAATAGGTCTCCGTTTTAATAGTGAAGGGCGGTAGTATTTAAATAAGTCTACATCTCTGTTAGAAATTAAACTAAAAATGGGTACTGTGTAACAGAGTTTTTTATTTTTTATAAAAGTGTCTCATAGGTATTAAATTTTATTGTGGAAACGGCTACCAAACTTTTGCTTTATGACCCAGACCATAAACTAGGTAAAACCCTTGGTGCCTGCTTGCCAAAAGCATCTTACAAAATACGAGGCTGCACTGCCCCCCAGGCCCTTTACGGTGCGTTACGAGAATTTGCTCCGCACCTAATATTACTAGCCTGTAAACCAATAGAAGAAGGGGCCATGTTGCCTTTGCTGGCTTTAGTCCGTTCTCAAAAATATATACACTTTGCCCTTGTGGTAGTATTAGAACATGAAAACGAAAGAGCCGAGGTGCACGCCTACAACTTAGGTGCCGATGCAGTGCTTTTTGCACCCTTGCGAGAGCAACCACTTAATCTACGCCTGCAAGCTATTATAAAACTTAAAGCTAAAGAGCAGCCCCAGCAAAAGAATGTAAAAGTGGGCGGGCTATTAATAGATACCCAAAGCCAGAGCGCATGGCTGCACGGGCTCGCAATCCAATTAGCAAAACGTGAGTTTGATATTTTATACCAGCTCTCTCAAGTACCGGGTAAAATATATGAGCGGGCAGAACTGCTAGAACTGGGCGCGCAAACAAACAAGGCAGGAGCGCTGCGCGCTGTAGATGTACATATATGTATGTTACGCTCTAAACTGCCCGTAAAATCTATTGTAACCCTGCGGGGCAAGGGGTACTATCTTAATAAAACTAAGCTTGAGTTTATGCCCAGAGAAATAGGCTTGGCTGTTAGTGTGTCTGTTGGTTTGGTTTAATCTGTTAGCTCAAACAAGGCTGCAAGCCCCTGCCCCACCCCCACGCACATAGAGGCTATGCCATAGCGCACCCCACGGGCACGCATGGCACGCAGCAGCACCATGGCAAGGCGGGTACCGCTCATACCCAGCGGGTGGCCAACGGCAATGGCCCCTCCGTTTACATTAAGTTTGGCTGCATCTATACCTAGCTCTTGCTGGCAAGCCAGAACCTGCGCCGCAAAGGCTTCATTAATCTCTATGAGGCCAATATCATTAATAGTAAGCCCGGTACGGTGTAACAATTTCTGTATAGCTGGCACTGGGCCAATGCCCATGTAGCTGGGGTGCACACCAGCAGATGCAGCCGCCCTAAGAATGCCTAAAGGTTTAAGATTGTTGGTGGCAACATACTGTTTAGAGGCTAGAATTGCCATGGCGGCACCATCATTTAAGCCAGAGGCATTGCCTGCTGTAACTGAGCCGCCCTCTGTAAAAGCAGGCTTTAAAGAAGCCAATTTCTCTAGTGTGGTTAGGCGCGGGTGCTCATCGGTGCTTACGGTTTGTGTGCCTTTCCCGGCAGGGACAGAAATGGTAATGATTTCATCATCTAGATACCCTTTTGCTAAAGCCGCTTGGTAGCGGGTCTGGCTTTGCAGGGCATAAATATCTTGGGCCTCACGGGTTATGCCATATCGGCTGGCTACATTTTCTGCGGTTTCACCCATAGATATTGGCTCATATACGTCAGAAAGACGCGGGTTCACAAAGCGCCAGCCCAAGGTAGTATCGCAAACTTGCTGGCCACGGCTATAGGCTGCATCTGCTTTAGAAAACACATAGGGCGCGCGGCTCATACTCTCTGCGCCGCCAGCCAGGTATACATGGCCCTCACCCACGGCTATGGCTCTGGCAGCTTGCACCATAGCCTCTAGCCCACTGGCACAGAGGCGGTTAATAGTTACACCGGCTACAGAGTCTGGCATACCTGCTAGCAAGGCAGCCATACGCGCCGTGTTGCGGTTATCTTCTCCGGCCTGGTTGGCCGCACCAGCAAAAACCTCTTCTATGTCTGCCGGTAAAATGGCGGGGTTGCGGGCCAGTATTGCCCGGATGGTATCTGCCAGCAAATCATCTGGGCGGGCAGTGGCAAGTGCCCCACCTAACCGGCCAACGGGTGTGCGTAGTGCATCTATAATGTAGGCATCCATAAGAAACGTGCGTGTGCCAGCAAAGATGGGGAGACGTTACCTTTTAGTGGGTTGCTGGCATCTATAGTAGTTGCACAAGGTTAGTTTGCAGCCAAGCGCATAAAGAGTTTAGTATCTTTGTAGTTGGCTGTTGGGGATAAGCCCCAGGCAATTGTCCATAAACTGCCCTCCAGCCCCACCTCGCTTTCACAAAACGTGCTCTCGCCCACAAACCAAGAGGCCGATAAATCCTCCATTCTACAAGACTTCCAGGCATCTATGGGAGGCGGCTCTGCTAATATGCAGTCCGCAAGCCCCATAGATTTTGAGAAGTTATTTTCTATACTTAACCGCAGCCTGTGGTGGATAATCTTTTTTATTCTACTCTCGCTGCTGGGCGCCTTCTTGTTTTTGCGCTACACTAAGCCCGTATATGAGTCTAGTGCTATGCTTAAACTAGAAGTAGAGCAAAAGGCAAGCATTATAGGCATAAACACGGGTAACCCCGGCGGCATGACAGAGAGCCTGTCTGGAGAGATAGAAATTATTCGCTCTCCGCTAACGTACCAAGAGGTTATTGATTCGCTAGATTTGGGCGTAAGCTATACCCAACTAGGCCATGTGCTGGCCACAGAGCTTTACCGGGTATCGCCGTTCCGGGTAGAGTTTGAGGTTAAAAACCTAACTGTGTATGACAATCCTGTCTATGTAGATATACTCTCAGATACTGAGT
>Ga0163144_10018172_pt1 | contig 14258 bp, 13 predicted proteins | sample OliLak19BULKMAT1_FD_123175 | JGI IMG/M metagenome (GOLD analysis project Ga0163144, IMG submission 123175) | Freshwater microbial mat bacterial communities from Lake Vanda, McMurdo Dry Valleys, Antarctica - Oligotrophic Lake LV.19.BULKMAT1 | ecosystem: Environmental > Aquatic > Freshwater >... | reverse complement strand
TGGCGGGCGGACAAGAGCGGAGTCGATCTCGCCGACGACCTGCTGCGCGGGGCGAAGCAATTCGCCGCCATGCGCCTCACCGCCGTCGTGCTCGGCCACACCACGAGCAGCGTGGTGGGCGGCCCGGGGTGGGACGCGGCCACCGCGTCGGGCATTGCCGCGGTGCTGGGCTCCGGCGCACTGGCCAAGGGCGCCAAGGTCACGACCAACGGCCTCGACACCATGGCCGCGCTCCGCGCCTCCGGCGTGAAGCGGCCGTTCCTGGTCCTGCCGCCGTGGTTTCCCGACGACACGGCCAAGACCGCCGTCCGCTACTACACCGATCACGGGTTCGCACCGGCCGGCCATCTCCGCATGGATCCCGGCCGCAAGTGGCGCGACGTGCCGCCCGGCGATCTCTACGGGCTCGGCATGGGGTTCGAGCAGGAGGTCGAGCCGCTCTATGCCCAGATCCGCGCCGCCTGCCCGGCCGAGGCCGACGGCGTGCTGATCGGCGGCACCGGCTTTCGCTGCGTGGCGATCCTCGAGACCTTGGAGCAGGACCTCGCGCGCCCGGTGATCTCGGCCAACCAGGCGAGCCTCTGGCATTGCCTCAGGCTGTCGGGCGTGCAGACGCCGGTCGCGGGATACGGCAACCTTCTGAGGCTTGCCGATCATGTCGCGTGAGCGCGCCGACATTCTCAATGCGAAGAAGGTCCTGGCCGATGTCTGGCCGGGTCAGGCGCAGGAGAATTCCGTCGCCCTCCTGAAGGCGCTGCACATTCTCACCCGCGACGGGGCGCTGAACCACGACGCCCGGCGCAAGCTCAAGCAGGTTCTCCATCTGGTGCAGCTTCTCCGCCCGTCGCTCGACGCCCTGCTGGCCGAGCAGCCCGATGCGACGATCGCCGATCTCGGCACCGGGAAGTCCTACCTGGGATTCATCCTCTACGATCTGGTGATCGGGCCCCTGGGTCACGGCAGAATTTTCGGCGTCGACGTGCGCGCCGAGCTGGTGGAACAATCGCAAAAGCTCGCGACGGAAAGCCACTTCACGCGCATGAAGTTCGTGGCCGGAGAGATTGCCCACACGATGCTGCCCGGCGGTCGCGCCGACATGGTGACCGCCCTTCATGCCTGCGACACGGCGACCGACGATGCCATCCGGTTCGCGCTCCATCACGAGGCCAAGGTCATCGCGCTCATCCCCTGCTGCCAGGCGGAGGTCGCGACCCTGCTGGGCGCCAGCAGCGGCCCGCTGGAGCAGCTCTGGCGCCACAACATCCATCGGCGCGAATTCGGCGCCCACGTCACCAACGTCATCCGCTCCCTCGTCCTGGAACTTCATGGCTACAAGGTGCGCGTGACGGAGTTCACCGGCCTCGAACATTCGCTCAAGAACGAGCTGATCCTCGCCACGCGTCACCAGAAGAGCAACCCGCTGGCCCGGCGCAAGCTCGACCAGCTGGTGGACCAGCTCGGCGTGACGCCGGCCCTGCTCGACGTCGTCGGCCGCTCGGTTGGATAGACTCATGGCTGGGAGCGCGCCACTCCAGTGGCGCTCATGTTCATGAGAAGAGCGCCACTTCGGGCGGGGTAACCCCCGCCCGAAGTGGCGCTCTCCCAGCCATGAACTACCCTCGAAACCCGTTCACGATCGGGTAGCGGCGTTCGCGGCTGATCAGGCGCGAGGTGATCTTCACCCCGGGCGGCGCCTGGCGGCGCTTGTATTCGGCGCCCTCGAGCAGGCGCCAGACGCGGTTGACGGTCGCGAGATCGTGGCCCTCGGCGGCGAGCGCCGTCGCGTCGAGGTCGCGTTCGATCAGGCCCTTCAGGATGGCGTCGAGCACCGGATACGGCGGCAGCGAATCCTCGTCCTTCTGGTCGGGCCTGAGCTCGGCCGACGGCGGCTTGGTGAGGATGCGTTCGGGGATCACGCGACCCTGTTGGTTGCGCCACTTGCAGAGCTCGAAGACCGTGGTCTTGTAGACGTCCTTCAGGACGTTGTAGCCGCCGTTCATGTCGCCGTAGAGCGTGGCGTAGCCCATCGCCATTTCCGACTTGTTGCCGGTCGTCAGCACCATGCCGCCCAGCTTGTTCGACACCGCCATCAGGGTGACGCCGCGGGCGCGGCTCTGGATATTCTCCTCGGTGACGTCCTCGGGCCTGTTGCCGAACAGCGGCTGCAGCATGGCGCGGAAGGCGTTCATCGCGGGCTCGATGCTGAAGATGTCGTACTTGATGCCGATCGCCCTGGCGCAGGCCTCAGCATCCTCGAGCGACTCACCGGACGTGTAGGGCGACGGCATCATGATGGCGTGCACGCGCGCCGGCCCCAGCGCATCGGCCGCCACCGCCGCCGTCAGCGCCGAATCGACGCCGCCCGAGAGGCCGATCACCACCGAGGGAAAACCGGTCTTGTTCACATAGTCGCCCAGCCCCAGCACCATCGCCTGGTAGATCGATTCGATGCTGCCGAGCTCGGGGGCGATCGGGCCGGGAAGGCACTCCCAGCCTTTTCCGTTGCGGCGGAATTCGACCGTCGTCACCTCCTCCCGGAACGAGGCGAGCTTGGCCTTGAGTTTGCGATCGGCGCCCAGCACGAAGGAGGCGCCGTCGTAGACCACCTCGTCCTGGCCGCCGATCTGGTTGAGATAGACGAACGGCAGGCCGCTCTCGACCACGCGCTGCACGCCAAGGTTTACGCGGACATCGGTCTTGCCGACTTCATAGGGCGAAGCGTTGGGCACCAGCAAGATCTCGCCGCCGGTCTCGGAGATGCATTCGACGACGTCGGCGGTCCACACGTCCTCGCAGATCGGCACGCCGATGCGCACGCCCTTGAACACCAGCGGTCCCGGCATCGGGCCGGCTGCAAAGACGCGCTTGTCGTCGAACACGCCGTAGTTCGGCAGGTCGACCTTGTAGCGTTTGCCGATGATCTCGCCCTTATCGAGGGCGATGATGGCGTTGTAGAGCTTGCGGTCCTCGTGCCACGGCGTGGCCACGAACAGTGCTGGACCGCCGTCGAGCGTATCGGCGCGCAACGCCTCGACCGCCTCGTGGCAGGCCTTCTGGAAGGCGGGCTTCAGCACCAGGTCCTCGGGGAAGTATCCGGCGAGCACGAGCTCCGTCGTCAGCACGAGGTCGGCGCCTTGTTTCGCCGCCTCGGCGCGCGCGGCACGGACCTTGGCAAGATTGCCGGCGACGTCGCCGACCTTGGGGTTGAGCTGGGCGAGGCCGACTTTGAGGGAGTCTGTCATTTGCGGGCGATATTGACGGGTTTCGATTTGGCGGCACAGCGGAGTTTGTCCACTACTCGATCGAATGCGTTCCTGGGCGCGACCTGCGGCGCTACTTGCGCGCCGACGCCGCCTTCGCCAATCCCGAAGTCTACGAGTTCCTGGAAGCCGAAGGTTACAAGGACAGGATCGGCTATGTGCTCAAGCGCCCCGTGGGCCGGCCGCCGCTCGCGGTCCGGCGTGCCTGCGCGAGCTTTATCCCCGCGTTGGCTTCATCGTCACCAACCTGTCGCGGCCGGTGGAGCAGGTCGTTGCCTTCTACAACAAGCGCGGGACATGGACGACGGAAGCGGCGGAGGAGACTGTGTCCGTCGCCCGTGGCTTCTCCGCAATCCGGCAGGATGATAGCTTTCGCCCCATCCTGGGGGCATCTGGGGAATGTCGGCTGAGCCAGGTTACGGTCGGTTCGTAACACAGCGCTCCAGTGGTAGGCTGCTCATGAGGAGAACTGCCATGCGCCTTCTGATGTCGCTGCTGGTGTTATTCCTTTGTACCGCGTCGCCCGTGTCCGCCGGCCCTTACGAGGATGGCTCCGCTGCCTATTCGCGCAGCGACTACGCAACGGCGATGCGTCTGTTGCGCCCACTCGCCGATCAGGGCAATGGCGGCGCCCAGATCTTGGTTGGCATGATGCACGAACTTGGCCAGAGCGTGCCGAAGAACGGCGCGGCGGCGGCGGAGTGGTACCGCAGGGCCGCCGACAAGGGCTGGCCCTCCGCCCAGGGCAACCTCGGCGCCCTGTACGCGCAAGGTCTGGGTGTGCCGCGGGATTATGTGCAGGCCTACAAGTGGTGGACCCTCGCGGCCGCGCGCTTCCCGGCGTCCTCGCGCGATCGACGCGATACTGCCCTCCAGAGCCGCAGCGAGATCACCGCGAAGATGACGCAAGCCCAAATCGCGGAGGCAGAAAGACAGGCGCGGGAGTGGAAGCCGCGGTAAGGACGTTCGCGACCTCGATGTCTTCGTCGAGGTCGCGGCCGGCAGGCAGTCCCAACCTTTCCCGTTGCGACGGAATTAGACCGTCGTCACCTCCGCGCGGAACGAGGCGAGCTTGGGGTTGAGCTGGGCGAGGCCCACCTTGAGGGAGTCTGTCACTTGAATCCGATAGTGACGGCTTTCTCTTTGGCGTCACACAGGAGTTTGTTCACTGCCAATCGGGGCGGAAGCGATTGCGGCGAGCAGAGCGGCCTCTTGACCGGACCTGTATCCATTGGGACAAGACAGTGGGGGACAAAACACCAATGCTCAGCAAAATCTGCGTTGCGTCGGTGCTTTTGGTTCTATGGGACGGTGCGCTTGCGACGGCGCAGACCAACGACCAGTTCCGGAAATGGTGCTATGGCGACGCCACTTTCGATCAAACGATCCAGGGCTGCGACGCCGTTATAAAGTTGGGCCGAGAGACGCCTCTGATGCAAGCCGACGCGTTCAGCAACCGCGGCACCGCCTACAACAAAAATGGCCAGTACGATCGCGCCATCCAGGACTACGATCAGGCGATCAAACTCAACCCCAACCTTGCCGACGCGTTCAACAACCGCGGCATTGCTTACGACAACAAAGGCCAGTCCGATCGTGCCATCCGGGACTACGATCAGGCGATCAAGCTGAACCCCAACCTTGCCAACGCGTTCTACAACCGCGGCAACACCTACGACATCAAGGGCCAGCACGACCGCGCCATCCAGGACTTCGATCAGGCGATCAGGCTCGACCCCAACCATGTTGCCGCGTTCTTTAATCGCGGCATCGCTTACGGGCGCAAAGGCCAGTACGACCGCGCCATCCAGGACTACGATCAGGCGATCAGGCTCGATTCCAACGATGCCGGCGCATTTCACAACCGCGGCAACGCCTACGGCAACAAAGGCCAGTACGACCGGGCGATCCAGGACTACGATCAGGCGATCAAGCTCAACCCCAACCATGCCAATGCGTTCAACAATCGCGGCAAGGCCTACGACGACAAAGGCCAGCACGACCGCGCTATCCAGGACTTCGATCAGGCGATCAAGCTCAACCCCAACCATGCCGGCGCGTTCGACAGCCGGTGCCGGGCTCGGGCTGTGATCGATCAACTTCAGGCGGCATTGGCGGATTGCAATGAATCCCTCCGACTTCGCCCCAACGACGCCGCCATGCTGGACAGTCGCGGCTTCACCTATCTCAAGCTCGGCCTTTTCGATATCGGGATCGCCGACTACGACGCGGCACTGAGGATCGCGCCGAAGAGGGCGTCTTCCCTATTCGGGCGCGGGGTGACGCGCCGCAAGAAGGGTGACCTCGCCGGCGGCGATGCCGACATTGCCGCGGCAACGGCGATCCAGAACGACATCGCTGAGGAGTTCACGATCAGGCTGGAGCCCAACAATGCCACCGCGTTCTACATCCGCGGCAATTCCTACGTCCTCAAAGGCCAGTACGACCGCGCCATCCAGTACTTGGATCAGGCAATCAAGCTGAACCCCAACCTTACCGACGCCTTCTACGGCCGCGGCGTTGCATACCAGAACACGGGCCAGCACGACCGCGCCATCCAGGACTTGGATCGAGTGATCAAGGTCACTCCCAACTATGCTGCAGCATTTAACTACCGCGGCAAAGCCTACGACGGCAAAAGCCACTATGACCGCGCCATCCAGGATTTCGATCAGGCGATCAAGCTGCTCCCAAACTATTTCGCCGCGTTCAACAACCGCGGCCTGGCTTACGTCAACAAGGGCCAATACGACCGCGCCATCGAGGACTTCGATCAAGCGATCAAGCTGGCCCCCTTTTCCAGCTCGTTCAACAACCGCGGACTTGCTTACGTCGGCAAAGGCCAATACGACCGCGCCATCCAGGACTTCGATCAGGCGATTAGGCTGGGCCCCAACGATGCCGCCGCGTTCAGCAATCGCGGCAAGGCCTACGACAACAAAGGCGAGCACGACCGCGCCATCCAGGACTTCGATCAGGCGATCAGGCTCAACCCCAACGATGCCAAGGCATTCAGCGGCCGCGGCAAGGCCTACGATCATCAGGGCCAGTTCGACCGCGCCGTCCAGGACTACGATCAGGCGATCAAGCTGAACCCCAACGATGCCAACGCGTTAATCAACCGCGCCGCCGCTTATTGGAGCAAGGCCCAATACGATCACGCCATCCAGGACTACGACCAGGCGATCAGGCTGAACCCCAACGATGCTGCAGCATTCTACGGCCGCGGCGGCGCTTTCGGCAGCAAGGGCCAGTACGACCTCGCCATCCGGGACTTCGATCAGGTAATCAAACTGATGCCGACCAGCGCGCCAGCGTTCTCCGTCCGCTGCTGGACACGGGCGGTCGCCGACCAGCTTCACTCGGCGCTGGCTGACTGCACCGAGTCCCTGCGACTTGACCCGAACGGTGCCGCCGCGCTCAACAGTCGCGGGTTCACCTACCTGAAGCTCGGCCGGTTCGATGCGGCGATCGCCGACTACGACGTAGCGCTCAGGATCTTCCCAGAGTACGCGCCCTCCCTGTTCGGGCGCGGGGTGGCGCGACGCAAGAAGGGCGACCTCGCCGGCGGCAATGCCGACATTGCCGCGGCCAAGGCGATCCAGAGCGATATTGGCGAGGAGCTCGCCAAATTCGGGCTTAAGGATTTCTAGAACGCCGCCTGGCCTCCACCGCTCAAAGCGCCGCCCACGCCTTGGCAAGATTGCCGGCGACGTCGCCGACCTTGGGGTTGAGCTGGGCGAGGCCGACTTTGAGGGAGTCTGTCATTTGCTAGGAGTGTGCCGGTTTTCGCGGGGCTTGGTCAGGGCGAATGTTGCCCGTTATCGCCGGCCGCCGGAACGAGGACCCAGGCGACGATCGCCGCGAGCGCCGATGCCAGGGCGGCGACGGCGAAAGCGAGCGTCGCGGAGTGCACGACGAGGATGCCGCCGATGGCCGATCCCACCGGCAGCCCGGACATGTTGAAACTCATCGAAACGGCAAGCACGCGGCCGAGCCATGCTGGATCAGTGCGACGCTGCCGCAGCGACAGAACACCGACATCGACCGGGCCCTCAAGGAAGCCCACGAGGATCAGGCCCACCGCCAGGCCTGCGAGGCCAAAGCTCGCGCTCACCGGATAGATCGCGACGGCGGTGGCCAGGGTGCCGATGGCGATGAACTGCCGCTCGCGGCCGACCGTGCGGAGATGGCCCGCGTAGAGGGCGCCGAGACCGCCGGCGAGGCCGGCCGCCGCCCATAGCCCGCCCACGACCGAGTCCGCGACCGCACCGGCGCCGAGTTCCCGCACCACGACGACGGGCACGACCACCACGAGGACGCCCCAACTGAGCTGGAACAAGGCATAGGAAATCGCGAGGCTTCGGAGCGACACATGGCGCACCACATAGACGACGCCTGCCAATGCGTCGCGGACCAGCGAGCTCCCCGTTGTCCCGTGCGCGCCTGAAGTGCGGCGCACGAGCGGCACGAGGCTGATGCTGGCCGCCGCATAGAGCACCACGATCAGCAGCATCGTGGCTTGCGACCCTGCAAAACCAAACAGCACACCCGCCACCGCAGGGCCGGCAACGTTGATGAGAGCGTAGCTGCTGGTATCGAGGGCGTTGGCGATATCCAGCGCCTCCTTCGGCACGAGGCGCGGGATCAGCACGCGGATGCCGGCGGTGCCGAGTGGACTCGTCAACGAATAGAGCGCCACGAATCCCAGCAGCAGCGGTGCCGTGACCAGCCCCGCGATATCAGTGGCGGCGAGCGCGAGCAGCAACACCGTGCTCGCGGCCATATCGATGACGATCGCCTTCGCCGCTCCCAGGCGATCGAGCAGCGCGCCGGCCAGCGGACTTACCACAAGGCCCGGCGCCATCGACGCGAACGCAACCCATCCCGCCAGGACCGGCGAGTCGAAGCGATCGAGGACGTAAAGCACGATGACGAGCACGAACATGCGGCTGGCCAGGCGCGACAGGCACGCCGCCAGGAACAACTGGGGCATGCCATCCAGTCTCAGCAGACGCCGATAAGAGATTGGAGCCGTCAACGAATCAATCCAGGGCGAAAAGGTGGCGGCTTGCGCACGCACACCCGAGAGCGTCTGTCATTGGGTCCGAATAGTGACGGCTTTCCGTTTTGGCGTCACAGCGAAGTTTGACCAAAATCTCTTCGTGAACGGAACACTTGTCGAATACGGGTCGTTGGCTCGTCAGGATCGCCCCTTGGCGGCCGACAACAGAGAAGGAAATCGCATGAAAACGGCCATAATTGCTGCTGCGCTGATCGGCGCCTCCGGCGTTGCTTTTGCCCAGTCGGGCACGACCACGCCCTCGACCCCGTCTCCCTCGCCGGGCATGCCCTCGACCAACATGCCGTCGACGTCCATGCCGCCGTCGGCCACCAACACGCCAAGCCCCAGCGCGCTCAATCCGTCCACGACGACCGCGGCCGAAGCCGCTGCGCGCAGCAAGATCGAGGCGGCGGGCTACAGCGGCGTCAAGGGACTGACCATGGCCCCCAACGGAACGTGGCGCGGCATCGGCATGCGCAACAACGTCGAAATCGCGGTGAGCATCGACTCGTCCGGCCAGGTGATGGCTACTCAGTAAAGCGATCTGCTTAAGCTTTGCAGGAAAGACCCGCCTGACATTTCAGGTGGGTCTTTTTCTGACTCTTGATCAGAAGATCGGATGACGCTTCAGCCAAGCGGCCAGCGCCAGAGCGACAAATCCGGGCGCGAGATATCCCATCATGCTGAGGTAACCGAAGTAGCCACCGCCCAGAAAAATGTCGGACATGGCATGGAAGCCAAAGTCGTCCGCAACCCAGATGAGTCCGTAGCACGTCAGGAAAAAGAGCGTCGCCATCACGAGCCAGGCGATGCCGAATTTCTTCACCGGACGCCGCCCGTCACGGCGAGATCGGGCGCCCGGCGTCGGCCAGCACCTTGCCGCCGAGGCCGATGAAGCAGACGCCGGCCGCGCGCTCGATCCAGTGCCGCGCCCTCTGGAAGCGGCGCATCACCGGGCCGGAGGACATGAAGAGGCTGACACACGAATACCAGGCGAGTGACGAGGCGGTGACGAGGCCGATCATCACGCCCATCAGCCACATCGGCGTGGAGGCGGTGACGGCCGTGGCGAAGACGCTGGCGAAGAGAACGATCGCCTTGGGGTTGGTGAGGGTGACGAGGAAGCCGAACAGGATCGCGCGGTGCCGCGCTGGCGGGTTGGCCTGGTCGAGGTCGATCGCCTGCGGCCTGGCACGCAGCAGCTTGATGCCGAGGAAGATGAGGTAGGCGCCGCCCAGCAGGCGCAAGGCCCAGGTGAGCCACTGGTATTTCACCAGGATGGCGGACAGGCCGAGCAGGCTGAGGCTCGCATAGAGGCAGAGCCCCAGCGACACGCCCAGCGTCGTCAGCAGGCCAACGCGCGTGCCATTGGTCATGGACGAGCGAACCACGGCCACGAAATCCGGCCCCGGCAAGATGAGGGCCGGGATGAAGATCGCGAAGACACCGATCAGGACAAAGGCGTGTTCCATGGAATCGAATTGCCATGCCACCCGGCTGACTGCAAGGACCGACGCAACGTACGCCCTCACTCGCCCAGACGCTTCGCCCGCCAGTCCCATGGCGCGTCGAACGCGCCGGCCCACAGGCCACGCAGGTTCGCCCTCGCGTCCTCCTCCTCGGCCGCATAGTCGGTGCCGTGCCGAACCAGCACCAATGCCCAGCCGGCGCGGACCATCTCGGCCCCGAGATCCATGGTGCCCGCCCGGCAGAGCGCGGCGACGCGTCCGTACTGGTCGCTGGCGCGCGGCTCGCAGACGACCTGGGCGGCCGCGGCATCGACGGTCCGGTCGCCAGTCGGGATGGCGGGGGTGAGAAGCGTGCGCAGGTAGGCCGCGGCGGCGCGGCCGCAGGCGTAGTTCAGGCCATCGCGCTCGCAGGCCTGGACGAGCTCGGGCGCATCGATGGCCCAGAGCCGGAAGGTCCGGCCATCGACGCGGAGCGTGTCGCCGTCGACGACGCGGGCCATCCCGGCAACGCCCTGCGATTGGTCGGTTTCCGACGGCGCGGATGACTTGGGCGCCGCCCTGTCGGCGGGCGCAGCGGAGGGCTGCAGCGGCGCCCGCACGTTGGGCACCGGCGCCCTTCCGGTGGCGGTCTGCGGCGCCTGGGCGAACGCCGGCGACACGATCAGGGGGGCAGCCAGCAGGCCCAGCAACAGAAGGAGCGCCGCGCGCGTCACCTTCGTCCTACGCAGGCTGATTGGCTTTCAGGAACGTCCCGATGTGCCGCACCGCCAGGGGGATCTTCTCCTTCGTGTCCTTCCACGGATACAGGCTCACCTGCGCATTGGGTGCCAGCATCGCCGACTCCATCGCCACCGCGTAGGGATGCGGCGGGATATCGTCGGGCAGCACCAGCAGCGGCGTCTGGCAGGCGCGCGCAAAGTCGCGGTTCACGGTGAATACGAAGTCGGGGTTGGCGCGATACATCTTGCTGAGGAAAGCACTCACCGTCTCCATCGTGATCTCAGGACGGCGGGCGACGAGCGCCGGACCCCAGCCCTTCATGTTGTTCTCGTAGAACTGGTCGGGCAGTTCGGGCCGGTGCCCGGAGGGCTGCGTCAGCACGGCCGCCACGACGCGGTCGGGCGCGCGCTTCAGCATGTTCCAGATGAAAGGGCCGCCGATGCAGTAACCCAGCACCATGAACTGCTTTATGCCGAGGTGATCCATCAGGCCGAGCTGGTCGTCTGTGTGGGAGTCCCACGGCCTGTCGATCTCGAGCGGGCCTGACGATTGTCCGCCGTTGGCATTGCGCAGGTCGGCGGCGATGCAGCGGTAGCGGTCCTTGAATTCCGTCATCGCGCTGAACGGATGCGTGGTATCGAGACCGGCGATCGTCGAGTTCAGCCCGCCGCCGGGAATGATCAGGAGTGGAAAGCCCTTGCCCGCCTCCTCGTAGTGGATGCGGACAGCGCCTCTTTCGTAGAACGGCATGAACAATTCCTCCCGGACCGGCAAGGTGCCATGCCCATGCCGTGGTCTCAACCAACCCAAAACGAAATGGGCTCCGGAACCTCGCGGTCCCGGAGCCCACCCGCGTTCGCGATCGCTAGCGGATGATCGTGACCTTGATGGCGGTCTGACGGCTCCACACAGTGACGAGCTGCTCGCCCGGACCGATCGACGCCAAAGCCGCTTTGCCCTGCGCCGTGACGATCTGCGGCATCTGGATGACCTCGCCGCTGTCGGGCGAGGGCTTGTCGGGCTCGCCGCCGGAGGCATTGATCAGGAAGATGGTGTTGGTCGCCTTGTCCACCTTCGTGGTCATGCCGTCCATCTGCCACAGAACGATCCGCTCCTGGGCGCCGGGAATGCCCTGAAGGCGTGCGTTCTGGGCCTTCATCGCCGTGGCGCGAGCCGAAGTGGCGGGCGTCTTCTTGGCGACCAGGAAGTCCATGTAGTCGTACCAGTGGACGTCGACGATCTGGCCGACCTTGAGCGAGCCCCAATTGGTGACGAGATCGGCAGCCTTGATCTTCACCCGGCCGAGATCTTCCCAGATGATGGTGAAGCTGCGCTGCTCGGGATGCATGCTGTGGATCGTGCCACGCTTGAAGTTTTCCAGAGTGTTCGGCACGACGAGATCGTCCTGGGCGATCGCCTGATGCGACAGGACGGGCAGAGCGGTCGCCGTAAGCGCGGCGCCTCCCAGCAACTTCAGTGTCTTACGGCGATTGGTCTGTAACATGATATTTCCCTTCTCAGCGAAGATAGTGTGGCCTCCAAAGCGGGCCTCGCATGAGAGCAAGATCAGCCCCCCAACCGGCCCCCCATCGGATGGCCGGTGAAATTATTCTAGCCGGGAAATGCAGACACTGACAAATCCATCCGCCGAATATCTTCGGCGAATGCATTCAGTGCCTCCGCATCTTAAGGAGCTACTTCGCGGCCACGACCTCGATCTCGACCAGCATGGCGGGATCGGCGAGACCCTGGATGATCAGCAGGGTCGAGGCGGGGTATGGCTCCTTGATGACTTGGTCGCGTGACGCCCGGTTCGCCATGATGAAGCGGCTGTCGGTCAGGAATGACGTGATCTTGACGATGTCGCCGTAGCCCATGCCGGCTTCCTTCAAGACCTCGCCGATATTCTTCCAGACCTGGTCGCACTGCGCCTCGATGCCGTCGGCGAGCTTGCCCGCACCGTCGAGGCCGACCTGGCCGGCGACAAAGAGCACGCGCGCCTCAGGTGCGATCTCGCAACCAAGGCTGTACTTGCCGGCAAGCGCGACGGACTTCGGATTGTGGAACTTGTTGGCCATTGACGTCTCTCCCTTTGCGGAAACCTCCACGGTTTCAGGTCGGGGAGCGTGACGTCAAGCTACTTCGCCGCCACCACCTCGACCTCGACGAACATGCCGGGATCGGCGAGGCCCGAGACGACGATCAGGGTCGCGGCCGGATAGGGGCTCTTGAGGAACTTTGCGCGGGCGTCGCGGTAGGGCGCGATGAAGCGCGAATCGGTGATGAAGCCGGTGACCCTCACGATGTTGCTAAAACCCATACCGGCGCTCTTCAGGATCTGGCCGATGTTCTTCCAGGTGAGGTAGCACTGCTTCTCGAAGCCGGGGGCCAGCCTGCCCTTGGAATCGTAGCCGACCTGGCCTGCCAGGAAGAGCAGCCGCGCATCGGCCGGCACCTCGACGCCGAGGCTGTATTTGCCCGTGAGCGCGACGGACTTGGGATTGTGGAACTTGATCGCCATGACGGTATCTCCCATGTAAGGAGGCGCACGGTATTCAGGTCGGAGAGCATGGCGTCAAGCATCAAGCACGTGCACATCGTGGGCGGCGGACTCGCGGGCAGCGAGGCGGCGTGGCAACTCGCCGAGGCAGGCGTGCCCGTGGTGCTGCACGAGATGCGACCCGTGCGCGGCACCGAGGCACACCTCACCGAAAATCTTGCCGAGCTCGTCTGCTCCAACTCCTTCCGCTCCGACGATGCGCAGAACAATGCCGTCGGTCTCTTGCATGAGGAGATGCGCCGCGCGGGATCGCTGATCATGCGCGCGGCCGATGCCCACAAGCTGCCGGCGGGCGGCGCGCTCGCTGTCGACCGTCACGGTTTCTCCGCCGCGGTGCAGGAAACGTTGCTCGCCCATCCGCTGGTGACGCTGGAGCGTGCTGAAGTAGCGGGCCTGCCGCCGCAGGACTGGGACAGCGTGATCGTGGCCACCGGCCCCCTCACCTCGCCCGCTCTCGCTGAAGCACTCGCCAGGCTCACGGGCGAGGAGTCGCTCGCCTTCTTCGACGCCATCGCGCCGATCGTCCATCACGAGAGCATCGATCTTTCGGTGGCGTGGAAGCAGTCGCGTTACGACAAGGGCGGACCTGGAGGCGACGGCGCCGACTATCTCAACTGCCCGATGGAGAAGCCGCAGTATGAAGCTTTTGTTGCCGCGTTGCTGGCGGGCGACAAGACCGAGTTCAAGGAGTGGGAAGCGAATACGCCCTACTTCAACGGCTGCCAGCCGATCGAGGTGATCGCGACCACCGGCCCGCAGACGTTGCGCTTCGGACCGATGAAGCCGGTCGGCCTGCGCGACCCGCGCACCGGTCTGCGGCCGTGGGCGGTGGTGCAGCTGCGCCAGGACAATGCGCTCGGCACACTGTGGAACATCGTGGGCTTCCAGACCAAGCTGAAGCACGGCGAACAGACGCGGATCTTCCGCACCATCCCGGGCCTCGAGAAGGCCGAGTTCGCGCGGCTGGGCGGACTGCATCGCAACACCTTCCTCAACAGTCCACGCCTGCTCGATGCCACGCTGCGCCTGAAGGCGATGCCGCGGCTCCGGTTCGCGGGCCAGATCACCGGCTGCGAAGGCTATGTCGAGAGTGCCGCCGTCGGGTTGATGACAGGACGTTTTGCGGCGGCCGAGCGGCTGGGTCGGACGCAGGCGCCGCCGCCCGTCACCACGGCGATGGGCGC
>Ga0163144_10018171_pt1 | contig 14261 bp, 10 predicted proteins | sample OliLak19BULKMAT1_FD_123175 | JGI IMG/M metagenome (GOLD analysis project Ga0163144, IMG submission 123175) | Freshwater microbial mat bacterial communities from Lake Vanda, McMurdo Dry Valleys, Antarctica - Oligotrophic Lake LV.19.BULKMAT1 | ecosystem: Environmental > Aquatic > Freshwater >... | reverse complement strand
GCGAAGCTCGGGCACTCGAACATGGTGCAGGCAATCGACGTCGGTAGCACGCCCGACGGGTTCCATTATTTCGTCATGGAATTCCTCGAAGGCGAGAGCCTTTATGACCTGATGGTCAACGGCAAAGTCTTCACCGAGACCGAGTCGGTGGACATCGGTATTCAAATGGCCGACGCCCTCGCGCACGCGCACGCCCGCGGGCTGATTCACCGAGACGTCAAACCCAAGAATATCGTGCTCACGCCCGAGGGCGTCGCTAAGCTGACGGACCTGGGCCTCGCCCGCGCCGTCGACGACAAGGAGGCCGCCGAGAGCGAAGCCGGCAAGGCGTACGGCACGCCTTACTACATCTCTCCCGAACAGGTGCGCGGCGAAGTCGACATCGACTTCCGCGCCGACGTCTATTCGCTCGGCGCTACACTCTATCACCTGCTCACCGGTCGCCCGCCATTCGAAGGCGAGTCGCCGAGCGCGGTGATGCATAAACATTTGAAACAGCCACTCACGCCCGTCGACCACGTGAACACATCCCTGTCGGCCGGCGTAGGAGAGATCGTAGACGTCGCGATGGCGAAGAAACGCGAAGAACGATACGCCAGCACGGAAGACATGCTCGAAGACCTGCGCCTCGTTCGCAACGGTGAGCCGCCCATTCACGCGCGACGGCAGGTCGATCTGGAGGCGCTTGAAAAAATCGAGGTGACCGGTAAAACGATCGACATCGTCCAGACCAAAAAGCGCAACCCGCTCATTTCTGCGGCGTTCTGGACGCAGCCGATCGTTCTCACCATCGTGGTGGTCGCGGGTGTGTCGCTCGTGATCAACGTCGTGTTCCTGATCGTCTGGGCCTTGAACTGACGTTGATGGATGACGTGAGCCAGCATTTTTAGAATCAGAAAAAGCGTATGTCGAACCGCGTGGCGTTTATCGGACTGGGGACGATGGGGAATCCGATGGCCGGGCACCTGCTCGACGCGGGTCATACGCTGACGGTACATACGCGCACCAAGAAAAAGGCCGAACGACTCGTCAATCGCGGCGCCAAATATGCGGCCTCCCCCGCCGAGGCTGTAAAGAACGTGGACTACGTCTTTCTCTGCGTCAACGACAGCCCTGACGTGGAAAAGGTCGCACTTGGAGAAAAGGGAATTCTCAGTGTCGCGCACAAAGGCCTGATCTGCGTCGACCACTCCACCATTTCCCCGACGCTCACCCGTAAGATCTCAGAGGAAATGGAGAAGCAAGGCATCATGTGGCTCGACGCCCCCGTGAGCGGTGGAGATATCGGCGCGAAGAATCGCACCCTCTCCGTTATGGTCGGTGGCAACCGTCGCGCCTACGAAAACGTCGAACCCCTGCTCCGCACCTTCGGCCCCGTCGTGACCTACTGCGGCCCGAGTGGCGCGGGTCAGACGACGAAGCTGGTCAACCAAATCCTCGTAAGCGTGACGAATCTGGCCGTCAGCGAAGCCTTGGTTTTTGCGAAGAAGCACGGGCTGGATTTGGAAAAAACCATCGGAGCGTTGGAAGGCGGTGCCGCATCGAGTTGGCAGTTGTCCAATCTCGGGCCACGCATGATCGCGGGTGATTTTCGACCCGGCTTTTCGATCAAGCTTCAGCAGAAGGATTTGCGTCTGGTCCTTCAGGCCGCAGAAGAACTCAACATCTCCCTCCCCGCCGCCAGCCTCGTGCACCAGCTCTTCAGCGCCGCCGAGGCATCGGGGCACGGTCGCGACGGCACGCAAGCCCTTTACACCGTCATCGAAAAACTCGCCGCCATGCACTGACTCGTCGGGGATGATTCTGCCCGAGCATCTAATCCGTAAAAATAAAAGAAGCCTTCCGCCGTGACGTCGGAAGGCTTTCTTTTTGATCCGCGGCCCGAGTTGGAGCCTGGGCGTGAATCGTAAGAGGTATTGAGTTGTCACTACGTGAGAAGAACCAAGTTGCTCGGCCTGCCTTCCGAAGTGGAGCCACGGGGCGGGCTTCGCAAAGAGCGGAACTTTCGTCCCGCACGACGGGTCTGTTTCAACCCGTCAGACGAAGTTACTTCTTCGTCGTCTTCTTGGTGGTCTTCTTGGTCGTCTTCTTGGCGACCTTCTTAGCTGCTTTCTTCATTGCCATGGCGCTGGTACCTCCTTTCGATAAACAAATTTACGAAGATGAAAAATCAGAGTCAATGTATTTCTGTTGACGCGACGCGGAATTTTGCGACGAGGAATGAAGGCAACCACGAAATCATGAAGACGCGAAGCGTGCATCAAGGGCACTTCGTGGAGTGAAGTCGGTTCATTTTATTCTTCTCTCGGTCGTTCATCGGCCCGACTTCCGGCACCCGAAAAAAATTTGCGAACGGCGTCATCGCACGGTCTGAAGCCGAGCGAGCGACGCTTCGTGCCTTCGTGACTTCATGGTCGTTCTCTCTTCGCTTTCCCTCGCCCGCGCGTAAGATGGTCGGGCTTCAAAGAATCCGAATTGAAAGGAAATCAACGTGAAAAGACCTGTTGCGATCATCATCCGAGACGGCTGGGGGAAAAATCCGTTTGCCAAATGGGACCGCGCCAACGCCGTCGTGATGGCCCGACATCCGGTCGCTGACGCGATCATGTTGGCGTATCCGAACGTGCTCATTCATACGAGCGGCTTTGACGTCGGACTACCCGAGGGAACGATGGGCAACAGCGAAGTCGGCCACCAGAACATCGGCGCCGGTCGCGTCGTCGACCAGGAATCGGTCGCGATCACGAAGGCGATTCGTGACGGAAGTTTTTTTCAGAATGTTCAAATCAACACCGCGGTCGACCATGCGATTTCTGAAAATTCGACGCTGCACCTGTTCGGCATCGTCAGTGACGCGGGCGTTCACGGCCTGATCGAACACCTCTACGGCGTGCTCGACGCCGCCAAGCGCCGCGGCCTGTCGCGCGTCTTCCTGCACGCCTTCACCGACGGGCGCGACTCGTCTCCGAACAAGGGCTTGGAGTACGTCCGACAGATCGAAGAAAAAATGGCCGAGATGAAAATCGGGGGCGTCGCGACCGTGTCAGGGCGGTACTGGGCGATGGACCGGGACAACCGGTGGCAGCGCGTCGAAAAGGCCTACCGCGCGATCGCCTTCGGCGACGGTCCCGTCTTCAAATCCGCCGGCGAGGCGATCAGCTACTATTACGCCCACCCCACCGACTCCAACACCACCGGCGACGAGTTCGTCACCCCAAGCGTCATCTCCGACGACGGCCACACCCCGCGCGCCACCGTCCGTGACGGTGACAGCGTCATCTTCTACAACTACAGAGGAGACCGGCCACGCGAAATCACCAAGGCGTTCGTCCTGCCCGATTTCAAGGAGTTCGAGCGCGGCCCGAAGCTCGATCTCTATTTCGTGACAATGACCGCGTACGAACAAAGTCTCCCCGTGCACGTCGCGTACCCGAAGCCGTCGAAGATGGTGAACACTCTCGGCGACTTCGTTAGCAAAAAGGGCCTGACCCAGTTCCGGTGCGCCGAAACGGAAAAATTCCCGCACGTTACCTTTTTCTTTAACGACTACCGCGAAGAGCCGTTCCACGGCGAAGACCGGCAGATCATTCCGAGCGCCAAGACCTTGCCCGACGGCTCGCCGCTCAGTACGTACAACCAGATGCCCGAGATGAGCGCGTACGGCATTTGCGACGAAACGGTCGAGCGTATCGACAGCGGAAAGTACGACCTGATCGTCGTCAATTTCGCCAACGGCGACATGGTCGGTCACACCGGCGACCTGCAGGCCGCGATCAAAGCGGTCGAATACGTGGATATCGTTGTCGGAAGGGTATTGGAAGCGATCAAACGTCAGCACGGTAGCGCCCTGGTCTTGGCCGACCACGGAAACTGCGAACAGATGATCGACCCCGACACCGGCGGGCCTCACACCGCGCACACGACTTACCCGGTCGAGATCATCGTCGTCGACGACCGTTTTAAAGGTCGCAAGCTCCGCGAAGGCGGAAAACTGGCGGACGTCGCGCCGACGGCGCTTCAGATGATGGGCCTGGAAAAGCCTGCGGAGATGACGGGCGTTTCGTTGATCGCTTAAGACGGCCATGCCAGAACGATCAACTCCATCCACCAAACCCTGGCAATCGGCCGGCCGGTTACGCATCCTCAAGGAAGCGGAGCTGGACCCGGCTTATGCCCTGTTGAAGGTCAGGGACGATTTGCAACTGATGCTCTCGTTCGTCGAGCGATTCGATAAGCTTGGGTGGATTCCGCCCGTCGCCGAAGAGCAGCGGCAGTTGTTGGCGGCGTTCGGCGTGTCGATGCACGAAGCGGGTGCGAACACCTGCTTTTTCGAGTACCATGTGCCTGACTTGACAAGGACCGGTCGACCGCGGCTGACCGTGTTCTTTCATGTCGACCCGCCAACCCGAATCGTCCGGGTTAGTGGCATCGAGCGGTCCGAAATTGTTGACCGCCGTCGATCTATGGTCGTTACGTCGCATAGAATGCGTGTAGAGGAGCTCGTCTCATGGCTTCGACAACACTCCTGAGCAAACGTAGCCGTCAAATACGACCACGGTCGACTCGAAAACGAGTTCACGCCGTTTCGACGGGCCCGGGTGCCGTCGCTCGTGAAGTTTACTTTCACGCCGGCCTTGCCGCGCTGCACGGCGAGCTCGCTCGCGCGATGGCCGACGGTGACACCGAAGCGGTCGCGTACGCGCGAAAAGCGATTCTTGCCGCCGAGAAGCGGTTCAGAAAGCCTGTTGAAGACTCGCCGATCGAATAAGGATATCTTAGTTTTAATCTTGTCCTCCGACGCGGAGGGCGCGCGTACGATAGATAAATCTTAGAAGGCTTTAAGACGTCATGGCCCACATTATTGCCGAACCGTGCATTGGAACCAAAGACACCGCCTGCGTTGCAGTTTGTCCCGTCGATTGCATCCACCCGACGAAGGACGAGACGACATACGAGGCCGCGGAGATGTTGTACATCGACCCGGACACCTGCATCGACTGCGGGTTGTGCGTCGACGAGTGCCCCGTCAAGGCGATCTTCCCTCAAGAAGACCTGCCGGTGGAGTGGAACGCGTTCGTCGAGAAAAATGCCGAGTACTACAAGAAGTGACAGCCTATCATCAGTAGCGTCTGAGCTCGCATCCCCAGAAAAGGAAGCCGTATGAACCGTATCATTTGTTTCAAAGCGTTGACATTGGCCCTCGTGTTGTCCGCGTTCGCGTTCATACCGACACTTCGCGCTGACACCCCCGCGACCCAGCCGACGACACAGACTTCGACGGGCATCGTCAACAAAACCTGCCCCGTCGGCGGGGACGATGTGGACCCCGCCGTCACCACCGTTTATGACGGGAAGACTATCGGTTTCTGCTGCGAAGGCTGCGTCAAGAAGTTTAAGAAGAACCCCGAAAAGTATATGAAAGACCTGAAGTAATCGGGTCGAACGGTCCAGAACTTCGTTACACCTGACGGCAGTCGCGCTCGCGCGACTGCCGTCCTTTTTTACGTCCGCGCAGGTCGAGTGGCACCTACCCTCGGACGGGAATCGAACCTACGATTGCGGTCATGGCGTCTCCCCAGCAATCTGCGCTGTGTGAAACTTCGTTCTCGGTGCGCGGGATGGACTGCGCCTCGTGCGTCACCCACGTCGAGCGTGCCGCGCGGGCGTTGCCGGGGGTGTCGGACGCGAGCGTCAGTCTGGTTCGTGGCCGGGCTACTGTTCGGTACGACCCGACAACCGTCGACGCGCCAACCGTCGCCAAAGCGATCACCGACAGTGGCTACCCGTCGTCCCCCGAAGACGCCTCGACCAGCCCCGCCGAACTCGAGTCGGCCCGGCATCGTCACCACAGCGACGATACCGCCGGCTGGTTCCGACGGGCGGTCGTCGGGCTGGTGCTCTGGTTCCCGCTCGAATCGACACACTGGCTGATTAAGCTCTTCTCCGAAGCGTCGCATCACTACCGCGTGACATGGATGGACTGGGCATCGCTGCTTACGGGCACCATCGGAATCGTGTACCTCGGTTCGGGCTTCTATGCCGGCGCCTGGAAAGGACTGCGGCGGCTCACGACGAACATGGACGTGCTGATCGCGATGGGCGCGAGCGTCGCGTACGGGTATAGCCTGGTCGCGCTGCTCGGGTATGTCACGGGCGCGTGGTCGACGCTGCCGGCACTTTATTTCATGGAATCGACCGGCCTGCTGGCACTGGTCAGCTTCGGCCACTGGCTAGAAGCCCGCGCCCGGAACTCTGCGGGTAGCGCGATCCGACAACTTCTCGACCTCGCGCCGGCGGTCGCGCTTCGGATGCGGCCCGAGAGTTCAGGAGTCGCGGATCGAAGTTCAACGGGCGGCGTTCAGGCGTCTGTGACCAACATTCGACCCGTTGCAAAGACGGGCCTCTCACTCGCAGTCCTGAATCCTGAGCCCCGCCTCCTTGAGCCTCCGGCTTTTGACGAAGTGCCCGTCGCCGAAGTGCGCGTCGACGACCGAATCCTTATTCGCCCCGGCGATCGGGTGCCGGTGGACGGCATGGTGGTCGAAGGAAAATCGAGCATCGACGAGTCGATGATCACCGGCGAGTCACTGCCGGTCTCGCGCGGTGTGGGCGATGCGGTCATCGGCGGTACGGTGAATCAGGACGGCAGGCTCGTCGTCCGCGCGACGCGCGTGGGCGCGGAGACGGCATTGTCGCAGATTGTGAAACTCGTTGAAACCGCGCAGAACGCCAAGCCACCGATCCAGAAACTCGCCGACCAGATCAGCGCGGTCTTCGTGCCGGCGGTGCTGGGCGTGGCACTGGTCACGGGCGTCGGGTGGTACGCCTGGGGCACGTCGCACGGCTGGGAACGAGCTGACGTGTGGGCGCAAGTCGCCCGTTGCGTGTGCAGCGTGCTGATCATCGCCTGCCCGTGCGCGCTGGGGCTGGCACTACCGACCGCGCTGATGGTCGGCACCGGACGTGGGGCCGCGCGCGGAATCCTGATTCGGAACATCAACGCATTGCAACACGCGGAGCGCGTGGGCACGGTCGTGCTCGACAAAACCGGTACGCTCACACGCGGGAAGCCCGTGGTGTCGACGATCGAATGCGCCGCAGGTGTGACGGAGGCCGAGCTGCTGCAACTCGCCGCTTCGGCGGAGCAGTTTAGTGAGCACCCGCTGGCGAAGGCGATCGTCCGCGCGGCGCGGGAGCGGGGCTTGGGACTGGCCGACCTCGACGGCTTCACCAACGAAGCCGGCTCGGGCGTGTCGGCGGAATTAAAGGGGCAGACCGTGCTCGTCGGTAGCTCCGCGTGGGTCGGCGTGCGCGATCATCAAACGCCCGGCACGGGCTCAACCCAAGTGCACGTCGCGCGACGATCCACCGACAGCGTGGTCCGGCTTGGCGTGATTCATTTGACGGACGAGCTGAAGCCCGACAGTCGCGCCGCCGTCGGGGCGTTACAACGGATGGGGTTGAAGACCGTCTTGCTGACCGGTGACAACGCGGGCGCGGCGAACGTCATTGCCCGCCAAGTCGGAATTACAGACGTCCACGCCGGCGTCAAGCCCGGTGACAAGGCGGGCGTCATCCGTTCGCTCCAAACCGGCAAAAAAAGGGGCGTCGCAATGGTCGGTGATGGTGTGAACGACGCGCCGGCACTCGCGCAGGCCGACCTGGGCATCGCAATCGGTTCCGGGTCGGACGTCGCCAAAGAGACTGGTGGAATCGTGCTGGTCAGTGGCAGCCTCACCGGTGTCGCGGTCGCGATCCGGTTGTCGCGCGCGACCATGCGCAAGGTGCGACAGAATTTCTTCCTCGCGTTCGTCTACAACACGCTCGCGATCCCCCTGGCGGCGATGGGCCTGCTCAACCCCCTCATCGCCGCGGCGGCGATGGCGCTGAGCGACGTCTGCGTCATCGGCAACAGCCTGCTCCTCCGCTACCAGCGGATCGACGATCCGACCGACGACGCGAACAGCAGCCAAGAGACTTCACCCACAGATTAGAAACCGGAAACTCACCGATTCTGAACCAGTGACTCCTTATCTGTGAATTGCGGTATGTAAATCTGTGGGCGACCGTCCGCTTCCGTTCACGGGGTGTAACTCCTATTTGTGGCACTTCGCGCGGACGACCGTGCGCTGCTCACCTCTTCGTTCGCGCCCGAAGCGCCCGTCATTCTCGAACGAAGTGAAGAACCTGTATTGCCTGCGAGGCCATCTACATCGAAAACGGGCCTCACTTGCGATGCAGATCGTTCGCTTCGCTCAACGATGACGGAAGCCACCTGCGCGAAGGACAAGGTGAGCCGTATTCGGGCGTTGACGAGTCGGTGCCACAAAAGAGCATCACACCCCCGTTCACGTCAGGGGCGCTAGTGTCATTTGTCGTCAACTCGAAAAACGCTACAGTAGCCGGACTTTAGACTGGTCGAACCGAAGTCCCGAAAAACCAGACAGAATTACCGCCATGCCACGACGCACAGACATTCATTCGATCCTGATCATCGGTTCCGGCCCCATCGTCATCGGACAGGGGTGCGAGTTCGATTATTCCGGCGTACAGGCGTGCCGCGCGCTACGCGAAGAGGGCTACCGCATCGTCCTGATTAACAGCAACCCCGCCACGATCATGACCGACCCGGAATTCGCCGACGCGACGTATATCGAGCCGATCTCGCCCGAGGCGGTCGAGAAAATCCTGTTCCGAGAAAAGGAAAACGGCACGCCCATCGACGCACTGCTGCCCACGCTCGGCGGGCAGACGGGTTTGAACACCGGCATGGCCTGTTTCGACAAAGGCATCTTGACGAAATACGGCGTGAGAATGATCGGCGCCGACCGCGACGCGATCCACAAGGGCGAAGACCGGCAGGTGTTCAAAGACCTGATGATTTCGATCGGTCTGAAAGTCCCGCGCAGCGGAGTCGTTCACAACATGGACGACGCGCAGCGCGTGCTGGCCGACATCGGTTTGCCCCTGATTATCCGCCCCGCCTTCACGCTCGGCGGAACGGGTGGCGGGATCGCATACAACATTGAAGAATTTGAAGAAATCGTCCAGCGCGGCATCGATGCGTCGCCGGTGAATGAAATTCTGATCGAGCAGAGCGTGATCGGCTGGAAGGAATACGAGATGGAGGTGATGCGCGACAAAAACGACAACGTCGTCATCATTTGCGGGATCGAAAACATCGACGCGATGGGCGTGCATACGGGAGACTCCATCACCGTCGCGCCGATCCAGACGCTGACCGACAAAGAATATCAAAAGATGCGCGATGCCAGCATCGCCGTCATTCGCGCGGTGGGAGTCGAAACGGGCGGGAGCAACATTCAGTTCGGCATCGATCCCGACAACGGCGACATGGTCGTCATCGAAATGAACCCGCGCGTGTCACGCAGTAGCGCGCTCGCATCAAAAGCAACCGGTTACCCGATCGCGTTTATTGCTGCAAAGTTAGCGGTGGGATACACGCTGGACGAACTCCCCAATTACATCACAAGCAAAAAGCGGACCGGTCGGTTAACCGACCAGTCCGGCGATCGCGCGAACTACGACGTTTACACCAGCGCCTGTTTCGAACCCACGATCGACTACTGCGTCATCAAAATTCCGCGCTGGACGTTCGAGAAATTCCCGGACGCGGATGAAACCCTGACGACGCAGATGAAATCCGTCGGCGAAGCGATGGCGATTGGACGCACGTTCAAGGAGGCGTTGCAGAAGGGCATCCGCTCGATGGAAGTGAAGCGGTTCGGGTTCGGGTTGGACAAGTACGACAAATGGCTGAACGCGCAGAAGGGTTCAGGGGCCGGGGCCACGGGTGCTGGAAAGTCGGTTGCGCTCCCGCCCACCGCCCGTGCGAGTGACGATTTAAACGCCGACAAAACTACGCAAGGCGAGTCGACCGACAACGAATGGCCGATCGCCGACGCGAAATTGCGGCGGAAACTGGCCGTCCCGTCGCAGGGCCGGCTGTATTACGTGCGGTATGCAATGAAGATGGGGTGGACCGATGAGGCCATTCACGATCTGACGAATATTGACCCGTGGTTTTTGGCGCAGATGCGGGAGTTAGTGGAGTTTGAAGGCACGCCAGCGGAAGCGGCGTTGCACTGGACTTTTCGCACGGAGAAACCTGCCGTTTTCGCAGAGGTCATGCGAAAGGCCAAGCAAAACGGGTACAGCGACGTGCAGCTAGCACAAATTTGGCAACGACCGGTCTCCGAAGTGCGAGCAGCGCGCATCGCAGCAGGCGTGGAGCCCGTTTACAAGATCGTCGACACCTGCGCAGCCGAGTTTGAAGCAAGCACACCTTATTATTACTCGACGTATGAATCGCCCGTCAGAAAAATGCCCCCACCCCAGCCCTCCCACGGCATACCGGGAGAGGGGGCGTATGTCGTCGAAGACGAAATCCGCCTCACGGACAAGCCCAAGGTCATCATCATCGGCGGGGGTCCGAACCGCATCGACCAAGGGATCGAGTTCGACTACTGCTGTGTTCAAGCTGCCTTTTCGATGAAGGAACTGGGCATCGAGTCGGTGATGATCAACTCGAATCCGGAAACCGTCAGCACCGACTACAACACATCCGACATGCTGTTTTTCGAGCCTCTCACGCATGAAGATATTTTGAACATTTGCGAGCGCGTCAACGGCGGACCGTTCCGGAGAGTTGCCAGTGGTCAGTTGCCAGTGGCCAGTGAAGAGGGAGAGAATTCCTCCCCTGGCAGCTCACAACTATCGACTGGCAACTTGGTCCGAGGCGTAATCGTCCAATTCGGCGGACAGACTCCCCTGAACCTCGCGCGGGGACTTTTCGAAGCGGGCGTTCCCCTTCTCGGCACGAGCATCGACTCCCTGGATGCCGCCGGCGATCGGGAACAATTTCGAAAACTCCTCCAGGACGTCGGCCTGAAACAACCCGAAAACGGCATCGCGCGAAACGTTCAACAGGCTCGGGAAATTGCGAAAAGAATCGGCTACCCCGTCCTCGTCCGGCCCAGCTTCGTGCTGGGAGGCAGGGCGATGGAAATCGTCTACGACGAAGACCAGCTCAACTATTACATGGCCAACGCCGTCGACGCTTCCACCATCAGCGACGCGCCGATTCTGGTCGACAAATTCCTCGACCACGCGACGGAAGTGGATGTGGATTGCGTGGCAGATTACGAAGGAGTTGCCAGTGGTCAGTTGCCAGTGGCTAGTGAAGGCAACGCTCCCGGTCTTACTGGCAACTCGCAACTGGCCACTGGCAACTCTTCCGAGCAGGCCCTCATCATCGGCGTGATGGAGCACATCGAAGAGGCGGGCATTCACAGTGGTGACAGTGCGTGCTCGTTGCCTCCCTATTCGCTGTCGAAGGAAATGGTCGAACGGCTGAAAACGCAGACACGCAAGCTCGCCAAAGCCTTGCGTGTATGTGGCTTGATGAACGTTCAGTACGCGATCAAGGACGACGAGATTTATGTGATCGAAGTCAACCCGCGCGCCAGTCGCACCGTGCCGTTTGTCAGCAAAGCGACGGGCATTCCGTGGGCGAAGATTGCCGCCAAGGTGATGGCGGGCAAGACGCTCGCGGAACTCGGCGCGACCGAGCAGCCCGACCCGAAACACATCAGCGTGAAGGAAGTCGTCTTCCCGTTTAGCAAATTCCCCGGCGTGGACGTGATCCTCGGCCCGGAGATGCGCAGCACCGGCGAAGTCATGGGCATCGACGTCGATTTCCCCACCGCGTTCGCCAAGGCCCAGCTTGCCGCGGGCACGGTTCTGCCGCTCAAGGGGAACATTTTCATCAGCGTGCGAAACGAAGACAAAGCCGAAGTCCTGCCTATTGCGAAAATGCTCGCGGACGCCGGCTTTACCCTTCTCGCGACCAGCGGGACGTTTGACGTGTTGATGAAGCACGACATCCCCGCGACGCGCGTCGCGAAGTTATCTGAGGGTCGGCCGAACATTCGCGACCTGATTAAGAACGGAAAAATTCAGCTCATCATCAACACGCCGACCAAAAAAGGCCCGCAGACCGACGAAGGCGTGATCCGTTCCATGGCCGTGATGAACAAAGTCCCCATCGTCACGACGCTCACCGGCGCGAACGCTGCGGCGCGCGGAATTCTATCGCTTCAAAAGAACGACTGGGGCGTGAAGCCGCTGCAGGCGTATCATTGAACTCAGGCGCGGGATAAGATCGTTGCAATGGGCCGGACCTATGAGAACCGCCGATGAAATCATCAACTTCACCGACGCGATCGCGGCCAATTTTCCGGTCGAGAAAATCGTCCTTTTCGGCTCCTACGCCTACGGCCAACCCACCAACGACAGTGACGTCGACCTGCTGGTCATCAAACGCTACCGCGGGGACGCCGCCCGCGCGTCGACACGCATTTGGGCGAAGGCGAAAGTTTGGTATGCGCTCGACCTACTAGTCCGTTCGCCGGCCGAGGTCAGGCGGCGTCTTGAGATGAACGACTGGTTTATGCGAGATATCATTGAGAAGGGGTTGGTGCTTCATGACGCCCATGACCTCCGAATGGGTCAAAAAAGCAGAAAGCGACTTCGACAACGCCTGTACGCTTCGTCGGTCCAGAAGAGCGAATCGGTATGACGGAATCTGCTTTTCGTGCCAACATGCTGCCGAGAAATATCTCAAGGCACGAGTGGATCACGCCGGATTGCAGGTTCCCCGCGTGCATGACCTAGCGATGCTGGTTGGATTACTTGCACAGGTCGAACCACTTTGGATAGTTCTAGCAGTAGAGCTTCGTGCAATTAATAACCACGCCGTCGTCACGCGGTATCCCGGACAGTGGGCAACGCCAGCCGAAGCTCGTACGTCCTTCGCGACATGCACAAAAATACGTTCACTCGTCCGTACTTCACTCTGCATTAGCCCTTGACTTCCAATTTATTTGATCGCCGTCAATAGTTGCCTTAGTTCCTGTTCCTGCGGATCGTCCGGGTGGTTCGACAAGTACCGGTCCAGCCAAAGCGACGCCTGCTTCGGCATCCCGTTGCGTGCGAGGACCAGCGCCAGATCACGTTGCAGGTGGTCCTGCTGAGGCCACAGTAACATCTCCATTTCCAAAACGGCCGCGACGTCGTTGAACTGGTTCGCGCGGCTGAATAGGTGCAAAAGATTCTGCAACATGCGTGTCAACCAGTGACGGTTGCTCACGGGTTGCATGTAGTCGGCGGACCACTCGAACTCCCGTCCGAACAGCGTGGTCAGCTTCGCGAATGCCTCGTCACGAGTCAGAATTTTCCCGCCCGCGAACGCGTCGACGAGCATCGGGAACTCCCCGCCGTCCTCGACACCGACTAGGAAATGCCCCGGCATACCGACGCCGTACGCGACGATCCCGAGCCGCTCGGCGACGGCTTTGTAGACCAGGCTCAACGTGATAGGTAGCCCTTTTCGCTGACTCAGCACGACGGGCAGATAGCTGTTGCTGGGGTGATAGTAATTGTCGGCGTTCCCGGCAAATCCTTCTTCCTCAAACAAAATATCGTGAAGATGAGCGATCGTCGCCTGAAGCTGCGGGCCACGCACGCGTGCGATGACACGGTCTGCATACGTTTGAATCTTGCCAGTGGTTTTAACCGGGTCGGCGTTGTGAATTTGATGCCGTGCGATCGCGGTCGCGGCGGTGATGAGCGCGGTGGGAGTCTCAAGCGCGTCGACCTGCGACGCGAGCATCGCAAAGGCCGTGGGGTCACAGCACACAGGCTTCAATGGCAGGTGCATGATCGCGTCTCCGTTGCCCGTCCGGAATGATCGAGACGGGTTCCGCGCGGTGGTCTTCCTTCACTCTATCGGCCAACGGGATCGTACCTATGCATTTTACAAGCCGAATCAGATTTCGGTGATTGCAAATGCCCGACCTCGGGCAGGGTTTCGCATCTGCTTGGAAAACCGGTGAATGCTGCGGGCCAGTTGCGCCAGTTCTGTCCGGCGGACACGCCCAATCGACGTCGAGGCATCCAGCCCGAGCCACTGCACCGCCCGCCCGGTGCTCGCGGGGCAGTATTCCAACTTCAGGGCCGCGTGCTCCAGCACACGCTTAAGGTCGCGGTGGGGGTGAAGGTGCTGTTGGATCGTCAGCTTTTCAAGCAAGGTCGTCGAGTCATTCGAGAACATTACTGAAATCGAGGCGAGGGGCGACTTCATAGGCGGCACACCTTTCGTTGATGCACAACAGTAGGCAACCTCCTTTCCCACAGACTAATTGATTTACGTCAATTCGTGACAAGAGGCCGACGGCATT
>Ga0163144_10018169_pt1 | contig 14261 bp, 15 predicted proteins | sample OliLak19BULKMAT1_FD_123175 | JGI IMG/M metagenome (GOLD analysis project Ga0163144, IMG submission 123175) | Freshwater microbial mat bacterial communities from Lake Vanda, McMurdo Dry Valleys, Antarctica - Oligotrophic Lake LV.19.BULKMAT1 | ecosystem: Environmental > Aquatic > Freshwater >... | reverse complement strand
GGTCATCTTCTTGGCCAGCGCCGCGGCTTCCGGGCACCGTTCCAAGAACGCCGCCGTCAGCTCGTCGATGATTTTCTGCCCCTCGGGCTGCGGCTCCCAATGGAAGTCCTTGAGCGGGCCCACCACATCACCCTCGCGCAGCGCGGCGGCGGCCGGGGCCGACCGCTCCACCACGGGTGATCCGAAGCCGTCGTCGTCCTCAGCTGGTTCCTGCCGCGCGGGCTCGGCCGGTGCCGCCGCAGCTTCCTCGCGAGCCGCTTCCTCACGCTGCTCTTGCGCAAAGCGGGCCGCCAGGCTCATCGCCGGCGCGTCGTCGTCGCGGCCCGAATAACCTCTGGAAAACGAATCGCTCGCGTCGTGCGTCATCAATGCGGAACTCCTTTTCGAGCCGCATTGTAGAGCCTGTCGAGCCCCACCGACCGCCCCAGATTCAAAGCCGTGGGGAACCCTCTCAGGCCCCCCAGGCATCAGGAGTCTTGCGGATCAGAAAGCCCCATGTCCATGGCGGGGCCGAATATCCAAAGCTGATCCCTCCCCCAAACCTCTCCTCCAAACTCTCTGTCCTCCAACATCTTTTTGCGGCCCAAGGCCGATTACGGCCGGTCGGCGTCGTCGTCGCCCTCCACCGGCGGGTTGGCCTGCTTCTCAAGCAGTTTCCGCAAATACTGGTTCTCGCGACGGGTCGCCTCCAGATCAAACAACACGTACTTGATGCTCAGACGCAGGTAATCGAGCGACTCCTGCAGCTCCGTCACCGTCTTCTTCATGCGGTCGTGACGGTCCTTGGTCTCCTCGGCCAACTGGGTGAGCGATTCGCGCTTGTCCGGGCTGACCCCCCCAATCTGCTGGATGAGGTCCCCGAGTTTCTGCTGGAATTCTTGCTCGCTCATGGTTCGCTCCCTGATCTGGGCCTGGCCGCTGGTCCGCTTGGCTCTCTCCTTCCAAGCGGGGCGACTGGCGGTTATCTGTCCTGTCTCTTTCTCTAACCGGGCGGTCTTCGCCACACGGTGACGGCGACAAGAAGACATGAACAACCGCCGGGCCGGGACTCGATGAGTCCCGTGCCAGGCGCCAACGTCCAATAAAAACGCCCTCCCTGACTCCAAAAGCCGGATCATTCCCTAATCCGCCTCGCACGCCCGCCCCACACCTAGATCCGTCTGTAACGACTGTGGCCCAGACTCAACGCACGACGTCGAAGCGACGCAACAACTGTTGCACCCCGCGCGGGGCGTTACGGGCGGCCTCGGCGATCAGGCCGGGGTCGTTTCGCTTGATCTCCAGGCACAACCTCTTTAGGTGGTCGTCCCGCAGCATCATCCAGCGCTTGAACAGATCCTCAAGCTCGTGCCGGCTGAAGCGGGTCATTGGATCCTTGAGCCCCGACTGCATGGCGGCCCAGTCGAGTAGAGATCCTCCCTGGTCCGAGAACTTGTAAAGGTTGATCGTCGCGTCTAGCCGGGCTTTGGGGGTCGTGAACGGGTCGCTGGCGACGTCGGGGATTCGGAGCATGATCTCTTTGGACGACGGGCCGAGCGGGGCCTTGAGCGGATCGTTCTCGGGGTTGCTGTCCTTGGCGGTCAACATCGGCATGTCGCCCTCAGGTCGCAGGTCGGCGTGGGCGGTGGAGATGGTCTTAAGCCCCGCGCGCTCGAAGCGGATGCCCAGCTTCTGGCACGAGCGGCCCTCGTGCTGCTCGGGCACGGCGGAGGTGACAACACCGACCCCCCACTCGGGCCGGCCGGCGTGTACAACACGATCCCCGAACGCCCAGTTTTTCAGCAGCATGCGCGAATCCCGAGGGTCGGTTGACCCAGTGGAACAGGGCCGGGGCTGCCCACGAGAGGCAAGGCCCAGCCGCCGAACACGACGATTCTCGACGACCGGCCGGAGGTTCGCCCCGCGCCGCGGGCGCTTTCCGAAGCACACGCGGCGGACCACGATCCGCACCGGCTTACTTCACCAACCATTGGCCAGCCCCGCCGACGGGCCTATCATCTCGGCCCAGGCGGGGACGGAGCCCATCCGAAGCCTTGGGGGCTCTGGACGACTCTAACGAAGACTGTACCCGACCCTACGCGGCAAGGTCAAGCCAGAATCCTTCTGTGCAAACCTGATCCTCACAATCGAAAGTCGGGCGCCCGGCGACCTCGACACGCTGCGGAGCTACCGAAATCCCTTCTTTTACAGCTTCAAGTTCTCCTCGGCCTCAGCGACCCCAACTGAACGCGATCACCCCAGAATCATTCCTGATTTCGACACGACCTTCGGAGCAGCAACGCCCATGATCGAAGCCCTCAAGAGCGACGAGATCATCAACAAAGTCGGCGGCCGGTTCAAGCTCTGTGCGCTGATCCAGCGCCGGCTCGTCCAGCTCATGGATGGGGCCCGCCCCATGGTCGAGCGTCGCGGCCGGTCGGATCTCGAAGTGATCGTCGAAGAGATCATGCAGGGAAAGATCGAGGCCGAGTTTGACATGACCGACGCCGCCCTGCTGGCCACGCTGCCCGGGAAGCGCTGAGCCGGTCGGCCTGACACGAGCCGCGCATGAGCGAGCCCCTGAAAGACCAGCGGATCCTCGTCGGGATCACCGGCGGGATCGCCGTGTACAAAACGGCGTGGCTGGTGTCGCGCCTGGCCCAAGCGGGTGCCCAGGTCACGGTGGCGATGACCGACGCCGCCACGCGCTTCGTGACGCCGCTGACGTTCCAGGCCCTCTCCGGGCGGCCCGTCTACACATCGCCCTGGGAACACGTCGAGAGCCAGGACCCGCAGCACATCAGCCTGGCCCGATCCGCGTCCGCCGCGATCGTTGCGCCGTGCACCATGGACGCGCTGGCCAAGCTGGCTAGCGGGCGCACCGACGACGTAGTGACGCTCATCCTCTCCGCGATCGATCGCAGCAAGGTGCCGGTGTTCCTGGCGCCGTCGATGAACGAGGTGATGTGGTCGCAGCCGAGCACGCAGCGGAACGTGAAACAACTCGTCGACGACGGCTTCCGGATGATCGGCCCGGGCACGGGCTGGCAGGCGTGCCGAGCGATAGGCGCGGGGCGGATGAGCGAGCCGGAGGAGCTGCTCGAAGCCCTGCGCCAAGCTGTCAGCACGCGCTAGCGCCAGATCATCTCGCGTCGGCAGATGACAAGCTGTTTGCGACCGCTAACATATGGGCGTGTCGATTCCGCACGTCATGTTGCTCGCGTCTTTATGGTTAGTGTGGGCCTGCGCCGCCCGCTGGATAGCCGGGAATCCCAAGGGCGACATCCCCGGCGGGATCGCGTGGTTGTTTTTGCACCCGTTCACGCGGCTCTATCACGGCCTGAGCGTCGAGGGCAAGGAGCGGCTGCCGACGCGGCAGGAGATCGCCGCATCAGGACGGCCGCTGATCGTCGTGGCCAATCACACGGCGGGGGTGGACCCGCTGCTGATGCAGGACGTGTGCGGGCACCGCGGCGGGCCGCGGGGGTTCTTCATCCGTTGGGTGATGGCCTCGCACATGCGGCTGCCGCACTACGACTTTGTGTGGGAATGGGTGGGCGTGATCTTCGTGACGACGTCGCCCGTGCCGGGGCGTTCCGGGGGTGAGCTGCTGTCAGTGAAAGAAATGATCCGGCACCTGCGCTCGGGCGGCGTGCTGGGCATCTTCCCCGAGGGGGGGATCAGCGAGGCGCGTGGGGTTTTGGTGCCGTTCAAGCCGGGGCTGGGAGTGCTGGTGGCCAAGACGGGCGCGCGGGTGCTGCCGCTGATCATCGAGGGGACGGCCGAGGGCCGTACGGCGTGGCATTCGCTGCTGACGCCGGGGCGTGCGCGGGTGCGGGTGATGCCGGTGCTGGATTATGAAGGGAAGCCGGCCGCGGAGATCGTGGCGGACTTGCAGCGGCGGTATCAGGAATGGACGGGGTGGCGGCTGGGGGATTGAAAGCCCACGTTTCGGTCGCAGGGCCTCCCTTATCGTCGGCGTGGTTTTGAGGGCTGTTGTCTTCGCTCGTGGGGGGTTACATCTGCCCGGCGAGCATCGCCTCGGCCATCGCGGCGGCGTCCATCTCTTCGCTGCCCCCGGCGGCGGCGGGGGCGTCGGCGGGGTCGGCACCGCCGGCGGGGCTGGCTGTGGCGGCCGCGCCGATGGCGGCGATGCGGCCACGCAGGTCGCCGACGAAGGACAGGCGCAGGCCGAAGTTCTCGCCGACCTTGACGGCCCGGCCGGTGCCGATGGCCTTGTTGTTTACCAGGAGTTCGAGCTCTTCCTCGGACTCCTTGGGGAGTTCGATGATGGAGCCGGGCTGCAGGGCCATGATCTCCGAGAGGGTCATGTCGCGCTGGCCCAGCAGAACGATCACGGGTACTTCTAGCTTCAGGATCGACGGCAGGTGGGCGCGCATGGCGGGTAGATCGGCACAATGATGGCGCGGGCTTGACGGTGGGGTGGGCCCTGAATAGGTGGGATCTGCCGACATAGCCGGTTGTTGGGCGGCATGGGGCTCAAAGGCACGGCATGGTGCGGCGTGGCGGCGTGGGAGCTTCGGTTTTCCGGGGGGCGGCGCTTATTCGTAGCGACCGACGACCAGGGAGCAGTTGTGGCCGCCGAAGCCGAAGGTGTTGTTCATGACGTAACGGGCGGGCCGCTCTTTGGCGTGATTGGGGACGAGGTCGACATCGAACGGCTCGATGACTGCGCCGGTCTTTTCGTCGCGGGAGCGGCCGGGGTTGTGGAGGTTGATCGTCGGCGTGATGATCCCCTCTCGGACAGCGTGGATGCAGGCGATCAGCTCGATCGCGCCGGAGGCGCCCAGCGAGTGGCCCATCATGCTCTTGGTGGAGCTCATGAGGAGCTTGCCGCCCTTGGACTTGAGGGCGTGGTCGCCGAAGAGGCGGCTGACGGCGAGGACCTCGGCCTCGTCGCCGCGGGGGGTGCTGGTGCCGTGGGCGTTGACGTAGTCGATCTGGTCGCTGTTGAGGCCGGCGTCATGGAGGGCCCAGCGCATGGCGCGGGCCGCGCCGGCGCCCTTTTCGTCGGGGGCGGTGATGTGGTAGGCGTCGCAGGAGTTGGCCTGGCCCAGAAGCTCGGCGTAGATGCGGGCGCCGCGGGCCTTGGCGTGGGCCTCGGTCTCGATGACGAACATGGCGGCGCCCTCGGAGAGGACGAAGCCGTCGCGGTCGGCGTCGAAGGGGCGGGAGGCCTGCTGGGGGGCGTCGTTGAGGGTGCTCAGGGCCTTCATGGCGCTGAAGGCGGCGATGCAGATGGGTGAGACGGCGGCCTCGGCGCCGCCGACGATCATGACGTTGCACTCGCCGCGGCGCATGGCGAGCATGGCGTCGCCGAAGGCGTGGCCGCTGGAGGCGCAGGCGGTGGCGTGGGTGGTGGCGTGGGCCTTGAGGCCGTAGCGGATGGAGATGTTGCCGGCGGCGGCGTTGGCCATGAGTCTGGGGACGGTGAAGGGGCTGACGCGGTCGGGCCCGCGGTCGCGGATCATCAGCTCGCCTTCTTCGATGGTGCGGATGCCGCCGATCCCGGAGCCGATGACGACGCCGGCCTGTTCGCCGTCGATCTTGGTGAAGTCGAGGCCTGAGTCGGCGACGCACTCGATGGCAGCACAGAGGCCGAGCTGGACGAAGCGGTCGAGGCGTTTGAGTTCACGGACTTCGATGAGCTTGCCGGGGTCCCAGTTTTTGACCTGTCCGCCGATTTTGACGTTCCACTGGATGCCGAAGCGTTCGAACTCTGGCCCGGCGATGGGGCTGATGCCCGAGCGTCCTTCGCGCATGCCGGCCCAGGTGTCGGGGGCGGTGTGGCCGAGGTTGGTCACCGCGCCCATGCCGGTGATGACGATGCGTGGATCTCGCTGGTGAGTGGGGCGCATGGAGAACCCTCGGGCGGCGGCCCACCTGTCACGGGCGGAGGCCCGGCGTGGGGCCGGCCGGTGTAGGCGGGAGGCCGCTTACTTGGATGCCGCGGACTGGATGAAATCGATGGCCTGACCGACGGTCTGGATCTTTTCCGCCTGCTCGTCAGGGATGGTGGTCTCGAAGGCGTCTTCGAACTCCATGACCAGCTCGACGGTGTCGAGGCTGTCGGCGTTGAGGTCTGTGACAAAGTTCGTGTTACGCGAGATGTTGGCCTTGTCGGCCCCCATCTGCTTAGCCACGATCTCGATAACCTTCGCTTCGATTTCCGTAGGGCTGATCGCCATGGGCAGAATCTCCACTCAATGCACCCGATCCACGAGGCCCGGCTTGGGCCTTCGGTGCCCGGAAGGCACGCTCAAAGACCCCCGTTACCCGCCCGTCTTCCGAGCACAGGCTGACCGGCCGATATGGGTGGCCACTATAGCGGGGAATGATCCTCCGGCCAAGCGCCGCGCGACCTTGCCCCCGCGGCGGATGGTCAGCGAAGAAACTTGGTCTCGCCCTTCCGCTCGAACGGGAGCGTCAGCGGGCCCATCGGGGTGCCTAGAGCGGCATCGCCCTTGATCGAGTACGCCGAGCCGTTGCCGCGGATGATGTCGAAGAGGCCCAGGCCCGCCTGCGACGCCGAGATCGAGATCGGTACGCGGATCTCCTGTTCGGCCCCGGCGGCGAACTTGGTGGCATCAGCGACGCGGCTGCTGGCGACGTCGCGGCCGCCGAGCGTGAGGGCGTAGCCGAGCTGGTTGAGATCCACCGGGAACTGATTGGTGTTCTTGACCTTGAGGCGGACCTCGCCCTTGGCCCCGGTGAGGCCGAGCTGGTCCCATTTGACGCTGGTGATGGTGACCTCGGGCATTGCGGGGATGGGCAATTCGCCGGTCTTTTTGACGGGGAGTTCGAGCGGGCCGACGCCCGGGGCGTCTACCTTGAAGGTCAGCAGGGCTTCGTAGGGGACGAGCGCGCCGGGCTTGGCCGCGGCGACGCGTTCCATGAGGGGGGCGAAGCGCAGGCCCACGGGCAGTGTCACGGTCTTCTTTCCTTTGGCGGGGATGACGCCGCCGATCTTGGCGGTGCCGTCGATGAAGGCGGGGCCGCCGGAGGCGAGGGTGTAGGCGATGTCGGTGAGCGGGAGGGGGAGGTCGTAGGGGTTGGTGACCTCGGCGTCAAAGTTGAGCAGAACGCCGGTGGCGGAGAGGTTATCGGGCCGGACGCCGGTGATCTGGATACCGGGCTTGTCCATGCCGGCGAGGAGGCGTTTGGTGGACTCGCAGCCAGCGAGGAGCGACGCCGCGAGCGCGGACGCCGCGAGGAGGATGGGCCAAAGGGTGAGTGCGCGCATGGGAGGGACTCCTTGAGGGCAAGGGCAGTCTAACCAGTCGGGCGGGGCGGGCTTTGGATTTGTTTGATCTGAAGGGCCAAACACGGTGTATTGCGGCAACTCTCAATTTCTCCAAAATTGACAGTTACTGACACCTTGGCTCTTTTGCTTGGAAAACCCGCACTTTCCGGTGCGGCTTGGAGATCTCAATATTCTTTGCCGGCACCGGCGACCTGCTCGATGGCCGCCAGGTCGACGCCGCGGGTGTCGACGCCCATGGCGTGGAGGATCGCTTCCAGGTCGTCTGGGACCTTCACCGGCGGGTTGGACCAGCGGCCGCGTTGGTCCATGGGCCACTTGGAGGCGTCGGGCAGGGCCTGCTTGCCGGCCTTGGCGTCAAGGCCCGTGTGGTAGCTCACCGTGACGTCCGGGTCTTTGAGGATGTGGCCTGTCAAGATGCAGACGACGCGCTCGCCGGGTTTGATGACGCCTTCTTGGCGGAGCCGGTGCGCCCCGGCGACGCTGGCGCCGCTGGCGGGTTCGCAGCCGAAGCCGAAGTGGCCGACCATGGCTTTGTAGTGGCGGATGGAATCGTCATCGACGCTGCGGACGACGCCCCCCCCACCGCCGCTGCTGCTCCCGCCGTGCATGACTTCGAGAGCGCGGAGGGCCTTGGGCAGGTTGACGGGGCGGTTGATCTCGATGGCGGTGGCGATGGTGCTGGCGCGTTCGTTCGCAGAGTCCATGCGGGCGTACTCGGCGTCGACCTTGAGCTTGCCGCCGTCGGCGAAGTAGGCCCCGCCGTTCCAGCGGACGCCGAGTTCGTTGTAGATGCGGTCGAGGGTGCGTGAGCCGTGCGCGTTGATGACGGCTAGACGCGGCACGCGGTCGATGAGGGCCAGCTGCTTGAGCTCGATGAAGGCCTTGCCGAAGGCGGAGCAGTTGCCCAGGTTCCCGCCGGGGACGATGATCCAGTCGGGGCTCTGCCCGCCCAGTGCTTCGAGCACGCGGAACATGATGGTCTTCTGCCCTTCGAGGCGGAAGGGGTTGACGCTGTTCATGAGATAAACGCCCGCCTGCGGCAGCTTCTCGGCGATGAAGCGGACGCGGGCGAGGCAGGCGTCGAAGTCGCCGGCAACTTGGAGGGTGAGCGCGCCGTAGTCGAGGGCCTGGGAGAGCTTGCCGTAGGCGATCTTGCCATCGCCGACGAAGATGACGGCTTTCATGCCAGCTTGCCGTGCGTAAACGGCCATGGCGGCGGAGGTGTTGCCAGTGCTGGCACAGGCGACGACCTTGGCCCCGACCATCCCCGCGTGGGTGAAGGCGGCGGTCATGCCGTTGTCTTTGAAACTGCCCGAGGGGTTCATGCCCTCGTACTGAAGATGCAGCTCTCCCGCGGCGAAGCCGAGCTCATGGCCGAGGAGGTCGGCCTGCTGGAGGATGGTTTTGCCCTCGCCGATGGAGATGATGCGGGCGGGGTCTCCAAAGAACGGCAACAGATCGCGGAAGCGCCACACGCCGGATTGGTCGAGCGGAACCCCGGGCTGGATGGGCCGCAAGAGGGGAGCGACGGAGCCGGCGGGCCAGGAGTAGACGATATCAAGCAGCGAGCCGCAGCGATCGCAGGCGACGCGGGTGTCGGCGACGGGGTATTGGGCCGCGCAGCCGGGGTTGATGCAGCGTTGCACCGCGGAAGCGGTGGGTTTGGCCAAGGGACTGTTCGATGGCGTCAAGGGAGTTCCCACGGCAGACTCTAGAACGCTTGGCGCGGCAGCAGGCGTTGACCTGAGAGCGCCGGCCGGGTCAGACAGCGACCGGCAGGGGAATCGCCGACGGCTCGGCCTTGCCGTAGAGCCTGTACACCGGGACGCCGGCCGCGCGGAACATCTCGCTGTTGGCCCAGAGGCGATCTTCGATGGCCTCGCTGGAAAGCACCACGGCCTTGACACCCATCGCCAGGGCCTTGGCCCGCGAGACGATGGGGATGTTCCACGGCCGCCGACCCTGATTGGCCACGACGTCGTCGATGATGCAGGCGATGGGCACCGGGGGCTCGGACAGGGCGATGCTGGCGAGTTTGGTGTGGAGCCCGAAGCCGTAGATCGCCACAGAGTCTTGCCCGGCCGCGGCGCAGGTGGTCAAGGCGGCCGTGATGCGTTCGGCGGCGGGGGAGTAGACGCCCTCGATAAGCAGCCGCTGCGTGGCGAGGATCAGCATGTTGGTCATGTCATCGGGGTGGCGATACTTGCACACCCGGCCGCGGGGGGCGTGGCCCAGGAAGCGTTCGTGGGCGCGGGCGTAGTAGAGGAGGCAGTCGCGGAGGTCGTTCTTCTTGACGCTGTTCCAATAGGCCGGCTGGGCGGCTCCATCGCGCGTGAAGTGGGAATGAAAGTGCGACAGGTCCGGACGCGACCAGAGCACGCCCAGGCCCGAGGCCACCCAATAAAGCTCGTTGTCGGCGTAATTGTGGTGGTAGCCGGCGTACATGGGCCCAGCCCCGTCGTACATTGTCGAACACCACGCCCGGCCCAGGAAGGGCGATCCGCAGTAGCGGCGGGCGGAGAGGAACTCGTCGCCGTGGGGCTGCATGACGCCGAAGGTGTCGGGGAAACGCCCGAAGAACTGCTCGGCGAGCACCTCGGCGGGGTGGTTGGGGTCGGGGAGCATGTCGTCGCCACCGGTGACGATAATGGGGCAATCGGCGGGGACGATGTCGCGGCACAGGAGGTTCACCGAGCCGGGCCAGCCCGGATAATGGTCGGACCACACCACCAGATCGGCGGGGATGTCGCCACGCTCGAAGTTCTGAAGGACGGCGATCTTGTAGCCCATGGCGCGCCAGGCCGGCAGGTTCTGCCGGCATTTGGCCGGGTTGGCCGAGGGAATCGCGAACCACACTTCAGGCTTGCCCATGAGGATCCTTCGTCAGCAGGTCGGGCCGGAAGCGGGCCCGACGATCGGAGCGTTTATCGGCCGCCTCGCACCCCCCCCTTGAGACGACCGGGCAAAGTGGAAGTACTTGAGCCGGACAGCCCCGAGAGTTCTGATTGATCGCCGAACGACCGAGAAAACCGTCACAGGGCTCATGGACCCCCCCAAAGGTCTCCGATAACTCGACAGCGGCTCCGCCATCACCACGACAGCCTCCCACCACCGACAGGGGGAGCCGCCAACGAGGTTCGGCATGCACCTGCTCGAATACGACGCGTACACATCGATCACCAGATTTTTGGACACCCAGCGTCCGCTGGTCATGCTGGACGTCGGGGCCAACGTGGGCGCGACCGCCGGGCGGATGCTCGACGAGTTCCCCAATGGGACGGTCTACGCCTTCGAGCCGGCGCCCGAGACTTTCCGCACGCTGGTCGGGAACACCCGCCACGACCCGCGCATCAAGCCTGTTCAGCTCGCCTGCGGCAGCCGCAACGGCCAGGTCGACTTCCACGTCACCCAGAACAACTGGTGCTCCAGCGTTCTCCAGCCCAGCGTGCTGGGCAAACGCTACTACGGCGAATGGTACGAAACACGCCAGACCGTCAAGGTCGATCTGGTCCGCCTCGATGATTGGGCCAAGGCCGCCGGGATTGAGAAGGTCGATTTCTTGAAAGTCGACGCGCAGGGCTACGACCTCGAGGTGCTGCGCGGGGCCGAGGAGCTTCTTGCCAACGGCGTGCAGGCCATCAACGGCGAGTGCCAGTTTGCCCATGAATACGAGGGCTGCTCGACGTTTTCCGAGGTCGATCAGTTCCTGGTGAGACAGGGCTTCGCGCTGCACCAGTTGCACGAGGTCTGGACCAAGGGTGACGAGCAACAGTCGTCGTACGCCGACGCGCTGTGGCTCCGCAAAGACGTGCTTGCGGCCCTGCGTGCTCGCCGTGATCTTCACGACTTTTCACCCAAGGGACGCCTGCGGACGGCCCTGACGGCGTGCCAGGCCCGCGGCCGCACGCGGGCGGCGCTCTACGGCGCGGGCCAGCACACCCGTCGCTTGCTGGAACACCTCGACAGCATGCCGCTGCCGATCGAGGCCATCATCGACGATCGGCCCGAGCTCCGCGGCACCAAGCTTGGGCGCTTCCCGATCCTGAGCCAGGCCGAGGTCATCGGCTCGGGCATCGATGCCATCGTGCTCTCGTCCGACGCGCACGAGCCGACGTTGTGGTACGGCAGCCAGCCCCTGCGTCAGGCCGGGCTGGAAGTTGTACCGCTGTATCGCAAGTCATATCCCGAACTCGCCGAGCACGCGGCCTGAGGCCGACGGAGGAACAGCTCATGACCACCGCCGCCACCGCTACCGCCAACACGAGCAAAGCGCCGCCGCCGTTCGGCGCCTGCGACAAAGCGTTCCTCGCCAAACTGCGCGACGCCGGCCAGGATGCGCCGGTGATCTTCGACATCGGCGGGTCCAACGGCTGGTGGTCGCGCACGATGCTCGATATCTATCCCGAGTCGCGCTACGAGCTGTTCGAACCGTTGGCCGGTCGGCGAAAAGAATACGACGACTCCTTGCGGACGGCGTTGGCTGAACATGGCAACTTCAGCGTGCACCCGGTGGCGCTGGGCGACCGCGAGGGCCAAGCCGACTTCTGGAACGAGCCGAACGGGGTCGGCAGTTCCCTTCTGGTCGGCTCGACGCCCGCCGACCAACGCATCGTGGTCCCGGTCCGCAGGCTTGACGGCCTCGTGGCCGAACTCAAGCTGCCCCAGCCACAGATCATCAAGGTCGATGTGCAAGGCAGCGAGGACCAGGTCATCCGCGGCGGCCAGGAGACGTTCGCCGCGGCCGACATCCTGCTGCTCGAAACCTGGCTGCGCCGCGGCTATGGCAAGGCCACGCCACTGCTGACGGAACTCATCGACATGCTCGTACCCATGGGCTTCCTGCTGGTCGACGTCGGCGATTTCTATCGCAAGCCAGATCAGGAACTCATCTCCATCGACGCCTTCTTCGCCCATCGCCGCTGCATCGAGCGACTCACCAGCCGCGGGGCCCAGCTCCCGTGGCGCGGGTTCTGGGAAGGCTGAACCGCGCCCCCGCACGGCACACCCTCACACCAGACCGACCGCGCCCCCAAGGACCACTCATGCACGTGCTCGTCACCGGATCATCTGGACTCATCGGCTCCGAGGCCGTTGCCTTCTTTGATCGCCTGGGCTTCCCCGTGCTGGGGCTCGACAACAACATGCGTGCCCAGTTCTTCGGGCCCAAGGGCGACACCAACTGGAACCGCCAGCGGCTTGAGTCCACCTGCAAGCGCTTCACGCACCTCGCGCTCGACATCCGCGATCGCCAGGCCGTGCTCGATCTATTCCAGCGCGAGCCGATCGACCTGGTGATCCACGCGGCGGCCCAGCCCAGCCACGATCTGGCGGCCAAGATGCCCTTCGAGGACTTCGACGTGAACGCCGGCGGCACGCTGAATCTGCTCGAAGCCCTGCGCCGCCACCGCGATCACGCCGCGTTCATCCACGTCTCCACCAACAAGGTCTACGGCGACGGGCCAAACTTCATCCCGCGCAACGAGTTGCCCACCCGCTACGAGTTCGCCGACCCGGCGTATGCCCACGGCATCGCCGAAACGTTCTCCATCGACCGCACCACGCACTCGCTCTTTGGTGCCAGCAAAACCGCTGGCGACATCATGGCCCAGGAATACGGCCGCTACTTCGGGCTCAAGACCGGCGTCTTCCGCGGCGGCTGCCTCACCGGGCCCCAGCACGCCGGCGTCGAGCTCCACGGCTTCCTCAACTACCTCGTCGCTACCGCCCTCCGCCAAGGCCCGTACTCGATCTTCGGCTACAAGGGCAAGCAGGTCCGCGACCAGATCCACTGCCACGACGTCATCAACGCCTTCTGGGCCTTCGCCCAGAACCCGCGCCCGGGCGAGGTCTACAACCTCGGCGGCGGCAAGGCCAACGCCGCCTCGCTCAACGAATGCGTCGAGATGATCCACGCCCGCACCGACAAAAAGCCCGTGCTCACCTACGACCCCACCAACCGCATCGGCGACCACATCTGCTACTACACCGACCTCCGCAAGCTCCAGAGCCACTACCCCGATTGGAAGCTCAGCTACTCGCTCGACCGCATCGTCGACGAGATGATCAAGGTCATCTCCGACCAGCGCGCGGCCGCGTGATCGCGCTCGCCGACCTCACACACCCAGATCGGTCTTGGTGAAGAGCGACTCGAAGCGCAGGCCCGCGCGTTCCACGTTCTCGCGCGCGCCTTCCTCGCGGTCGATGGTCGCGATCACCGCCAGCACCTCGGCCCCCAGCTCGCGCAAGACGCCCACGGCCTCCAGCGCCTGCCCGCCGGTCGTCGCTACATCCTCCACGAACACCACCGCCTCGCCGCGCTCCAGCTTGCCTTCCATCTGCTTGGCGGTGCCGTACTCCTTCTTGGCGTTACGCACAAACAAGCACGGCAGCCCCGTCGCCAAGCTGGCGACCGTCACCAGCGGGATCCCGCCCAGCTCGGCCCCCGCGAGGCGGACGACCCGCTTGCCCGTGGCATGCTCGACGCCGCGCACCCGCTCCGCAAACAGAGCGCCCAGATCCTTAAGGATCTCCGGGCGCGTCGAGAAGAGGTACTTATCAAGGTAATAGTGGCTGGTGCGGCCCGAACGGAGTGTGAACGTCCCGCGCAGCACGCAGACATCCGCGATCGCCCGAGCCAGTTTGTTCCGATCGATGGTGGCCGTCATGGCCAAAGAATAGACTCTTAAGTCGGCAGGTTGGCAGCACCCGCAACGGAGGTTTTCATGCACCTCTTGGCCCTCACCGTCGCCGCGATTGTTTCTCACGCCGGCCCGCCGACGGCCCCGCCCGACCCGCTCGCCGGACCGGCCATCGCCGCCAAGGCCGAGCCGTCGCTGGTGGCCCGCGAGTTCGATGGTCGGCTGCGCCGGCTCGATATCCACCCCGTCGAAGCCGCCCTCCCGATCCTGAACCTGAGCGACGCCGAGCGCAAGGCGATCGACCAAATCATCCGCGAGCGCACAGCGATCTTCGACAGCGTGCTGCAACAGAACATCCT
>Ga0163144_10018168_pt1 | contig 14261 bp, 9 predicted proteins | sample OliLak19BULKMAT1_FD_123175 | JGI IMG/M metagenome (GOLD analysis project Ga0163144, IMG submission 123175) | Freshwater microbial mat bacterial communities from Lake Vanda, McMurdo Dry Valleys, Antarctica - Oligotrophic Lake LV.19.BULKMAT1 | ecosystem: Environmental > Aquatic > Freshwater > Lake... | reverse complement strand
GCCGTGGCATAAACGCGAATCTCCTCCTGCGCGTGCGGGTCCATCCGCAGCGATAAAAACCGCAAAATATTGTGCAAATCGCACTTCCAGTACCACTCGGTATAGAGCGACACCGGCAGCCCGATCCGCGCCATCTCGCGGCTCACGCCCTGCTCGGTCAAGTTCAGATACCGTGCGTAAAGCGCCTCCGAATCATCGAGAAACTTGAGAAACTCAGCGGCCGTTTTCGCCTCGTCAATCGGCCCCGTCGGCGCGCCAGGCGGGTTCATCATCAGCCCGTTCTCGTCGGTCACCGCATTGCCCCCCCCGGCCCCCCCGACCCGAAACCGGTCGCCGCCGCCCTGGCGGTTGCTCCCGCTCTGCTTACGCACGTTCTCCGCCGTGGGCCGATAGAACCGGTCGGGCATGATCGAGTATCGACCGCTGTATTCGTTCACGCTCGCGGTGCGATGGCGAATCCACTGGCGGGCGATGAAAATGGGCATTGCGATGTGGAACTTGAACTCGACCATCTCAAACGGGGTGGTGTGGCGATGGCGGAGCAGATAGCGGATCAGGCCGCGATCCTCGCTCACTTTTTTGGTACCCGCGCCGTAGGACACGCGCGCGGCCTGCACGATGGCGGCGTCGGCGGTTTGGCCGGGTGCAACGAGGCGGGGCATGGCATCGACGAGGGCGACGAAGCCGTGGTCGTAGCAGCGAATCTCCTGGCGATCGCAGCCACCCATCACATCCTGCATGGGCGCGGCGGCCATGACCCGGTGCACGGGCTTCATGTTGACGGAAATCTCAACGGGACGGTTGGTGGCGGACGTGAGCGACATTGGCCGAGCGTAGCCCGGCCCCGCGGGGGGGCATTTGCGAGCAGGTCTCTGACCCGGTAAGTCCTCGGTGGTGGCGATTCCCATTCCCAGAGCAGGGTTCTGGGAGCCTTGGCCGTTCATTGGCCGTTCACTGACCGCTCAACTCCCCCCATCTTCACCCCGATACCAAAGGGAGCGGTGGCGCACGAGGCGCGCCGCGTTCCCCTCCACGCTGCGATCCTCACATCGCGGCGCGCGGGAATCTCCCCGGCAGTTTCCCGGAGATTCCGACATGGATGGTCGCTCGAACTCACTGTTGTTTGGACGCGGCGGACGTCGAGCATTCTCGCTTGTCGAGTTGCTCGTGGTGATTGCCATCATCGCGCTGCTGGTGTCGATCCTGCTGCCGGTGCTTGGGCAGGCGCGCCGATCGTCAAAGCAGGTGCAAAACCTCGCCAACCTCCGCCAGTTGGGCTCGGCCACGCAGGCGTATGGAAGCGACTTTCAGGACCGCATCTGGGCGTTCTCCTGGAAGGGCGGCGTGAACTACAGCCCGCGCGACAACGGACCACCGGTTCAGTACACCTCGAGCAACGACCTTGATGCCGCGGCGCAACAGGCGGCCGACATCATCCGGAGACGAGCCGAACCGGGATGGCCGAACTTTCCGACGCAGCCAGCCTGGATTCCGCACGTTTTTTACTCGCACCTTGTGATCATGGACTATCTGGCGGCCCGGCTGCCCGAGCCGATCATTAGGTCGCCGTTTGATCGGGTTCGCCAGCAGTGGGCCGATGCGTTGTGGGATGACCCGGCGCACCCCGAACTGGTCCCGCAGCGGTTCAACCTGCCGCAGGAGCGGTGGCCGTATAGCAGCAGTTACGAAACGGCGCCGGCGTCATATTCGCCGGATCGCTGGACGACCGACGGCGGGCGGCTGGGACATCTGGGTACAGAATGGGGCGTTTATATCTACAACCCGGGCACTTCGGGCAACTATCGGCTCGGCGGGCGGCGGCTTGGCGATGTCGCGTATCCGTCGCACAAAGTGCACCTCTTCGAGAATGTGATGCGCCATGACGGACGCGCCGAGCGCTACTGGACACATTGGCGGGCGAAAGTGTGTGTACTGAGCTTCGATTCCAGCGTGAGCTTGCTGGCGACACCGGATGCGAATCAGGGTGGCCACCTGCAGCCAACCAACCTCGGGCGTCGCGCTCCGATCCGGTACGTTCGAGCCGGCGCGCCTGATCGCGGCTTTCCGGCATGGGGCGATGACGATTCGACACTGCTCCAGCCGGCGCGCTATCGCTGGACGATCGGGGGCATTCGGGGGGCTGATTTTGGTCAGGGCGAGCCGTTTGGCGTTCAGTAGCCAGCGGCCACGTTTTCTCTCAGGCCTCGAACAAACCACCCTCGACGAGCCCTTTGGGAACGGGGATGCGCAGGTGTTCGGCGGCGGCCCGGGTCATCATGCGGCCGCGGCGTGTGCGGGCGAGAAACCCGATCTGGAGCAGGTAAGGCTCAACGACATCTTCCAGGGTCCCAGCATCCTCGTTCATGGTGGCGGCAACAGCTTCCAGCCCCACGGGCCCGCCCTCGTAAGTCTTGGCGATACACCGCAGGTAGGAGCGATCAATCTCATCGAGGCCGAGATTGTCGATTCCTTCGAGTTCGAGGGCTCGGGCGACGAGCACGTTGGTGATCGTGCCATCGGCCTTCACCTGCGCGAAGTCGCGAACGCGACGGAGGAGCCGATTGGCGATGCGCGGGGTGCAGCGCGAGCGAGAGGCAATCGTCTCGAGGGGGCCTTGGCCGTCGGAAGCGACGCCCAGAAGCCGAGCGCTGCGGATGAGAATCGCGAGGAGTTCGGCCGTGGTGTAGTAGCGCAGGTGGTGGGCGATTCCAAACCGCGAACGCATGGGCGACGAGATGAGCCCGGCACGGGTGGTGGCCCCGATGAGCGTGAACGGCTTGAGCGAGATCTGGACGGTGCGGGCGTGGAGGCCGCTATCGACGGGCACGTCGATGCGGAAGTCTTCCATCGCGGGATAGATAAACTCTTCGACCGCGACGGGAAGGCGGTGGATCTCGTCGATGAAAAGGATGTCACCATGTTCGAGGCGGGTCAGCGCGCTGACGAGGTCGGTGGCGCGCGAAAGGGCCGGGCCGCTGGTCACGTAAACGCGGGTGTTCATCTCGGCGCCGATGACGTGGGCGAGGGTGGTTTTGCCCAAGCCAGGCGGGCCGTGGAGGAGCACGTGCTCCATGGGTTCCTTGCGGGCCCGGACGGCGGCGATGGTAATCGAAAGCCGCTCGATGAGGTCGGCTTGACCGATGTATTCGTTGATCCGGGTGGGGCGCAGAGAGTGGTTGACCTGTTCGTCTTGAACGTCAACCGTCTGCTGCGATGCTGAAACCAAGCGCTCCGTCGCCATAGGGCGAGGTTATGCACGAGTCGCGGGTGACGGGCCGGACGATTTCGCTGCCTTTCGATGGTTTTAGCCGGCCAGCAGGGCGCGATACTCAGCGGCCTTTTCGGGTTTTTGCAGTTTCTCATAGAGACGTGCCAAACGCTCGTGGATCTGCTTGAGTCGGGGATGGGCGTCGTTCTTGAAGGTGGCTTTGAGCGGAGGCAGAGCCAGGTTGAGCTCGCGCTCAGCGTCGGCGTAGCGGCCGAGCTCGGTGAGGCAATCGCCGTAGTTGGACCGGAAGATGGCCAGATAAAAATGTTCCGGCGGGAGGAAGCTCTTGCCCGACTCGATGGTCTGTTCAAACTGTGCTGCCGCACCGGCGAAGTCCTTTTTCTTCATAAGGATCATCGCGACATTGTTCATCATGCCCAGGGTTTCGGGGTCTTTGGTGAGGCCGGACTGGTTGCGGGTTTCGATATTGCGGCGGAACATCCGCTCGGCCTCGTCGGTTTCACCAAGGTCGTCAAGGCAATAGGCCAGCACGCCCGCCGTAGAAAGCGTTTTGTGGTGGGCGGGGCCCATCACTCGTTCGCTGCGTTCGAGAGCCTCGCGGAGGAGTGGGAGCGCTTCCTTCTGCCGGCTGGCGCCGATGAGCGCCACGGCGTAGTTGGCGAGGGTGATGATGTTGCTGGGGTGATCGGCATCAAGGCGTTTGAGGCGGATCTCGCGGACTTTGCTGAGCAGTTCGAGGGCTTCCTCATGGCGGCCAAGTTTCTGGACCAGGTTGGCCAGCGAAGTCATGGTGAAGGCGGTCTCGGCGCTCTCGGGGCCGAGCAGGCGGCGGCGCTCGTCGAGTGTTTCGCGAAGCGTGGCCTCGGCCTCGGTGAACTTGCCGAGCCGGGTGTAGGCCGAGCCAAGGTGGTCCATGTGCGTGAGCAGCGTTCGGCGCTGATCGCGATCGTCTGGCTTGGTGAGCTCGCGGAGGCGATCGACGGCGGCCCGGAGGAGGGGCTCGGCTTCGGCGGCGTTGCCGCGTTCGATGAAGACCCGGGCGAGTTCGGCTCGGGCCAGGACAGTTTCGAGGTGATCGGGGCCAAGGGCCTGCTCGGAGGTTACAACGCAGGCTCGACCATTGGCTTCCGCCTCGTCAAAGCGGCTGAGTTCGGCAAGCGTGCTGGTGAACTCGCGCTGGGCTTCCATCAGTTGCTGCGAGCCTTCGCCGTAGATCTCTCTGGCCAGCTCGATCGATCGACGGCCGTTCTCCTCGGCCTTCTCAAGCTGGCCGAGGGCGCGGTAGGTCGTCGAGATTGTCCGGCGCAGGACTTGCTCGATAGGCGGTCGATCCTTGAACTGGAGTGTCAGATCGGCCGCGGCTGAGTCGAGCACCTCGCGGACCGTGACCTCGCGGCCTCGGCCTTCGATCGGGTCGACCGATTTGAGCATGCTGGCGAGGAAATCGCTTACCGAACGCGCGTTGGCGGCCTCTTGGGTAGCCTTGGCCCGCTCTTCGTCGGCGGTCTTTGCGGCGGCGACGGCGCTTGACTCGGCCGCCGTCGCGCGGAGCGTGAGCACGCTGCTGGCGACGATGCCGCACGCGAGGACAACCATGATGCCCGCGACGCCGGAGACGAGGGCCTTGTTGCGTTTGGCGAACTTGGAGAGCTGATAGACGGTGCTCGGCGGGCGGGCGCGGATGGGCTCGTCGCGGAGGTGTCGGCCGATGTCGTCGGCCAGCTCCGAGGCGGACTGATAGCGGCGCGTCTTTTCTTTCTCAAGAGCCTTAAGGGCGATGGTTTGCACATCGCCGCGGAGGGCGCGGTTGATGTTGCAGAGCGGCCGAGGCTCGGTCTGGCTGATCATCCGGGCGGCTTCAGGAATCGTTTTGTCGGAGGTTTTGTGCGGGAGCTCGCCGCTGAGGAGCTCGTAGAGAATCACGCCCAGGGTGTAGACATCGGAGCGAGTGTCCACATCGGCCGGGTCGCCGCCGATTTGCTCGGGGCTCATGTAGGGGATCGTGCCGATGAGCTGGCCGGTCTCGGTCTGCAACGTGCGCTGCACGCCGTCGGCTTCGGCTGCGCGGGCAACGCCGAAGTCGAGGACCTTCGGCTGGCCGCCGGCATCGACCAGGATGTTGGCGGGCTTGAGGTCTCGATGGACGACCCCCTTCTGGTGCGCGTGGTGCACGGCCTCGCAAACCTTGCAGAAGAGTTCGAGTCGCTCGGGGATGCTCAGGGCGCGCGACTGGACGAACTCGGTGATCGAACATCCACGGACAAGCTCCATGGCGAAGAACGGTTGCTCGACAACCTCGCCCCCAAGGCCGATCGCGACTTTCGCGGTGCCAGCCTCATAGACCTGCGCGATGCCGGGGTGCTGCAGCCGCCCGAGGACTTGCGATTCGTACTCGAATCGTTTGAGCAGGCGACCCGAAAGCATTCCGGGGCGAATCACTTTGAGGGCGACGGTGCGACGCGGGTTTTCTTGTTCGGCGAGATAGACGACGCCCATGCCGCCCTCGCCGAGAATGCTGAGGATGCGATAATGGCCGATCGTCCGCGATGGGGCCCCAACCGCCTCAGCGGCGGCGCCGTCGTCGGCCGATCGGCCGGACCTGAGCCCGCCCGAAGGCACCGCTTCAAACAGGTCGGCCGAGGAGGCCGATTGCGGCTCCGATGGGCCGGCCATGGTGGCCGAATCATGCGCGCTCAGCATGGCCAGCACCTGCTCGCGAGTCTGCGGGTCGGTGCAGGCGCTGTCTACGAAAATCATGCGTTCGCCGGGCGGCACGCGCAGGGCCTCGGCAACGATCTCACGCGGAGATGGGGTCGGTCTTGGATTCAACGAGCGGTCTCTCCGAGGATATCAACGCCAATGCACGCGGCGTCTTCGGGAGAGACGCACGCGTCGATGGCAAGTATTGATTTTACGCCGGAGAATGCCAGTTCAATCGGCACCAAGGCCATGAGCCGACTTCAGGCAAGCGGAAGACGCGGGATTATCAGGACTATCAAGCCTGTAACTGTCCGGGCATCTCTTTAATCCGTACGTCCATCGACGGTCCCACCGGCCCAATCTTGGCCGCGTCTATCGCCAGTTTGATTTCGCGCAGCAGAGCCGGTCGCACCCCGCCGAATCGGGCCGTTTCAGCCCACACGCTCACGTTCCAGATCACCACCGGCGAGAGTTCGGCCAGCACCGCGGCTGGGGGTGGATCGGCCATCACGCCGGGGACAGTCTTCAGCACGCGCTGGAGGGCAGCTTCGAGCGTGCGGTGCGCTTCATCGAGCGATGCCGCGGGGCTGATGGGCACGGCCACCACGGCTTGCCGGCGGTAGTGATGGGTCTGATTCTCGATGACGCCGCTGAAGATCGCCCCGTTGGGCACGATGATGCGGCGCATATCCCCCGTATCGAGGTTGGTGGTGAAAAGGTCGATGCCGTCGACGATGCCAGCCTGACCGGCGACGATGACGGCATCGCCGATCTTGAAGGGGCGGAAGATCATGAGCAGCACCCCGGAGGCGAGGTTCCCAAGGTTGCCCTGGAGCGCCAAGCCAATCGCGAGGCCGGAAGCCGCAATCACCGCCGCGAAGCCCGTGGTATTGATGCCGACAGTGCCGAGGCACGTGACGATCACAAAGACAAGGATGGACCACTTCGTGATGTTGCCAAAGAACTTGCCGAGGGTGGCATCAACGCGGGCACGCTCGGTGCCGCGCATCACCAGCCGGCGGGCCCAGCGGGCGAGCATCCAGCCGATGACGAGGATGACCAGCGCTGCAAAGATCCCCGGGCCGCGGGTGATGGCAAACTCGCCGATGTGGTCGGACCATTTTGCGAGCGTGTCCACAGGCTTGCGTGCAAGTTCGGCGACGACCTTGGCGGCGTCCGGGAGTGCGGCGGCGGGGGCGGGCGGTGATGCGGCTTTGGCGGCATCGGTCGCGGCTTGGGCGAGAAGGAGGAACATATGGTCTCTCAGAACATGCGGAGGAAGCGGCAGAGTTCCGGCGGCACGCGCCAGCCGGATGAATGTGGGGCGAGGGTACAAACTGAAGCCAGCCAAAGCAACGAAGCGCACACATGCGGGCAGGCTGCGAATCCACGCTTTTGTGGCACCTCACGCGGGTGTTGCAAATGACCGGCGCGAAACTTGAAAAGCCGGCGAACCCCACCCAACCACCTACCGTACAGTTAAACATGCACGATCCCCGTCCGTTTCAGATCGTCAGTCCGTTCAAGCCGATGGGCGACCAGCCTACGGCGATTGAGTCGCTGGTCTCACGCCTGCAAGGAGGTGCGCGCGGGGCCTGCCTGCTGGGTGCGACGGGCACCGGCAAGACCTTCACCGTCGCCAACGTCATCGAGCGCCTGCAGCGGCCCACCCTCATCCTCAGCCACAACAAGACGCTCGCGGCCCAGCTTTACGAGGAGATGAAAGAGCTCTTCCCGCACAACGCGGTGTCGTACTTTGTTTCGTACTACGACTACTACCAGCCCGAGGCGTATATCCCAGCGCGGGATATCTATATTGAAAAAGATTCGTCGCGGAACGACGATCTGGACAAACTCCGGCTGGCGGCCACGAGCAACCTGCTGTCGCGCAAAGACACGATCGTCGTCGCATCGGTCTCGTGCATTTTCGGCCTGGGCTCGCCGGAGGCGTACGGCCAGAAGGTGCTCACGATAGAACGGGGCACGCGCATCGATCGGCGTGCGTTCTTGCTGGCCCTTGTCGCGATGCAGTACAAGCGGGCGGAGATGGAGTTCATCCGAAGCACGTATCGGGTCCGGGGCGATGTGGTAGAGATCTATCCCGCGTACGAGCAGTTTGCGGTGCGCGTAGAACTCTTCGGGGATGAGATCGAGCACATCCGGCTCGTGAACCCCACGAGCGGTGAAGAGCTTGCCGAAGAGAGCCGGTTTTTCCTGTTCCCCGCGGCACACTACGTCGTCGGCGAGAACGGCCTCGAGGCGGCAGTCTCGGCCATTCGCGGCGAGCTTGAGGCCCGCGTCAACCAGCTTCGGGGCGAGGGAAAAGTGCTGGAGGCCCAGCGCCTGATGGCGCGAACGAAGTACGATCTTGAGATGCTGGCTGAGGTCGGCATCTGCAACGGCATTGAGAACTACTCGCGGCACCTTGACGGGCGCCAGCCGGGCGAACGGCCGTGGACGTTGATCGACTACTTTGAGTTTGCGCCCGGCGGGCCGCGGGTGAAGCGAGAACTCGCCAAGCCGGGCACGCCAGTCGATTGGCTCCTCGTCATCGATGAATCCCACGTCACCATCCCGCAGGTCCACGCCATGTTCAATGGCGATCAGGCCCGCAAGAAGGTCCTTGTTGAGCACGGCTTCCGCTTGCCTTCGGCGATGGACAACCGCCCCCTGCGTTTCTCCGAGTTTGAGACCATCGTCCCCCAAACCCTCTACGTCAGCGCCACGCCCGCTCGCTATGAACTTGAGCGGTGCGAGGGCGAAGTCTCCGAACAGGTCATCCGCCCCACCGGCCTTCTCGACCCGACCATTGAAATTAAACCCGCCCGTGGCCAGGTGCCAGACCTTATCGAACGCTGCCTCGATCGCGTCGCCAGCCGCGAGCGCGTCATCGTCACCGCCCTCACCAAACGCCTCTGCGAAGACCTCACGCTGTATCTGCACGAAAAAGGCCTCCGCGTCCGCTACCTGCATAGCGAGATCGAAACCCTCGAACGGCTCGAAATCCTGACCGCCCTCCGCAGCGGCGACTTCGACGTGCTGGTGGGCGTTAACCTGCTGCGCGAGGGCCTCGACCTGCCCGAGGTTTCGCTGGTGGCGATCCTTGATGCCGACAAAGAGGGGTTCCTTCGCAGCACGACCTCGCTCATTCAGCAGATCGGCCGCGCCGCCCGCAACGTCAACGCCCATGTCGTCATGTACGCCGACACGATGACGCCCAGCATGCGGGCCGCCATCGATGAGACCGAGCGACGCCGCAAGAAGCAAATGGCCTTCAACACCGCCAACGGCATCACGCCGCAAACCATCATCAAGGCTATTCGCCGCGGCATGGAGATGGAACTCCGCGCCGGCCGCACCGCCCGCGAAGCGGTGAAGGCCAAAGAGCCGGAGTTCGAGCAGACCGAACTTCTCCGCCAGTTGGAGGACGAGATGCTGTCGGCCGCGACCGACCTTCAGTTCGAAAAAGCCGCCAAACTCCGCGACCAGGCCGTCGCCATCAAGGCCGGCAAAGTCAAATCACTCGCCCCCAGCGGCAAAATGCGCCGCAGCGATGTTGAACGAAACGGTGACCCCAGCAGCATCGAGCGGAAGGCTGGCATGCCGGGCGTGCGGGCTAGCAAAAAACGCCGCACCAAAAAACCAATCTGAGCCGCGCGCATCACGCGCCGCCCCACCCCAGGGCAATCGCATAGTTGATCGGCAAGGGTGCGTGCTTTTGGGGTTGAGCGGTCGATGGAGTCCTCTGCGGGCGCGGAGTGCGCGCAGAAGGAGGCCGGGATGGCTACTGGCTACTTCGCGTTTTCGATCGTCGCGTTGGCAACCCGCACGGGACGCGCGGGGGACACAAGGTTCACCCACACCTCGGTCCCGGCCACGCCCTCGGGCTGGCCACCCCTCCCGCGCCGCGTCGGCGAGCCAAAAATCGGTGACTTGACAACTTACGCACGATCCCGTAGTCTATCTATGCGAATCCCGGGTGCGAATCCCGGGTGCGAATCCCGGGTGCGTTTACCGGGCGCGTTTCCCGGGAGTGTATTCTTTGGGAGCAACAATATGGAAATAAAGAGCAAGTGGTGGGGACCGGTCGCGTGCGCGGCCGCAGGGTTGGCCTTCTGTTCCGGGCAGTCGCTGGCCCAGAGCGTCGCGCGCCCCGCCGGGGTTCGTGTGACGCAGAAGGAGTGGGTCTTCGTGCCCGTGGTCGTCCAGGACGTCGGCTTGCTGAGCGTGCCTGGGGTGCTGGCGCTTCGGGACAAGTCGCAGGCCGTGGGGTCGAACATCGTCGCGGTCTGGTACGAGAATCCCGGGGTGCCGGGGCTCGAATGGTCCGCGAAGTCCTGGGAATCCCAGGACCAGTGGGAAGCCATCAAGTGGACCAAGGAGCAGTTCGGGATCAGCCCCGCATACGACTTTCTCTGGCCGACCACGGACCCGGTGACGGGGGGAGAGGCCACCGAAGCGCCGCAGGTCTACTTTAAGGGTCTGTTGTTGAGCGACCCATTCGCGGCATGGGCTGGCACGCCCGAGGGCGACGCGATTGTCTCTCTCCTCACGGAAATGGGGTATCAGGCCGCCAGCATCGAGGTTGACAAGGAAGGCCCCTGCGATACCAAGACGATCCTTGGGGCGCTGGCCGACACAACCGCCTTCGCGGTCCTCGCCCAACCGCCCTTGGCGCAGGTCGAGGCCCGATTCGCCGCGCTCGTCCCGGCGACCTGCGCGCAGGTCGTGCCGCCCCCACCTCCTCCCCCACCGCCCGTCGTCCCCGGTACCACCGCTCCGCAGCCCGGGCCGCCATTGAATCCGGGCGGCCCGTGGAAACCAGACGGCAGGAGGCCGCCTTTCTTTGATCCAGCCTGCACCACAGCCACGACCTGTTGTTATGGCGAATTCATAATCTGGTTTTACACCACAACCAACTGGCTTGGCCTGACGGTCATCGCGTACTGCGAGTCTACGTTCAGCTGGAGCTGTCCCGCGCCACCGGGTGTTCCGCCTGCGCCGTGCCCGGCTGCGCCGACATGCCCCGCGCCGGTGGGCCCACGCTTCCCGCCACCGCCTCCTGGCCCCGTGCCCTGCGGCAACAGTTACTACTGATCGATCACTTATTGACCGCGTCGCGCGGGGCACCGCGCGACGCGACTTATGGCGTTGGTTTCCATCCGAGGTCGATTGGGAAGGATCGTGCCGCTCTGGCTGCGATGCTTGGCGCTGGGCCTGGCGATCTCGTGGCTTGTCGCGCTCGGGCACTGGTTGGCTGTGGAGACGGCCGTTCGTCCGCGCCCGGTCTTCGATCGGCCGGACGACGACGGAAGCGGCCTTGCGATGTTCGAGTGGATGCATCGTTTGGCCACAGGGCGCCCTCCCCGAAACGCGGATCAGCCCGACTCGTGGATGCGCTACGAGGTGATCGCCTATGGCTGGCCGGTGACGAACTGGGGGCAGGTCTTTGTCAACCACGGCGCTTACGTCTGGCAGACCAATGTCGATCCGATTGTCGCGCTGGATGTGCGCGGGCTCTGGCCGCCGGGTGATCTTCCGGATCCGTTCTACCCGACATTGACCCGCGCACAGGCGGCGGCGATGTGCTCCGCTGGCTCGTGCCCGCCGAGCAACTGTACCGACGGCTATCAGCGATATCTCCCCGTCTTCCCGCTCATCGGCCACTCGATGCTGGCGAGTCTGTTCTACGGGCTGCCGTTCTACGCGTGGTTCAAGTGGCGGGAGGTGCGCCGCCGCCGCGGGTGCTGCCTCCGCTGTGGCTACTCGCTCGCCGGGTTGTCGTCTGGCGTTTGTCCTGAGTGCGGCATCCCCAGATGCACTTAACTGAGTGCCTCCTATGGCGAAGCCCCTCAGACGGAGATTCTTCCTGCGCCACGCCCGGCTGCTTGGCCGGGCGTGGGCTTTCGCGCTGGTATTAAACGACATCTGAAAAGCGCTTCGTCCATGCCCGGCTCGCTCACCAGCGTGCCGGAGCATTTATGTTTCCGTCGTTGCCGCGCCACCTGGTTTGCCTCTTGCTCTGCGCTTGCGTGGGCTTGTTGGCAGGTCTGTGGGTGCATGATCTGCTGGTATCAATGATGACACGGCGCTACCTTGCAGTCTCCGCGCAAATGCATGCGTTCCGGTTTGCCGACCCGCCAGTTTCTCCAGCCGCGCTGGGACGGGATTCGGATGCGTTCGTGCTCGAAATGTGCGGGTTTGTGTCGCCCTACGAAAGCCTGTGGTGGCTGCGATTTGAAATGGATTCCGGGTGGTTCGGCGTGGGCCGGCAACTTCCGGATGTACTCCGCCAGAATCTCATTTACCCTGATGGTCCCGACGTTAGCGGTGCGCGCTCACGATGGCAGCTTCACTCCGTTTCCGCCGTACTTGCCGGCGTGGCGCTGGCGCTCTCCTGGTCTGTCGGTGCCAGACTCGGTATCGGTCGCGTCGGCAGGTCAGCGCTAGGCCCGATCGCGATCAACCAGATGACCTACGGCGCCTTCGTGATGCTTTTCGCGACGGCGTTTCTTCTCCCGCCGCTGCTCTTTTATTGCGGATATGACCGCCTTCAATACCGCGACTACGGTTTTGGCTCATTCTCGCCTCCAGCGGTCCTGCTTTGGCCTGCGGTGGTGCTTGCCGGGGTCTTCACCGGTTGGGCATGGGGTAGATTCTCTGCTCAGGCCGCGCAGCGCCTCTGGCCGAGCACCCGAGCGCCGCTGCACTGCCCGGCGTGCGGCTATCAGTGGGCGAACGGGCAATGTCCAGAGTGCGGCAGCGCCTGGTCTTGGTCGCAGTTGCGACGAATCCGCCGACGTGTTGTCGTTCGAGCCGCCTGTGCTCTGATCGTGGCGGGCTGTGCCGTCGGGCTTGGCCGTGTGCTGTGGTTGCCCGGTCCTTTGTCTTTCAAGGTCGAACACGTTGCCCGCTGGCTGCTGCTGCGCCCAACCGCCTACTCAGACTCAGATCGTGATTTCATGCTCACGAAGTTCTGGTAAGCGCGATGCCCCGCGGACCTTGAGTCACTACCAGTCGAGTTTTGCTGACGGTTGCGGGGGTGACCCCGCAGCCGAACCGCTACCGTCCACAAAACCCGTAAACCCCGAACTACTGTGCGATTGCCCTGCCACCCCCGCCCCCCCTCTCGTCACCCGCCCACCTCTATGGGCTGCTTCGCCACGCGGCATCGAGCGCCAGCAACTCAAACAGCACCTGCCCCGCCAACAACGAAGTGATCCCCGACACATCCAAGTCCGGCAGCACCTCCACCACGTCGGCCCCTGCAAGCGATACGCCCCGCAGGCCCCGCAGCAACGCCAGCACCTGCGCCGAACTCGGCCCCCCGCACGCCGGCGTCCCCGTCCCCGGCGCAAATGCCGGATCCACCACATCGATATCAAATGAGCAGTACACCTCGCTGGCCCGCTGCTGGCCTGCAAACTCTGCCAGCGCTGCCAGCGCTCGCCCGCTCAAAATATCATCCGTGGTCAATACCGTAATCCCCGCCTTGCTCGCAAACTCAAGGTCCGCCCCGCTGTTGAGCGGCCCGCGAATCCCCACTGAAATCATCCGCGCCGGATCAATGAGCCCTTCTTCAATCGCCCGCCGAAACGGCGATGCGTGCCCCCACCTGCAGTTCCACACCGAGTCCACCGTGTCCAGGTGCGCATCAAAGTGGACCACCGCCAGGCCACCCGCCGGCTCACCCCGCGCCTGATACGTCGCGCGAATGTTCGCATACGCAATCGAATGGTCGCCCCCCACCGCCAGCAGTTTCGTCGGTCCCGCCGCGTCGTCCGAATCAATGTCCGTCAGCCCCAGCGCAAACTCACTCACCATGTCCAGCGTGGCCTTCAGTTCATACGGCGAGAGCGGCGCATCACCCGCGTCGGCAATGCTCAAAACCTCGCACACGTCCACCTTGTGCTCGATCGAATACCGCTTGATATATTGCGATGCCTCACGAATCGCCCGCGGCCCAAACCGAGCCCCCGGCCGATACGTCACCCCGCCGTCAAACGGCACGCCGTAAATCGCCCAATCAAGCGGCCGATTCGCGGGCAGCACATCCACCAGCCGCGGATACCGACAAAACGTGGCAATCCCCGCGAAGCGTGGCTGAACACGAGGATCGGGGAGAATGGTTTTGGGCATGGCGGTTCGCAGATCGGGGACCGAGACAGACCGTTCAGGACGACGGCGACGAGGTCGCGCCGGACAAGGGGGAAGCAGGAGCCGCAGCATGAGGCACGGCGAGACCACAGTTCGGGCACGATGTCCCGGCAGGGCCAAGCACATCGCCGCACCGATCACACCGGCCGAACACATCGCGCAAACAGGCGCGAAT
>Ga0163144_10018166_pt1 | contig 14262 bp, 13 predicted proteins | sample OliLak19BULKMAT1_FD_123175 | JGI IMG/M metagenome (GOLD analysis project Ga0163144, IMG submission 123175) | Freshwater microbial mat bacterial communities from Lake Vanda, McMurdo Dry Valleys, Antarctica - Oligotrophic Lake LV.19.BULKMAT1 | ecosystem: Environmental > Aquatic > Freshwater >... | reverse complement strand
TACATGAGTTGGAGGGCCGCTTTCCTCCAAACTCCCAATTGGGAGGCACTTAGGACTTGGTCGAGGCTCTTGCCGAGAACCAGAGGTGTCACAAAATGTCCACTATTGTCCACGAAAAAAAAAGATCCTTGTTAGCCCTCGAACTTGCTTCCGGAACTTCTGTGGCCGACGCGGCCGAGAAATTCGGCGTTAGTCGCAAGACAATCTACCGACAGTTGAAAAAGCCGAGTTTCAACATCTTGTCAATCGCCTCCGCGGCCAAATGGTCGCCGGCGCAATGGGCCGAATGGCCCAATCTATGTCGCGGGCGGCCGATTCACTGGGTTCGCTGGTCGATTCGGACAATCCCCATATAAGGGTTCGCGCGTCTCGGGCGATCATTAGCCTGGGAATGAAATTACGCGAAGCCGTCGAACTGAGCGATCGCATCGACAAGCTCGAACGCGATCAAGAAAATCGCGGCCAGGCGTGATCCCCCTCGAATCGTCGCGGTTGCCTATGGTAAACTCTGCTCATCGAACCGAAGAGGCTTCTGCCATGCGCTACTCCATACTGACACTCCTTCTTCTGGCCCTCGCCTTCCCCGCCGTTGCTGCTGAACCGACGGCGGCCGAGCGAGGCTACAAGGCGTTGACCGGGACCGCTTTCATTCCCGCCGCCTGGCGACCGCCCGCATACGAGAACGTCTGGAAACGCTGGGCCGGCGTAACCGAAAAGCCGGCCGACTACGATGCCGCCTTTCGGGATTACTATGGATTGCACCCCGCTCCTTATGAGAACGAAAAACTGCCGATGGGATTGCGCCCCGGCCAATTCCTGTTCGTCAAGGGGATCGCCATGGACTGCATGTTGTGTCATGGCAGTTCAATTCTTGGCAAGAGTTACGTCGGCCTCGGAAATTCCTCGCTGGACGTGCAAGCAGTTTTCGAAGATCTCTCGGCCGCGGATGGCCGCAGTCCAAAGTTGCCGTTCACGTTCAGCAATGTTCGCGGAACATCGGAGGCCGGTTCGTTCGCGGTTTACCTGCTCGGTTTTCGCGACCCGGAATTGAAGATGAAGAAGTGGGAAGACCTGGGCCTGCACCCCGACCAATGCGAGGACGTGCCCGCCTGGTGGCTGCTGAAAAAGAAAAAGACCATGTACCACACGGGCGGAGCGAATGCCCGTTCGGTGCGTTCGAAGATGCAGTTCATGCTCACGCCGGTCACACCTGCCAGCGCGTTCGACAAACACGAGGCCGCCTTCAAGGACATCAACGAATATCTGATGACCATTGAGGCCCCGAAGAATCCGCATCCCGTCGACAAGGAACTCGCTGGAAAGGGCGAGAATCTCTTCCGGGCGAACTGCTCCGAATGTCACGGCACCTATGGCGAGAAACCGACCTATCCGAACCGCATCATTCCGCTGAAAGAGATCGGCACCGACCCGAAGCGATACGAAGGCATCCAGGACAAATTTGGCGAGGAGTACAACAAGTCGTGGTTCGCGAAGGAGGAGCCGAAGCCGTATCCGGTGACGCCCACGAAGGGCTATCAAGCCCCACCGCTCGACGGCATCTGGGCGACTGCCCCTTACCTGCACAACGGCAGCGTGCCGACGCTGTACCACGTGCTGAACTCAAAGGCTCGACCCAAGATGTTCACGCGTTCGTTTAAGACCGGCGAGGCCGACTACGATGTGAAAAACGTCGGCTGGAAGTTCACGGAAATGCCGGGCGTGCCTGACGGCAAACTGCATCCGCATGAGGAACGCAAGATTTACGACACGTCGAAGCCTGGGCGTTCAAATGTTGGACACACATTCGGCGATGCCCTGACGGACGAAGAACGCTGGGCAGTGATTGAGTATTTGAAGGCCCTTTGAAAAAAGAAGAAGCTCGCGTAAAGCCGCCAAGACGCAAAGAAAACCAGATCAAAAATAGCGTCTCTTCTTTGCGTCTTTGCGACTTTGCGTGAGCCAAAAAAGGACACACATCATGAAAGCGCCTCTCCGTCTCGTTCTCGCACTTTGTTGCTTAGTCGCGGTTTGTCTTGCGGCTTGGTTCTCGAACGCGGAGTCCAACAAGCCCGCAGCCACGGTCGGCTGGGAAGAAGTCGCGCCCGGCATTCTTCGCACGACGGAGCAACCCTTCGGTTACGCTCTCGTTCGCGATGGCCATGCCATTCTGATCGATTGTCCCGTCGCGGGAGAAAGTTTGAAGCTCAAGGGCGTCACCGAAATCGATGGCGTGCTGCTCACGCATCATCACCGCGATTCCGTAGCCGCGATTCAGTGGTATCTGGACAAGAAGATTCCGGTGCGGGCTTCAAAAGCCTCGGCCGACGTGCTCACCCTCGATGGCGTCGCCAAACATTGGAAGGAATCGCTTCCTCTTCGCAATTCGCGGACGTCGTACTTCGTGCTCCCTGTCGGCGTCGAGGGGGTCGATTGCACGCTGGACGATGGACAAAAGATCGACTGGCGAGGCCGCACGATTTCGGTTGTTGCAACGCCAGGGCACTCAAAGGATCACCTGGCCTTCGCGATCACCTTTGAGAAGGATGCCGCACCCGCCTTCTTCAGCGGCGATGCCCTCGCCTCAGCCGGAAAACTCTGGGCACCTTTCACGACCGATTGGGATCACTGGACCGACCTGGGTCTGAAGCCAACACACGAATCGCTGCGGAAACTCGCCAGCCTGAAGCCGAAGACGTTGTATCCTGCACACGGCGAGCCCATCACGAAAGATGCGGCAACGGTCTTGGAAGGGACTGCGAAAGCCGTCGAAGAAGTCGCGTTTCTCAAGAGCTTCGAACGCTTCACCAAACGCGTCGGCAATCCTCCACAGTACAAGTTCCTCGTTCCGAAGGAGCAGATCGCCAGTGCCGGGGAGAAGCCCTGGGCGAAAGTTTCCGATCATCTATGGATCACAGGCAACACCTACGTGCTGGTTTCCAAGGAGGAAAAGGCATATTTGGTGATGGACCCGTGGGGGCAGCGAAGCATGGACCAACTCGCGAAGCTCAAGAAGGACGAGGGCCTCGGCACACTCGAAATCGTGATGTTCAGCCACGCCCACTACGATCATTACGATGGCGTGTACTTGCTGCCGGACCGCGAGAAGTTCCGGGTGTGGACGCTCGACAAAGTGGCCGAGCCGCTCGCAGATCCGAACAAACTGCGCGCACCGTTCCTGGACGCCCGGCCAGTCGTCATCGACAAGAAGTATCGCGATAGCGAGACCGGCACCTGGCGTGAGTACACGTTTCGCTTCCACCATTTTCCCGGCCAAAGCGAGTTCAGCATGGCCGTGGAAACCACCATCGACGGTAAGAAGTGCCTGTTCACCGCGGACAACTTCTTTCATCAGGACCAGTTCAGTGGCTCCGGCGGCTGGATGGGTCTGAATCGTTCGTTCCCGATGCCCTATGCCCAGAGTGCGAAGAAAGTGCTCGATGTCGGCCCCGAGTGGATTCTCGCCGAGCACGGCGGGCCATATGAGTTCAATGCGGAAGATTATCGTCGCCGTGTGAAGTGGGGCGAAACGTCAGCAGTTGCGGCCGACAAGATTGCCGTCAGCGGCAACCATCGCCACGATTGGGATCCGAACCGCATCACGGCCGAGCCAGTCTTGCACAAGGCAAAAGCGGGCGGAACAGTGCAGGCGTTACTCAAGGTGCAAAACCCGAGTTCGAAGGCGGACAAGGTGACGGTCACGCTGCAAGGACGCGGACACTTCGCCGATCAATCGTGGACGTTGGACGTCGGTGCCGGCAAATCAGCGGAGCAGGCATTTTCACTCACACTGCCGAAAGAGTTGAAACCGGGTCGGCATGTGTTCCTGCTCCGCAATCGCGATGCTGGTGGCGTCGAGGGCTGCGATTCGTTCGTGGCCGTGGATGTTGAGTAGTGAATCGGCGAGCGGAGCGGCGTAAGCCGCCCGATGAATCAGCCGAGACAAGATCGGGCGGCTTACGCCGCTCCGCTCGCCTTGGTGCTAGCGGGTTCCTGCTGCGTCATGCAGTGCAACGTGCCAAGCCCATAAACGAGGTCGCCGCAATGAATGCCGATCACGTCGCGCTCAGGAAAAAGTTCGGCCAGGATGCCAAGGGCCTTGCGATCGTTGACATCGTTGAAGGTTGGAACCAGCACCAGGCCGTTGGCGATGTAGAAGTTGGCGTAGCTGGCTGGTAGTCGCTGGCCATCGAACACGACGGGTGCCGGCATCGGTAGCGGGATCACTTCCAGCTTCGATCCGTCCAAATCGGTCATGCCGCGAAAGCGTTCGAGGTTTTCTTGAAGCGGCTGATAGTTTTCCTCGGCCGGATTGGATTCGACGGCCAACACGATTCGCTTGGGGGCGACGAATCGGGCCAAATCATCAATGTGGCCGTGTGTGTCGTCTCCGGCGATACCGCGATTTAACCAGAGGACCTTCTTGATGCCCAAATACTCGGCGAACACGTTTTCGTAGTCGGCCCGCGTCATACCGGGATTGCGGCACTGGATTTCGCTCAGCAGGCACTCTTCCGTCGTGAGAAGCAAGCCACTGCCGTTGACCTCGATGCTGCCGCCTTCAAGGACGATTCGCTTGCCGTTGAACATCGGTTGCCGGATGGGCAGATCGGTCGCGTGGGCCACACGAGCGGGAACCTGATCGTCGTTCTTCCAGTTGTCGTATTTCGCCCAGGCGTTGAAGTGCCAGTCGAGCAAGCCGCGTTGGCCTTGCTCGTTCACCAAAAAGGTCGGCCCGGAATCGCGAGTCCAGACGCGATCGGTCGGCCAGCGGTGAAACTGGATCTTTGAAAAATCGATACCGCCCTTTCGCAGGCATCGGCCGGCGACGGATTCGCCTTTTTCGTCGTTCACCAAAATGTGAACGACCTCATGGCGATGGAGGTGCCTGACGATCTCGGTATAGACCCAGGGAATCGGGGTGATCTTGCCCGGCCAATCGGAGGCTTCATGCGGCCATGCCAGCCAAGTGGCCGCGTGCGGCACCCATTCCGCCGGCATGAATAATCCAGAAATGGGCTGAATGGGAGTTTTCCTTGCTGTCACGTGAATTTATTTCCTGGAACGTAAATGCTATGTGAAATCCGAGTTATTTGCGAAAGGCACCTTTTCCTTCTACGCTGTAATCGGGGACAATCCTCCACGATAAATCATCATTCCCACAACCCTCTCCTCGGGCATAAGAATATGGATATTCGACGCCAGCAACCGACGCAGACTGTGCTCGTCATTGACGACGACGCTGGAGTGCGCGAATCCTTGCAGATGGCTTTGGAGGATTGGGGCTTTCGAGTTATATGCGCCCCCGACGGTGAAATCGGTATTCTGCGGGCCGTAAAAGACGATCCGGACCTGATTATCTGTGATATGATGATGCCCAAAGCATCCGGCTTCATCGTGCTCGATCGACTGAAAAATCATCTTGGGCTGAAGATCCCGATCATCATGCTGACGGGGAACGAGAGCGACCAGCAACGAACTTTTGCAGAAGTGCTCGGGGTCGATCACTATCTGCACAAGCCCGTTCGGCCACTTCAGCTGCAGCAGACCATCGGCCAATGCCTGCCACGTGAAGCTATTTCACTCGTCCCTTGACGACTTCGTGGGCAATTCCCTAGCGTGAGTGGGCTTGATAGGAGCCCGACATGACCAATCAGACGACCTTCAAAGCGATTCCGTCCGCCGAAGAACTCGCGAGCCTGAATCGCGATCTGAGTTTTCATCCCGTCGTGAATCCCTCGCCGAGGGTTCTCACCACGCAGCAGATCGAACAATTTAATCGAGAAGGCTATCTGAAGCCAATCCGCATTTTTACCGAAGTCGAGGCGGCCGATCTTCGTGCTTACTTCGATGTACTGTTGGCGAAAATTCTTGCCGAGGGTGGAACGAGTTATTCGATCAGCACGGCCCACGCGAAGTACGCCCGAATTTACGACGTGCTCACCCATCCTCGAATCGTCTCGTATGTGGCCGACTTGCTGGGCGAAAACGTCATTGCCTGGGGCTCGCATTTCTTCTGCAAGATGCCCCGCGATGGAAAAACAGTGTCCTGGCATCAAGACTCAAGCTATTGGCCATTGACCCCTGCGCGTGCCGTCACGCTCTGGCTGGCGATCGACGACGCGGATCGTGGCAATGCCTGCATGAAATTCATTCCTGGCTCGCATCATTACGGGCATCTCACTTACAAGATGAGCGAGGAAAGCGAGTCGAATATTCTCGATCAGACGGTTGAAAACGCGGAGGGAATTGGCCAGCCGGTGTACGACGAACTGCGGGGCGGCGAATGTTCGATCCATTCCGATTTGCTGCTGCACGGTTCCGAGGCGAACAATTCGGATCGTCGGCGCTGCGGCCTGACTTTGCGATTTTGCTCGGCTGAAGTCGTGGCCGGTCTGGGTTGGTACGAGAAAGGCATCTGGGTGAAGGGGAAAGCGGCACCGGGGACATGGGCGAATCGAGAACGTCCAGAGTAGTCGGCACACTCCGTGTGCGGAAAAGTCGGCACACGGAGTGTGCCGACTACTCTGATCAATACCGCGGCACCTTCGGATCGATCAGTTCGCTCCATGCCTCGATTCCGCCAGCGAGAGAGTAAGCGTCTTTGAATCCATTCATCTCAAGAATGGCTGCACCCGACAGGCTGCGGACGCCGTGATGACAGTAGACGACAATGGTTGCATGTGGCGGAACCTCAACTTCGGGAATTCTGTCCATGAGTTCACCGAGCGGAATCAACACGCAATTCTCCAGCCGGCAATGTTCGTGCTCCCACGGTTCGCGGACATCAAGGAGGTAAACGGGCTCGCCGGCTTCAATCTTCTTGGCGACAGTTTCCGGATGAATTTGTTTGGGCATGGTCACTCGTCGGCGATGTCGGGTAAGTTCAGTTGCTTCAGATAGACGCGTTCTTTTCGTCGCATCTCGGCCGCGTCTCGTTGCGATCGATCGTCGTAGCCGCACAGATGTAGTGTACCGTGGATTACGTACAGGCAGAGTTCCGTGCTCACATCGTGCCCACGCTCGGCACTCTCGCGTTGAGCGACCTCGACGCCGATGACCACTTCGCCTTCTAGCTTTCGAGCCTTGGCTCCGCTGTAGGGAAAGGTGATGACGTCCGTCGGCCCGTCATGTTCGAGGAATCGCTTGTTTAGCGAAGCGATGGTCGCATCGTCCACGAATGCCAACACAATCTTCGCTTCCTTGATCTGCTCGCCGGCCAGAACGGCTCGAGCGCAATCCTTGAGGCGCGGGTATTCCAGCACGACAAGTTCCTGCGGGCTGGCAACCGAAACGGAGATCATTCTTTTTCCCCTTCGGCCGGGACAGCGGGGAGTTCGAGAGATTCCAGGCCCAAGGAAACACGAGCGGCCGAGACTTGATGCATCAGGAACGAGCGCACGGCCATGTGATCATCCAACATCGCTGGATCGATCGCGAGCGGCCCAACAATTCCGATATCGATTCGCTTCCAGAAGTCCATCCGCTTGCCCTTGGTCGGCGGGCCACCGCGATGCGAAAAATAGCTGCCCCAATTGCCTTCGATCCAGCAGGCAAACACAGGCGTTTGCGGACGGTCGGCCAAGATCTTCCAGATGCCTCGGCCAAAGCGGCGCAAGGGCTGTTCTTCCTTTCGTCGCAAATATCCTTCGGGAAAAAGAACGACGCATTCGCCGCGATCGAGGGCGGCGACGGCCTCGACCAGTTCCGGGGCCTCGTGCCGATAGGGGCTTTCGGGAACGCGAATGGTGCCGATCACCCGGCGCATCACCCAGGAAAGCACGGGCAAATCGTAGAATTTGCTCGTCATCATCGGCGTGATGGGTGGTGGCAAGACTTTGGCCATGAAGAGCGGATCGAACCAGGCCGAATGATTGGCGATGACGAGATAGGGGCCGCGTCGTGGCAGTCTGTTGGCACCGGGACCACGTGCCCGAAAGCGGTAAACCGGCCAAAGCAGTATCTCAACGATTCCTTCCATGGCAGGCCGGAAAAAACCTAGCCAGGCGGCAAGTGAACCGATTCCCACGACCACGAGAAGCACGTTGATCGAGCCCGATTGTGCCGCGGCATCACTGCCCTTGAGGGAGAACACAATGGCAGCGACTGCCAGGGCCGCCAAGCACCAGCCCGCCATTGCAATCGCAATGGCGACTCCGTGGTATTTTGGCATGGTCCAGGTGAAGAGATAGTGAACCAGCGGTGGAAACACGAGCCCAAGGCAAGCCCCCATCCCAACGAACGGCCCTTCGCTGACGTTTCTGAAATCGAAAAAGGCGAGTTGCACAAACAGGCCTGTCGCCGCGAACGGGATCGCCCAGCCGGATCGGTACGCGTGCCGATTGATGGCCGCTAACACAATGCCCGCCAAGATGCCTAGACCGAAAGACATGGTTAGCTGAATCGCTTGAGGCTCGCCAACCTCCGCCACGCGGATCACGACAATGAACAGCATGCCCGCCACAAACACCCAAACCCACAGACCGAGAAGTGAGTTTCGAGCCAGTCGATGCTGAAACACATCTCGAAAGCCGCGGATGAATGGACGAATCATGCCTTCGGAAAAGCGGACGAACTCACTCGGTCGGGAGTAAGAAAATATCGTGGAAGCAAGTGCAACGGCAGCGGGAATCATCGCTTCGCTTGGAAAGAAACCCAGCCGAGTCATCGAGACTTCTCGGAGCGTGTGACCGATCACAAATGCAAATCGCAGCACGAAGCACAAGCCGAACGCGAACAACACAAACACGCTTGTCGATTTCCAACCCGATTGAGAAAGGGCCGCCCAAAATAGACGGATGCCGGCCGCGATCAGAAAAGCCGAGGCGAGTGCGAGAATGCCGAAGACGCTCAGGGATGAAGCCGCCGGCACGGTATTAGCCCAGGCGACGACGCCGATGGAGACCACACTCGATGCAAGCATCGTGTACCAGGCACGGCTCGAACCGGCCAGCGACGCAATCAACGGCGAGAGCAATAATGCCGGGAGGCAAGCAAAGCCCAGCCAGGTCGCAATGGCTTGCGGGTTGAAGGCGAAGTATTTGTCTCCTTGCAGATTCGTCAACGTGTGTGTCGCCACGATTGTGAAGGCACTCGCTTGAAATGAAATTGCACACCAAAGGAGAAGGAGCTGCCAGCGAGCGCGAGAGTGAGAAGCCATAGCTCTATTCTGCGCCGGATGGCGTTTGGGACAAGCGTCTCGATTTCTCCTTTGCAATTCGCTGCCAGTTCTCGCAAGATAAATTCCGTCACCCTTTCAAAGGAAATTAACGATGAAGTCTCTCCACACCTGGATTCTGTGTGCCGTGGCCAGTGCCGTCAGCGTGACGGCGGTTCTCCTTCTTCGCGATCGGGCGGATGCCCAAGTGGTCGAGTATAAGTCCGGCATCGTCTGGCCGGAACCGGAACTCGTGACGCCGGGCAAGGAAAATGGCCCACCTTCAGACGCGGTCGTGCTGTTCGATGGCAAGGACCTGTCTCAATGGAAACAAGGCGAGAACTGGATCTTGAAGGATGGCCACGCTATCGCGGCCAAGAGTGGCATCGCAACGAAGGAATCATTCGGCGACTGCCAGTTACACCTGGAGTTTGCTTCACCGGAAGTTGTAAAAGGGAGCGGCCAGGGGCGAGGGAACAGCGGCATCTACTTCTTGGGAAAATACGAGGTGCAGATTCTCGACTCGTTCGAGAACAAAACCTACTTCGACGGCCAGTGCGGGTCGATTTACAAGCAACACCCGCCGCTCGTGAACGCTTGCCGCAAGCCCGGCGAATGGCAGACTTACGACATCATCTTTGAATCGCCTCGCTTCGACTCCGAGAAAAAACTCACTCGGCCATGCATCATCACTCTGTTGCAAAATGGCATTGTCGTTCAGAACCATTTCGAATTGATTGGCGGCACCTACTACGACCGCCCAGCGGCTTACACCGCTCATGACCCGCGCGCACCGATCCAGATTCAGTTCCACGGCGATGCGGTGAAGTTCCGCAATATCTGGATTCGGGAACTCAAGGAGATCGTTGGCAAGAAGCCGGAGCCGAAGGAAGAGAAGAAGTAGATTTTACTCCCCTCTCCCCGCATTGGGCTGAGGGGAGTAAGTCTCTGTTCGCCTTTCTCGCGAAGATGCGGTAGATTACGCCAGTCCGCTCCGTCACTCTCTCCCGCCATCGCATGAACAATTCCTCGAGTCCGACTCGCGTCCGCTATTCGATCCTGGCCATGCTCTGCGTGATGGCCATGATCACATACTTGGATCGTGCCGCGAACGGTATCGCCAAGAACGACATCATGGCGGCGGTCGACCGTCCGGTCGAAGATTTTTTCTGGGTCTTGACGGCTTTCCAAATCGCATACGCCTGTTTCGAAATCCCCACCGGCTACCTCGGCGATCGCTTCGGGCCACGCAAGACCATCTTGAGACTTGTGATCTGGTGGACGTGCTTCATGCTGCTGAATCCGTTGATCGGACTCATTTTTCCCCCATCAATTACAGTTTTCGGAGCATCGATCTTCATTGCGTTTTTGCTTCTGATCTTTGCCGAGTTCATGTTTGGCGTGGGCGAAGCCGGGGCGTTCCCGAATATCACTCGTGCCCTTTACAACTGGTTCCCGTCGAGTCAACGCGGAGTCGCCCAGGGGACTATCTGGTTGTCCGCCCGCTTCATGGGCGGGTTCACTCCGTTGACCTGGGTGCTGCTGGTTGAACTCGGTGGCCTCTCCTGGAGGCAGGCATTTTGGCTGTTTGCTGCATTCGCGGCTGTGTGGTGTGTCGTGTTTTACATGTGGTTCCGCAACCACCCTCACGAACACCCTGCGACCAATCAGGCCGAGCGAGATTTGATTGACGTCGGTCGAGCACCTCACGCGGACCACTATGGAGTGCCGTGGCGAAAAATCTTCACCAGTCGGAATGTCATCGCCCTGTGTGCCATGTACATGGTGACCAACTTCAATTGGTACTTCATCATGTATTACCTGCCTGGAACGTTCAAGGGCCAGTTCCCGATCTGGAACCAATCGGATAGTGGCAAGATCATGCTGGCTCTGCTCGGCGGCGCTCCGATGCTCGTTGGGATGGCCGGCTGTCTCATTGGCGGGGTACTAACGGACCGCTACATTCGACGAACCGGCGATCGGAAGTGGGGCCGGCGGATTTTTGCGATGATCGGTTATGGGATGGCCGGCTTCTGTTATCTGACGGCTGCTCAATTCACGGACAGCCTCTGGGTGTTTGCCGGCTGCATCATGGCGGTTGGTTTTTTCAACGACTGGATCATGGGCCCAAGTTGGGCGGCCTGTCAGGACGTCGGCCGACGTTACTCGGCAATCGTGTCGGGCACGATGAACATGGTCGGCAACCTCGGAGCAGTGCTCGGCATTCAGGTCACGGGACGAATTCTCAAGGCCTACACGGTCAACGGCAACGTCGAATCGCAAGGCTATGTAGTTCTGTTCACGATCTACGGGCTCGTGTACTTCCTGGGAGTCGGAGCCTGGATGTTGATCGACGCCTCCAAACCGATTCAATTCGACGAGACATCACCCCAACATTCGGAACAAACGGACCCAAACTGGGTACCACCCACACAACTGGACTCGGAACAAACGGATTACGACGAAAACGAGCGGCCCAGGTAGGTGGGTCTCGCGCAAGTTCGTGCTCGCCCCGCGTGAACCTATCACGGAATGACTCGCTCGCGGGGACATTTGTGCTCGAACTCCGGCCGATGACCGTTGCCGATATCCCGGATGCCCTGACCATGTGGAACGACATGCCGGGTATTAGCCTGTTTCCCTCGGACTCCGTTGAAGGCATCACTCGGTATCTTGAACGCAACCCGAATCTGAGTGTGGTCGCCAGGCTGGACGGACAATTAGTGGGTGCCTCCATGGCTGGCCACGATGGTCGTCGAGGCTATTTGCATCACGTCGCGGTTGTGCCCGGCTTGCGCCTTAGAGGCATTGGCCGGGCGATGGTTGATTGGTGCCTGGAAGAGTTCAAGAAGGTAGGTTTGGGCCGCTGTCACATCCTGGTGAACGCAGACAACGAAGAAGGGCTACACTTCTGGAAGCACCTCGGCTGGGACGTGCGAACTCAGGTGCATTTGATGTCGTTTACGATTGATGCGAATCGTGTTTGAGCCGCTTGCGGCTTCGCGAAGCCGCGAGCGGCTTAGGGATATCGACCAACAGCCTTCAGTGCCTTCGCGTAGGGCGAATTGGGACTGTGACCCAGATGCAGCGGCCAGTTGTGGTAGGTTTGTACGAACGGATATAATTGTCGCGGTAAGTGATAGGGATCGGGATTTCGCTCGATGTAGCCGATCGTGCGACGGACATCGTCGGGATGGTCTAGAAACACTTTCCAGCCGCCGCCGCCCCAAACGGGATGATCCGTACTCCATGCCGGAAGCATTCGAAGTTGCACGGCCGTCTCTTTCTTGATTGACTCCATCATCTCCTCCGCGAGCAACTTGTGCTTTCGGATCAAAATGTGAACGTGATCGGGCATGATGACACACGCCCAGCAAGTGAGTTTCTCTTGCTGAATCACATTGGCAATGGCGTTCCCAATCGAACTTCGCGCCTTGTCGTCGAACTTAAGCACGGGATGTTGGAGTAGCGGGATCGCTTTCGCATAGAACTCGCGAATCTCGCGGCCGGTGGGCTGGACTATCTTGCGGCCGTGGTGAAGTTCTCCAAGTTCGGCGAGGACATCGTTGCGAATTTCCAGAGAGCCACTTCCCCGTGGATCGTTCGGAAGCCAGGTTCCATAGGCGGTCCAGATCAAGTGATGGGCGATCACTATGGGTTGCTGAGACATTTGGATGCTCCTGCCGCTTGCGGCTTCGCGAAGCCGCAAGCAGCCCTATTTCGGATACCCCAAGTGCTTCTTCAGGAACGCAAACGTTCCCACGCCGCGAATTTCGTGGTCGCCCGCGAACCATTCGATCTCGGTTCTTTCCGCGAGTTTTAACTTATAGGCGTACATGTAGCGGATCTTCGCGTACTCGTAGCCCACCATCTCGTCGATGCCGACTCCGTCGTTGTGGCCGCGTTCGACCATGAACGGCCTTGGCGCGATCAGGTAAGCCATCTCCGCGTAGTTGAATGTCGTTCCCAGGTCGAACTCAGGCATTTCGTATTCCGGGCTAAACATGTAGCTGCCACGAAAATCGACTGACACGTTCTTACCGACCCATTCGTTGAAGTCCGCCGAGCAGATCGACAGACAATACTTCGGCAGAATGGCGGGAACCCGCATCGCAGTCTTGCCGCCATAGCTCAGGCCATAGAACGCGATCTTCTTGTCATCGACGTTTGGCAATGTTGAGAGCCAATCCAGCGTCCGTTCGTGTTGGCGAACGATGAACGAGAATAGCGACAGCTTCAAAGGGTTGGCTTTTCGCTGAAGGACTCGGAACTTGTCCTGGCCGATGTAGGGGTTCTGCGGCGCGTAAACGATGTAACCCAGGTCGCAAAGTTGAGCCGCGAACGAGTTGTAGTATTTCGTTCGTTCCTTGGGATTGCAAACGTCCTGCGGCCTGCCTTCCAGTCCGTGCTGACACACAACGACGGGCCGCTTCTCGCCGGGCTTCAGGTCCTTGGGCATGAGCAAGATGCCGTAGGCGAACACGTCCGGGTAGAGATCGAGCGTGACCTCGTGCCCTTTCCATTTCGGCGTGTCATACAGTTCGCGCGACTTGGGATTCACCGCAATTGTCGGGGCCGGCAGTTTGCCGATCACTTCCTCGTCGAAGAACTTGCGGATCGGCTTGATCGATTCTTCGTACTTCTCAGGCGTCGATACATCGACCTTGGCGAAACGCTGAGCCCTCGTTGGTTCGCTATCGCGCCATGTTTTTTGCGAGAAGGCGACGAGTTGATCGAACTGGCGTTTGTGTCGCGGTACTGGATCATAATTTTTTCGCAGGTCGCTCGGGGCGTTGTACTCGCGATGCGTGGGCTTGGTTAAGCCCAGTGTGCCTTCAAATTCTTCGAGCACTTTCTTCTCGTGACCCTCTTCCGGCGGTTCCTTCTCGTGGCCCGGAGGGACCAGCATCCAGTTCAAATGATGGCCGAACTTGCCCGCGTAAGGTGAAGTCAAGTTGCCCCAGCGTTCGGGGAAATTCTTGAAGATCGTAAACGAGTTATCCAGGCCGGTCACGCCGCTGGCGGGTGCCGCCCCACCTCGGCCGTCTCGAACTTTGGGATGCACGATCGGCGGATGTGCCCAGCCTTCCGAGAGCAGGTGTCGCGGG
>Ga0163144_10018165_pt1 | contig 14262 bp, 6 predicted proteins | sample OliLak19BULKMAT1_FD_123175 | JGI IMG/M metagenome (GOLD analysis project Ga0163144, IMG submission 123175) | Freshwater microbial mat bacterial communities from Lake Vanda, McMurdo Dry Valleys, Antarctica - Oligotrophic Lake LV.19.BULKMAT1 | ecosystem: Environmental > Aquatic > Freshwater > Lake... | reverse complement strand
GTTGGGATCAGCTCTCGCCGATCCGGACTCGGTAGCAGTCGGCGACTACCACCTGAAGAACATTGTTGGCCACGCGCTCGGCGGCCGCGCACGCAGCACAGACGAGCAAATGCTCGAACTGCTTGAGCCGTATCGCGGTCAGCGCGGCCGTGTCGTGCGGCTACTGCTCGCTGCCGGACATAGCGCTCCCAAGTTCGGTCCCCGCCAACGCCTGCAACCGATGCATCGCAGATGAGACAAGCGACTTCCGACCGGCCTGCGCTGGCGGACACGTCCGTTACGCTGTCCGAAGCGATGACGGCCTCGGTGACACGTACGAACCATATTGAGGCGATCGACGGGTTGCGCGCGGTTGCAGTCGCGGCGGTGCTCGTCTTTCACGCGGATCTTGGTGTCGTCCCTGGCGGGTTTCTCGGCGTGTCGCTATTCTTCACGCTTTCCGGATACCTGATCACTACCCTCCTGCTTCGCGAACACGAAACGCGTGGCACGATCTCTCTGCGGGGTTTCTACGGACGCCGGTGGCGTCGCCTTATACCGTCGTCGTGGCTGTGCATCGCAGTTGTGCTCGCCGCGACGCCATTGTGGTCTATCCCGCAGGTTCGCGCGCTGCCTGGTGATGCGTTGGCAGCGCTTGGGAACATAGCCAACTGGCGTGCGGCATTTTCCGACCTGAGCTACCAGGACATCTTCATCGGCAAGCCGAGCCCCCTCGCTCACTTCTGGTCGCTCGCGATTGAGGAACAGTTCTATGCGTTGATGCCGCTCCTTGCACTCCTTACGCTGCGCCACGGTCGCTGCACGCTCTCGTTGGTCGCTGGTGCACTGCTCGCCGCGTCGGTAGTCGCCACTCTATTGACGAGCGATCGTGATCTCGTCTACAACGGCACTCACACCCGAGCCGCAGAACTCCTCATCGGCGTGCTGCTCGCGATTCACGCTCCGGCGTTACGGAGCGTCGTTCGCCAGACGCTCGGGTGGGTGGCGCTCGCCGCCTTCGCGGTCGTAATTGCACTCACTTCGATAGGCGACGGTTGGCTCTACCGTGGCGGTCTCGCCGCCTTTTCTCTCATCTCGGCTGCACTCGTGCTGGCCGTCATCGGTCCTGAGCGTTCACTCTTTACGGCCGTGTTGGGCGCTCGGCCGCTTGTTGCGATTGGGCGCTGGTCATACGCGCTGTATCTGATTCACTGGCCGATCTACTTGGCACTAGACCAGGCACGCACTGATTTGCGGCCTGTTCCGCTGTTTGCACTTCGCACTGGCTTAGCAGTGGCGCTTGCCGCACTCATCACAGTGGTCATCGAACGACCGATTCGAACACGCCGCGTGCTGGCAAGCGCCAACCGGACAGTCCTGGCCTCGCTAGTCGTCGCGATGTCTCTCGTCATCGCCATGGTTGTTCTCCCGCGACCTTCTCTATCCGAGAACGACCAACTGCTCGCGGCCGGCGATTCTGGCGAGATCATCTTCACCACGGAGCCAGCCGGGACCCTTGACGCGGTGACCACCACGACCGCACCACCTAGTCCTATCTTGGTCGTGGGCTCCGACCCTGCCGCCCCAGATGCGCTGCGCAGTCGCGGCTTTACCGTCATTGACGGTACGAATCAATACTGCCCAATCGTGCAAGCGCTTGATGTGCAGTTGCCGAACGGCGATGTCCAGAGCATCGCGGGATGCACCGACGCAACCTCATCGTGGATCGCGATGGCTCGCGAGAATCAAGTTGTCGACGTCGTCGTTACCTTCGGCGCAGTCGACGAGGGCATCACGCGTACCAGCGGCGATGTCGGATTCCCTGCCAAGGATAGCTTTCCAGAGATCGGTCGACGGTGGGACCGAGTTTTCAAGAAGATCGGGTTCGTATGGGACTCGTTCCCTGAAGAGTTCCAGCTGTATCTACTCGACGAGGGTACTGATCGAAGCTTTCTACTAGACGCCTTAACGAGGTTCGCCGCCGAACGATCCCAACTATCTTTCTTGCACTCCTCGGCCGACGGTCTCGCTAACGCAATACTTTCTGCATTACCTGGCGATTCGGACATCCCGCGCGTACTGGTCGTCGGAGACTCGACCTCGGTTATCTTCGCCGTCGCACTGTTCCGTGCGTCTGCGGGTCAGTTGGAGGTTCGTTGGGTGGGACAGAACGGATGCCCGTTCGTCGATGTCGAATGGATTCGTTCCTCGCTGGATGATCCGTGGGACTTCAACTATTGCCCCTCGATGGCCGAGCTCGTCGCCCCACAACTGACGACCTTCAAACCGAATGTGATCGTGATGATGGTCGCGCCGAACGAACTTCGACACCAAAGGTACAAGGGTGACGAGGGCGACCACGTCGCCGGTGACCCGATTTACACACGAGTTCACGACGACTATATGAGCGCATTCGTTGCCCCACTGGTGGAACTCGGGACCACACTGCTGGTTGCTGATTGTCCGCAGTTGCGAGCCAACCTTAACGTCAACGAGGAGATGGTTTCTCCCGAGCGGATCGCGGCGTGGAATACCCAAATACAGCGGTGGGTCGACAGTTCTCCCAGCATCGAACTTCTTCAATATGCGGCAGCAATTACGGAATACGAGAACACGGTCGGCGAGGCACTGGTTGACGGCACACACGCTGACGTCGACATCCTCACTGAGCTGATCCGCACCGACCTTCTTCACGTGATCCTTACCGCCGCGAGACGGAGTTAGCTCATGAGGTTGCCGGCCAGTATTGAGAAGCACCTCCATCGCGCACCGATGGATCCGACGTTCAAGGCCGCCCTGCGTAAGGGCCTGATCGGCTTCGTGATCTCGCGCATCTGTGTCCTCGGCGGCGCTGCCGTCGTGGCCGCACAGCAAGTCGTCACGATCAACGACGCCAAGGGCGTGCGACCAGCGAATGCCAGCAAGCTGCTAATGAACGTGTTCTCTGGCTGGGACGGCGTGTGGTACCTACGCATCGTTCGTTACGGATATCCGCATCACATTCCGGAGCAACTGACCTACCACCAACTCCCTGCCCGCGCCGCCTTTTTCCCGCTGTTCCCCAGCATCGTGCGTGTCGCCGACAAGGTGCTGCCCGGCCACGACGCTGTCGCCGGCGTCCTTGTCAACCTGGTGCTCGCGATGGTCGCTGTTGCGTTCGTCGGTCTGCTCGCGTTCCGGTTGTGGGGACCACGCGTCGCCGAGCGCAGCATGTTGTTGACAGCGCTCTTCCCCGGTGCCTTCGTGTTGTCGTTTGTATACGCCGAGGCACTACTGCTGGTACTCGCGGCCGCGTGCCTGCTGTTGTTGCAACGCGAACGATGGCTGGCTGCCGGACTTGTCGCGGCACTCGGCACGGCGACGCGTCCGAATGGATTGGCCTTGGTGGCTGCCTGCGCGGTGGCCGCCTATTTCGCGGTTCGCGACCATCGCAAGTGGCAAGCGCTGATTGCTCCCCTGTTGGCGCCGGTGGGCTTCATCGGATTTCAACTCTTCTTATGGCACCAGACCGGCGAGCGCGGGGCGTGGTTCCGTGTGCAGCGGGTGGCGTGGAATGAGGGCGCCAGCTTTGGCGGCTCTGCAATTGCGGCAACATTCGACTTCTTGCGCAGGCCGCTCTCGTCGCCGGGCGATGCGCTAACTGCAATCTCAGTGGCGACGACCATTGTGTTGCTGATCGCCGCTTGGAAGACGCGGCTCTCGTGGGCGCCTGCCGTGTACAGCGTAGTTGTGGTCGCGATGATGGTCTTGCCCAGCACGGTGACCGCACGCCCGCGCTTCTTGTACACCGCCTTCCCGTTGTTGATCGCCTATGCGAAGTGGCGCGACGAGGACGACGCAGATCGTTGGGCCTTCACCTACACAATCTGCGGTGCCGGGCTCGCAATCCTCACGGCGATGTACGGAGTGCGTGGGGCCATCCCGTGACACGACCGCGTTGGTTAGCGCTAGTCGTCTATCCGCTGGTCATGCTGTCATCGCCGGGCAAGATGCCCGCCGACACGAAACTGTTCTTGTATCTCAATCCGGGCGGCGTGTTGCACCGCGCCGCGAACACGTGGGACAGCAGTCAATTCGCAGGATCGGTCCCCCATCAGCAGATCTCGTATCTATGGCCGGCGGGACCGTGGTTCTGGGTGATGGATCGGCTGCATGTACCCGATTGGATCGCGCATCGGTTGTGGATCGCGTCGTTGCTCTTCCTCGCTGGCTGGGGTGTGCATTGGCTCGCCCGACAACTCGGGTTTCGCGCACACTGTGCGCTGGCGGCTGCGTTCGTGTACATGCTCTCGCCCTACGTGCTTGCCTACATCTCGCGCACGTCGGTGATGTTGCTTCCGTGGGCCGGCCTCGGGTGGTTGGTCGGCTGCACCGTCCTCGCTGCGCGCCACGGCGGTTGGCGCTATCCCGCGTGTGCGGCCCTGGTAGTACTTAGTGTTGGGTCTACCAACGCGACCGCGCTGGCGCTGATCGCTCCGGCGCCCATTCTTTGGCTGTTACACGCGGCAAGTAGCAGGGAGATCTCGTGGCGCACCGCATCTCGCTCAGCAGTGCGTATTGGAGCGCTGTCGCTGTTGGTGTCGGCGTGGTGGATCGTGTTCCTCGGCGTTCAAAATCGCTACGGGATCGACATCCTCTCCTACACCGAAACCCTCGAGGCCGTGAGCAGCACATCGATTGCTCCGGAAGCAGTGCGCGGGCTTGGCTATTGGCTGAACTACATCCGCGATCACGTGCAGGCGACCACCGATGCGGCCGGGCCGTATCACACCAACTTTGCACTGTTGCTGACCAGCTACGGCTTGGCGCTGATCGGCCTGATCGGGCTGGCGGTCGTGAAGTGGAGTGGTCGTCGGTTTGCCGCGTTACTGCTGCTGGTCGGCATCGTGCTTGCCGTTGGCGTCTATCCGCTGACTCATCCGGCACCACTGTTCGCAGCCGTTGCCGATAACACGCGCAGCACGTTGGCGTTGGCGTTGCGCAGCAGCACTCGGGCGTTACCGATGGCGATGCTCGCGCTGGCGCTGGGCACGGCGGCCGTCGTGGGTGCAACGGGCCACATCAGTCGCCAGCGCCTCGTTGGCGGCGCCGTCGCCTTGCTCGCGATCGTCAACCTGCCCGCGCTGTGGACCGGCGGGCTCGTCGATCGCTTTCTCACGCGCGATCAGGAACCGCCAAGCGCGTGGCAGCAGGCAGTGGAGTCGCTGGCGGATCACGGCGACACGCGGGTGTGGCAACTGCCCGGTGCCGAGTTCGGAGCGTTCCGCTGGGGCTACACCGTCGACCCACCGTTTGCTGGCCTGTCTGCGCAACCGTTCATCAGCCGCGATCTACAACCGCTAGGAAGCCCGGCAGCAATGGATCTGCTCTACGCGCTCGACGATCGCCTTCAGAACGGAGTAGTCGACGCCGATGCCATCGCGACAGTTGCCCGTCTATTCGGCGTCGAGACCATCTGGGTTGCGGGTGACATGGCCTTCGAACGGTTCCGTACCCCGCGTCCCGAGCTGATCGAGGCGCTCTACCGTCGTCAGCCGACCGGGCTCGGCGAGCCGAGTGCCTTTGGCGACCCGACCGTCAACGAACCCTCCGTTCCAATGATCGACGAGATCACGCTGTCCGACGAGCGCATCGGTCAACCGACTGTTCCCGTGCTGCTCGTCAGTGTCGACGACACGGTCGCGATCACACGCATAAAAACCACCGAGGTCGTACTTTCCGGGTCAGGCGACGGAGTCATCGATGCTGCTGCCGCGGGTCTGCTGAACGGGCAGGAAGTGCTGTTCTACGCGGCTTCACTCGGCAGTGATCTCCCCGATCGAATCGCGAATGCTGCGTTGGTCATCGTCACCGATAGCAACCGTGATCGCGCTCGCCAGTGGCGCGGCTCGCAAGACAGCACGGGCTTCACCGAGGACGGCACGCCCAGCCCCGGTGTCACCCGCTTCGACAGCCAAGACCAAAGACTGCCCGTCTTCGACGATTCGTCGATTGCGACGCTGACGTACGCCTCGTTGCAACAGAACGCGGTCAACGCGACGGCATCGGCTTATGGCTACCCGCTCGGGTACTGGCCGGAGTACCGCGCGGCAATGGCTATCGACGGCAACGACAACACGGCATGGAAGGTCGGCGGTCTTGGCTTCGATCCGGTGGGTGAGTCGATCACGCTGCACACGACCTCACCGATTTCCGAGTTCTCCTTGCAACAGGCGACCGGTGATCGCGGTATCACTGCTGTCGACATCGTCACCTCCGATGGGGTCCAGCACGTTGCGCTGAGCAACGACGTTGTTGTCGCACTCGATCAGCCAACGGTCGATGTGACGATCGTGATCCGCTCCGTTACCGGGGGCAGCGACCCAGTCGGGTTTGCGGAGATCGACACCGGTCTCGGTCTCAGCGAGGAAGTCGTGATCATGCCGGCCGATGCACTCGCCCAGGTTGCTGATCAGCCATTGGCGCTGGTGATGACCCGCGCGCGAGTGCAAGCAACCGATCGATACCGCCGTGATCCCGAGGCCGTGATCATTCGACAATTCACGCTCAACGAGGCGCAGACACTCACGCCCACGGTCACCGTGCGCCTTGATGCCCGCAGCGACGACGAAGCGCTCGCTGAACTGTTGGGTGCACCTGCCGCACGCGCCAGCGGCACTCTCGCCGGTGTGTTGGCCGCTCGTCCGTGGTCCGCGATCGATGGTGATGTTGCAACGGCATGGACCTCTCCCTTCGGCGATGCAGTCGGTCAGTGGATTGAAGTGACACCGGCGCCAAATGTTGTGTCGTTACAACTGACGCCAGTCGTCGACGACAAGCATGCCACCATTGCGAGTGTGCGTGTTGCGCGCGGTGGACGCGAGACGGTCGTTGACCTAGGTGACGATGTGCCTGGCGGTCTAGACAACGACGGGACGACGACGATCGTCGTTCCCGCGGGAAGTGGACCTGTGCGCATCACGGTGCTTGCGACGAACGGCGCGACAACTATCGATCGCCGCCTGGGCACCCCGGTCGGCCTGCCGGTCGCCATCGCCGAACTGAGTGCGCCTGGCCTAGGCGCCGCGCTGCCGTCCACAATCAACAGCAACTGCCTGAGCGATCTGTTACGCATCGACGAGCAATTGATTGCGCTGCGCGTGACCGGCACGATGACTGCCGCTCTCGCCGGTGAGCCATTGCAGGTCGAGTTGTGCGACCCGACTGCTATCGACCTCGCTGCCGACTCGCACATCCTGCGCAGTTCTGCGGGCACAGGTCTCGCCGTCGATCGAGTCGTGCTGCAGAATCAGAGGGCGACCGAACGTCTCACACCCGCTGGCGCCGTCAACGTCGCCGTGACATCGACTGACGACTCGCGCAACCTCACCGTCGGCGCCTGCCCCAAAGGCTGCTGGCTGATCTTCGGCGAGGGATTCAACGACGGATGGTCGGCGACTTCACCGGAACTCGGATCGCTCGCCGATACAACGCTGGTCGATGGCGGCTTCAATGGCTGGTGGCTTGCACCGCACGACGACGTAGTGCACGTCAAGCTGCACTGGGCTGGTCAGCGACCAGTCAATATTGCGCTCTGGGTCAGTGGCCTCGCCGCGCTCGGCTGCGTGGTACTGGCGGGCTGGCCAATCGTGCGTCGGCGTTGGGCTGGGCGCGGCAACATCGACGGGTCGCTGGTACCAAACCCGGAGTTGCTTGCACCGACGTTCGCTTGCTGGCCGACCGAACGCGTCAGTACGCGCACGGCGGTCGCCTCTGCAGTGGGCACCGTCGCCGCAGCGGCTGTCTTGGTTGGCCCACTGGGCGCCGTTGGCGCGATTGCGGTCACCATGGCAACCTGCGGCTGGTGGCGGCGACCACAGCTGAATGCTGTCGCCGGCGTCGCAGGAGCGGCGGTCGGCATCGTGTATGTACTGTTCCAAGCGATCCGACTGCAACCACTGCCAGGCAGCCCGTTCTTGGCCGCCGTCTCCGATGCCCATCAGCCCATCGTTCTCGCCGTCGTGCTGATCGCTTCCGGCTCGCTGAGCCGCCCGCACGCCAACAAGCACGCCAACACGACGCACGGGTAGCATCGCAGCCATGTCTGACAAGCCGGGCAACCCCCGTATCGGCGTGCTGGTCGTCGCGTACAACGCGGAGAGCCATCTGGCCAAGACGCTCGACCGCATCCCTCGCGACTTCGCGGCCCAGGTCCACGAAGTTCTGGTCTGTGACGACGCCAGCCCAGACAACACCTATCTTGTCGGGCTCGGCTATCAGAACCGCGGGACCCATCTTCCGATGCGCCTGGTGCGGCACCCGATCAATCTCGGATACGGCGGCAATCAGAAAGCTGGCTACCGCTGGGCGATCGACGAGAAGCTTGACATCGTCGTATTGCTGCACGGCGACGGGCAATATGCACCGGAGTTCTTGCCGCAAATCGTGCAGCCAATCATCGACGGCGAAGCCGATGCCGTTTTCGGATCGCGCATGATGGAGCGCGGTGCCGCGATCGAGGGCGGTATGCCGCGCTACAAGTTTGCCGGCAATCGCATCCTCAGCACGCTCCAAAACGCGATGTCCGGCGCGTCGCTCTCCGAGTGGCATAGCGGATATCGCGCGTACTCAGTCGACTGGTTAAAGAGCGTTCCGTTCCAACGCAACTCCGACGGCTTCGACTTCGATACGGAGATCATCGTGCAGTTGCTGGAAAGCAACGCGCGCATCACCGAGCTGCCGATTCCCACGTACTACGGCGACGAGATCTGCCACGTCAACGGTCTCAAGTATGCGTGGGACGTCAGCAAACTCACCGCCCGCTATCGGCTCCACCGAATGGGCTTCGGGTCGGGCGAACTTGCCTTCGCCGACCGACCTTACGAAATGAAACATGAGCCAGGCTCGTCACACGGCCGGTTGTTGTCGTGGCTTTCTTCCCGCCAACCGAGCCGCATCCTCGACCTCGGTTGCGGCGACGGGCGACTGGCCCAGGGAATGCAAGCCCTCGGCCACGAAGTCACCGGCGTCGACCTCGCCATCACCGATGGCCTGCAGGAACGCATCGACCACTTCATCCAGGGCGATCTCGAGGAGGGAATCCCGCGCGAGGTAGGCAACGGCTACGACGTTGTCGTCTGTGCCGACGTACTCGAGCATGTGCGGACTCCGCGCCGCGTTCTAGAGGAAGCGAAGCTGCTCCTCAACAGCGGCGGCTCGATCCTGGTCAGCGTGCCCAACTTTGGACACTGGTATCCACGACTGCGCACCGCGTTTGGGATGTTCGACTACGACAAGCGCGGAATCCTCGACAGCACCCACATTCGCTTCTTCACCCGCCGCAGCATCGAGCGCCTTGTTGCCAGTGCTGGTCTCTCGATCATCCGGCGCGACGTCACCGGCTTGCCGATCGACGTAGCGAACCGTGGTTCCGTCGACGGAGCGACCGCGCAGCGCCTGCAGTTCTTCGCCAAAGCCGATCGGCTGGCGGCGAAAGCGCGGCCGCAGCTGTTCGCTTATCAGTTCGTCTACGAGCTGACGCCAACCGCTATCTAACTGCTGGCAGGCGCCACGCTGGGGAGCAGGTCGCGACAGAGGTTCATCGTGATGGGCGTCTGCTCAATGTCTCCGTTGAACTGATCGCTGAACAAGTCGTTGTGATACGTGTTCCCCCCGAAGGCGATGTCGGTGGCACCCTGATACTCGGCCGACAGCACTAGGCGATCGTCGAGGTACAGCTCAAAGACATTCACCCGCGGGTCGAGTACGGCGCGCATTGAGTACGGCTGGTCGTAGTCGAGCTCAAGCGCCGCCCCGAGCCACGCCTGATCGACCGCCGAAACGCCCTCACCGAGACCGAAGTCGATTCCGAACTGGAACCAGTCAATGGCTGGATCGACATACAAAAACACGGTCTTGCCGATCGCGGCACCGGGTTGCGGGGCAATTGTGAAAATCGGAAGGGTAACGGCCGACGTCGGGCGCCTAAATGTGATCTGTGCTTCTATTGCGCCCTGATTGTCGGCGCGCTCGACACCGTTCCAGTTCGACTTCTTGACGGCGTTCGTGCCCATGCCGTCGCTCCAATACAGCGCCTGGCAGTCACCAAGAATGAAGAGGTCGCCGTACTCTCCGCTGTCGGGCAGAACGTCGCCTTGTGTCACGTCGCCAAGCAGTCCGTCGCCGATCCACTCATCCACCGACACTTGCGTGCGAACGTATCCGGCAAGTAGATGGGGCGGGGTGACCGACGAAAATGCCCGTTGGAACGTGTAGCCGAGCGCGAGGTTGGCCAGGGTCCCGAACAGGCCAGCGGTAGCCAGAACGACGACAACGGTCCGAGCGATCGGTTTGCGTCGCGACCGCAGCCAACCGGTCAGGACGGCGGCACCGGCTAGCGCCGGGAGCGCAAGCATCGGCAGGAAGTCGCTCTGATAACGATTGGCGATGTAGCCGATGTTCAGTACGCCGACCGCGCCAGCGATCGAGCCGAGAAAGAGGGTCCGCAGGCCGGCGAGCTCGGCGCGCCGCGAACGCGCAATTGCAAACGCGCCAAGAACCGCCAGCACAAGCAGCGCGGGCATCGTCGCAGGAATACCTGCAGTGAAATCGATGAGGTCGTACACCGGGTGACCGATCAGCGTCATCGGTCGCTGGGGAAAGTCGATGAACGGAAACTTTGGCGAGAAGCCGAGCCCGTCCGGACGCCAATACTGCAACAGGTTGGACGGTACGAAGTTCCAGCTGAACAGTGTTCCGTCGTTCGCTGCCAGCATTTGCTGCCGCGCATGGTCCATCTGGCTGTACCGCTGTGTCTGCCACGGGACAGCAAACAGAGTGCGAAACTTCAACCAACTGACAATCGAGAACGAAACAATCGGGACTGCAACCGCCGCGACCATCAGACGCGCCGAGCCTCGCTGATCGCGCTCCGGTGGGCTGAGCAACCGACGACCGAGTCGGGCGGCACGCTGAAACGGTGACGCGCCGGGTGTGACGCGCAACAACAATTGCCCGACGACCAAGCCCGCCATGGCAAGCACCGCCCCGATAGCAACCGACGCGCGACTATGCATGGCCAGCATCGCGAAGGCCGAGGCCCACACCAGAAATCGGCGTGAACCGTAGTCAAACCACAGCAGCAACGCTGCGAAACTCGCCATCGTAAAAGCGATACCCCACATGATCGCCTCGTGATACACCCAGGTGCGGCTGCTCAGAAAGAGCAAGCAACTTCCGCCAACAACGGCGAAGATCAGGCTCGCAGCACCGACTGCTTCAGCGAGCGAAACGCGTTGACTACCTAACAAACGATTGCGCAGCCGCCAGCCGAGACTGCTGAGTGCGACGACGACGACACACAGTGCGAGGAGCATTGAAGTTGCCCCAAGCCGACCGTCGAGTCGGTGTGTGAGCGCGACGAACGGAACACGAAACGCTGCCGGGACAGGGCCAAAGTACATGTACCAGTTCGGGCCGCGCGAGAAGCCTTCAATCCCCAGCACGCGCGCATCCATCGCCAATGAACCGTTGAGAATCGCACGCGCTTGACCCTCATAGAAGTCCGCCGAACGCTCCCAGCGCAGCAGATTCCAAGATCCTGCCGTCAGCATCCACGTCTGCAATAGCAGTGCTAAGGCACCACCTATGCGTGCACCGCGCATCCATCGACGACGATCGGCGGTGTCGCCAACCGCTGGCGGCCGACGTAGTCCCTGCTGGGCCAACGTCTTCATACGAGCAAACATCAGTCGTGCTCCACGAGGGCGAGCAGTTCATCGCAGAGGCTGCTGTTTGGCCGCTTGGTGAAGGTCACTGAGGTACCTTCGGTGCGTTCGTTCGCAGGGACAAAGAACATTGGAGAGTTCAGATCGTTGGCGAACACAACGAACGGCGCCAAGATCTTGTGATCTGCGGGTGCCGGTTCGACCGAGTAGACGTGATGGCGCACACTCACCAGGATCTCCTGGGTGAATGGAACGTCAAGCTCGTACGTTGTCCACTCCCCCAGTTGCGTCTCGTCGCCACGCGTAATGCGCGTGCGGAATTGTCCGTGGCCGAGCTCGACGCCAATGGACGACGAGCCTCCGACACTCGGACTGCTCACTGGCCGGCCGACTCGGCCGAGATCGACGATGGTGCCATCGGGAAGGCTCTCGGCGATGGTGATCGAGACTGACCATTCGCGCATCGCGATTGGTTCCCACGGTCCGTAGATGTCGCCGGTTCCCATGAACGCGCCGTCGCACTCACCAACGATCGCAATCTGATCGGCCACCGACTGGGCTGGCAGCTCATCGACTTGCAGGATGTTGTCCGCCATCTCGCCGCCGAGGATGTCGTTGAAAGCGAGTTGCGTGCGGACGTAGCGATCGAGCAACGGACCAGGATTGCTCATGTGTTGCAGCGACACACCGGCCGCCATGTTCGCTACGACGCCGAAAGCTGCCAACACACCGACAATCGCCAGCACACCGATACGTCGAACGCGTGTCCAGGGCATAGTCAGCGAAACCAACTGCGTGAGTCCCACCACGCTGCCGATCGCGAGAATCGGCATGAACTCGGAGGTGTACCGATACCCGATATAGCCGTAGACCATGATCGGACTGGCTATCAAGGCGGCTGCTGCGAACGGGACACGCAACAGACGCGTCGCTGCCCGCGTTGTCGATCGAAACATTGAAACCGTGCCCCACACGGTCAGGCCGAACAGCAGCGGCATGAATGCTGTGACGCTGCCGGTGCGATAGGGCTGGTCGACAACTGAATCGCCGATTGTTGTCGCTGGGCGTCCCGGCAGTGAGACGAACGGAAACACCGACATGAAACGGATTCCATTCGGCCGCAGGTAGGCCGTCACGGTCGTGGGTAGCAGGTCGAACGAGACGATGTCGCCACCGTTGGCTGCGAGCGCCATCCGTCGTCGCGGACTCATCGCCGTGAAGACTTGCTTCTCGAGTGGAAACAGATATGGGTGTTGGAACTTTGCCCAGTTGATGGCGACTCCAACTGCCAGCGGACCGAGGCCAGCAAGAGCAACCCACGGCGCGAGATGGCGCCCTTCGGAACCGAACCCGCGCCGCCACATCCACACCGCCAACACAACCGCGGCGAGAGCGAGCCCCCAGCCGGCGGTCGCGCGCACGAGCACCGCGCCCAACACGCACGCCCCAAAGATGAGGACAGACCTGCGTGTTGGTGCCTGGGCTAAGCGGATGAGAGCCAGCGCCGCTGCCAGCACAAGGGCAATCGACCACACATACACCTCGTGATACACCCACGGCATTGACGCCAGGAAGAGCACTACCGAGCCGGCGCACAGCGATACGTGGAGCACTCCGAACAGCGCCAACTCCCAGCGACTGAGCGGTGACTCGGCGCGCAGCAATTGGCGCACTGTCCACATCAGCCGCCCGGTGGTAAAGGCCAGGATCAACCAGGCCAGCAACATCGACGGCGCTGTCAGCCGCCAGCGGAAGTAGTCGGTGACCGCCACGATCGGCATACGCAAGAGAGCCGGACCAGGCGGGTAGTACAGGTACTCCCTGCCGTCGACGACGAAGGCTTCGATTCCGGCTGTTCCGTGCTGGATGTTCAGGTGTCCGTGAAGCAGCGCCCTCGCCTGCTCGTCAAAGAATCCCGAAAACTCTCCGCCGCTGAGGGCCTGGTGCAGTGGGTGAAAGCCGAAGCTCCACAGCAAAGGCACAAACAAGAGTGCGCCAACTATGGTGGCCCACCTGATCGCCTTTCGGAAGCGGAGTTCGTCTCTATTCACCGCCCGCAGCATCGTCGGTAGGCTACAGGATTACCTATCCTCAAGAAATTCAAGGGATTCAATTGCATTCGACGCTCGATGACATCATCAACCTGCGGCCGTTAGAAGACCGCGTCAGCGAGCTGCGAACGCAATATCTGTCCGCGCAGCCGTACCCGCACATCGTGCTCGACGACACGCTGACAGCATCAGCGCTCGAAGCCGCGTATGCCGACTTCGGCGTGATCACAGAGGACGACTGGACAAATTATCTTCACGTCAACGAGCGAAAGTTCGCCAACTCGAACCGCGACACCTGGGGCGCAACCTTGCGCGAAATCCACGACGCGCTGTCGACCCCCCGGTTCCTCAACTTCCTCTCACAACTCACCGGCATCGCTGACCTACATCCCGATCCGTCCCTCGATGGCGGCGGTTTGCATCGCAGCGTCCACGGCGCGCACCTCAACATCCACGCTGACTTCACCGCGCATCACACCAACCAACACTGGCGGCGACGGGTCAACCTGTTGCTCTACCTGAATCGC
>Ga0163144_10018162_pt1 | contig 14263 bp, 8 predicted proteins | sample OliLak19BULKMAT1_FD_123175 | JGI IMG/M metagenome (GOLD analysis project Ga0163144, IMG submission 123175) | Freshwater microbial mat bacterial communities from Lake Vanda, McMurdo Dry Valleys, Antarctica - Oligotrophic Lake LV.19.BULKMAT1 | ecosystem: Environmental > Aquatic > Freshwater > Lake... | reverse complement strand
TGTGTGGTGCTGTCAGGCAACGAATCTGCTTTTGCCTGTTGCATATTGGCGAACGGACGGGTTTGGAACAGCGGCTGCGTGGGTGCAGGTGTCGTTGTTGTCGCTTTCACAGAGGATTTGGTTTTCATCGGGTATGTGCCTTGGCTATGCCGTCGGGCTGAAGCCCTCAGCTCGTTGTTACCAAGCCCGCCTACGCGGGCTAACCCATATGCCCGCCCGACGCTGAAGCATCGGGCTCTTCCGTACGAAGCCCGACACCCAACAGGTACCCGGTGGACTGAGCGCGGGCCAGGCCATGCCGGTGGCCTTCGTAGATGTAGTTGAGCCATCATACAATCTATTATTGGATTCCCATAACGATAAACCTAAAGCTCGTTGTAGTGCTCGGGCTCGGAAGAGCTATATCGAAATACTGAGTAGTTACGTCGCCTGGCGAGATCAGAGATCCTTGCTCATTGAATACCATGACAAACGGTGGTCGAGCAATTGTGGCAGCCCCTGTATAACTAAGCCGGATGCGCGTAGGTGCATTTTGTACTGACGCAGTTATACCGCTACTCTTATCAGATGATAGGATGGGATTGCTTCCATTCCAAGATACCTGCCCCCACATAAGATGCAGTTTATGCTCGGAAGTAGCTGCATATGTGTACTTAATTTTCATGAAATTTTGTAAAACGCTGAGTGAATTGATGGTAGCCTCACCATTAACATTAAGTGTGCTGGTTAGGAATACTTTATCTCGTACCATGAGCGTTCCATTAATATCGAGTTTAGCTTCTGGTGTAGCCGTTCCAATGCCAACGTTATCACTAACCTGTAGAGTCGTAAGAGTAGTGTTGCCACTCACAGTTGCGCTGTTCAGAAAGGCGGCACCACTAATGACCATATCATTTGCAATCCGAACATCAGGTCGAGCGCTATCTAGCAACTGTTGATATGAGGCCTGAAGTTGTGCATTCATACCGCCAGAGGCTTGAACATCCTCAAGGGCTTTATTCGCACTACCTTTTACAAAAAGTAATGCGTATGGCTGAGCAGCAGATGTATTACTGTTTGTTTGGCCAATAATTTGTTTATATTTGGTCGCCCCAATAGTATCAAGTAGTTTCTGAGCTGATCCGCCGGTCGGCACAGCGCCTATCATATCCATCGAGACTACCGCAACGATGTCGCCATAAATAGCGGTAGCTATGACCCAATCAGCCCAGTCATTCCAGGTATTACCTAGGGTAGCTTGACTCACATCGTAATTCTTTCTGCTTTTAAATAATCCAGTTGATCTGAGAATAAATGCATTAATACCCTTTTTTAAACCTACAAAGCTTATGTTGTTACCATTGACGGTTACGAATACCGCCTTTTCTTGCAAGGAGCCTGTAGCAGAACCGCTTAGTTCAATTCTCACTCCAACATTGAGTGTCGCCCCCATGATACCTGTCCCAATACCTACCGATCTATCACTGCGCCAGGTCATCACATGTTGTGCAGCCTCACGTTCGTGGACGAGTTCAAGATCGAGCTGTGTACGAGTTCCAATAGTCATTTGATCATCGTAGCGGCTCATGAGAAAATTAGCGGCATTTGTCCACGAGACAATGCCATCTCCCCCTACTCTGGGATCGGTCAGCCCTGGGCGGGTAAGCCGCAACACCGATATAGGTTTCGGATTTGAAGCGATGATTTGATCCGTCACCGTCATATTGCTTAGCCCATTAATGCTCAGTGTGCCATTAATGTCAACGGTAGTTAGCGCATTGTGTTCACCGAATCGAGCTTGCCCCACACTGTTTAAGCTTCCCCCAACTCTCACATCCCCAATAACCTCTAGCGCATCCTCGATCCGCAACTTGCCTGTCATCGTGTCGCCGGATTTGTTAACCAGCCCATCGACCATTGGTCGGAAGGTGGTGCGGAGATCGCCATCATTCGCCACGCTCCACTGCTTGCCATCAGATTGCAGTAGTGCCAGTGGAACGAAGGTGTGCTGGATGCCATGGGCTGGCTGGGCAACGGGCTGCCCGCTCTGATCATGGGGCCATTCGATGCTGCCGATTGCGGCGCGTGATGTGGTGAGCCAGTAATCGCCGGGTTTGTATTGCTTGCCGACTGTGCCTGGCTGAAAGCGCACCTCGATGCCCTGTTCGATCAATTGCCAGCCATCCTGCGCATTAGCATCGCTGATGGTTGCTTCGATCAGGCCATTTGGCATATCCCAGCGCCGCACCAGATCGAAATCGCTTGCACCGATATTCGTGGCCTTCCAGATTGTGAGCGCAGCTGCCCAGGATGCCTGGGTTGCGGTGATCTGGTGGCCGTTGATATTCTGAATCTGGATGAATACACCCGGCTGGCCCTGGTTCGTCTGTGCTTTGGTGGTCAGTTCGATCCATTGGTTGGCCTGAAAGCTCTGGATGTCGTCCCGCCCGATGCTCGTGACGGTAATAACGCCACCCTCGATGTCCACCGGCGGTACGATTGCAGCAATGATCGAGCCATTATCGCGTGACCATTTGAAGCGCATGCTGCCATTATCGGTGATCTCATGGATCTCAATTCGATAGAGCTGGTTTTCGAGCGAAAATGCCTGCGCGTTGAGCCTGGCATTCATAAAACCCGTGCTGATCGGCACGGTTACGGGCTGCCAGCCATTACGGAGCGCCACTGGGTCGGTTTGCGTTGTTGGTTCGAAGCGCACCAGCCACTCATTCTTGATCCGGGTGGCGGTATCGGGGCCGCCAAGGGCCACTTCGACAATGCTAGAGTCTTGGGCGGCGGCAATATGGCGCTGCCAGGTATCGAGGTAGGCAACATAGAAGCTATTGCTTTGAGGAACGCGAACACGGCTAATTGCATCCGGTTTGTTGAAACTATTGCTTGGAGGAACGGGAACACCACTAATTGCACTGTCCAGTTCGTTCTCGAATAAGCGGCCAGCGATATAGTAGCGGCCAGCGCCAAGTTGCAAACCGCCATTCGCATTGACGCTGATCGCAAAGCCCTTGCCGTTATTGACACTGATTGGCACACCATGGCGGCCCAGAAAATCGCCGACCTCCGTTTCCATACGGTGGGTCAGAATATCCATCTGCTCATTCCAATCGGCATCGATCTGCAAGCGGCCCTGTTGCATGCGTACGCCACTGAAATGCTTCGCTGGGTTGAAGGTTAGTCGAGAAAAATCGCCACTCATGGTGTACTCCTCTACCATACAATCGGTGGCGCAACTGCCAGTTGCACCAACCAGTATCAATGCATCAGGAATGAAAGAACAGCCCAGCTTCCAGGCCATAGGGCAGATATTCGTCGATCACGCCCTGGAGATTGACCTCACGCTGAAGTTGGAACAGATTATGATAGGCACCCATCTCGGAGCCGCTCTCTGCGCCAGCGCTGATTGTGCGCGGGCACTCACGGCTGAGCCGCGCATAACCAGTATCACCATAGCGGGTACTCATGAGGGGTAGGCTGGCCGTTGTTGCGGGATCGGGTTGGCAACGAAAGCCAGGCGGAGTTTGCGAATCGGCTGCGAGGTAGCTATAGCGCACCATGCCGGTTTCAATACGCTGCACGCGCACCTGTTCGCTAAACAGGCAATCGGAGGCCTCGGCCAGTTCATACAGGCTAACCATACCGAGCACTGTTGTCCGTGTCAGGGTAGCACGTGGCCCAGCGCCGCCGGCATCGTCTGCGGCAATCGCATAGCGATGCTTATCGCTCTGGTGTGGCGCAGCATCGATAATACTGTCACTGATCGTCAGCCCATCGATTTCAGCATTCAGGCGTAGCGGGCCGCTGATACTCTCACTGATGGTGATGTGAGCATCGGATGCGTGCTCACCACTATGCAGGCCGTCGATCAGCGTGCAATGGATAATCGTTAGTTGTAGGTTACTCACCGTCGCTGGCCCTGCGATCAGCAGCCCATTCAGGATCAGTGTTGCACCCGTACCAAGCCCATTCAGCAAAAGGCCAGCACGGAAATCCAGCGTCGGGCGTGTACCATCGGCTGCCTCAATGATCAGGGTACCATCCTGCGGCACGTTGATCGTGATTAGCTCGTTACTGGTGTATGTGCCATTGCCAAGCACACGGATGATGCCATATGCTGGCTGATCGGGGTTGGCAGGGCGCTCATTCCATTGTTTGATCGCCTGATCGAATGCTATCGTGCTGCCATCCAGTGCCAGTTCGATATGCCAGGAAGCCCGGCTCTGGTCGGCTAGGGTGTGACGCCGATTGTAGGGGCCACCGCCAATATCAGCGAGCGCGCCATAGCAATAGCTCACCAGCACCTGTTCAATATTTTTTTGCCCACGGGCCAACCGCCCACGCTCAACATCAAGCAGCAGCATGCCATCGGCCAGATTGTTTGGTACAACCCAGTTACTCAGGTCGGTGATCACAATCTGCTTGGCGGGCAGCAGTGTTGGTTGCGCATGCGCCGTTTGAACAAACACCTGGATACTGCGATCTGCGCCCACAAACCGTGCAACATCCTCCGCTACCAGTGCATTTGTCAGTGGTATTGGTAGATGGATCAGATCTGGGCGGCTGTCGTCGGGGAGCGGTTGGGGTGCGTTAAAGAGCTGCTGATCGAACCCAAGTGGATGAAACGTATACTGCTGCATCTCGCTATCGATAGCGTGGGCAACACCCTGGGCAATTGGCATACTATGCAGCCGCCAGATGAACAGTCCAACATTACCAACATTATTGCGGCCACGGCCACTGGCAATTCGGCGCACATCGACCCGTGCTGCCATTGTGTCGAAGGGCGTGCCGATGCGGCTTAGTGCTGTTCGCTTGCGAATATCGATGGTTGCGCCCCGATCAGGCCGAATACTCTGGGTATGCTGGGCAACGCCAAGCAGTTCGAAATATTCGACAGCCCGTATGCTCCAGCCGCTCATATCCTGGGCAACCTGTTCCAGCACCCGAAGAACACCCTTGCGCCGACGGTAGCCAAGCACATTGGCGACATGGCCGCGCTGGCTGAAGATCCGGCTGGTTTCGCTGCTCAGCCCACTGACACCCAGGAGATCACCAAGATACGGAACCACCCATTCATCGCAGGTTTCGATAAACCAGTTCTCATACAACTGGCTAATATCGTCCTCAATCGCCACGAAATCCTGTTCGATCAGCGCCAGCAGTGCCCGTAATGGCTGGCCCTGCGCCAGATCACGCTGGCGATAGATCGTCGGTAGCAGATTGTAGAGCCGTTCTGTTGGTTGTGTACTCATGAGGCCACCTGTGTCTGTAGCGTAATCTGATCCAGGACGAGTAGTTCGGCAGCCATCACCCGCCGTGCAAGCGCATCCCAATGCGCTGGGCTAGCAACCAGAATAGGGCTCAGTGATTTTTCGGCAGTCGAAAGAAACAGGGCATCCAGATCGACGGCCACGACACCTGGGGTTGCCTGTGCCACTGCAATCACCTCAGCAGCATAGATTGGCTGGGCAAGATTGCGCTTTCGGAAGGAAAATGCCGTAAGCAATGCCTGTTCGACATCCGCTTGAACCAGTGCTGGCTTATAGTGTGGATCGACAAACAGGATGAGAGAAATACTGAAGTTGAGCGGCTGATACGATGCGATACTTAATGGTTGGCGACGGTTGCGGCGGCGGTCCAGGGCTGCACGCAATTCTGCAAGCAGTGTGACGCCAGCGGGAAGCGTGTTACCATCGGCATCGGCGACCGTCAGGTGAATGAGGCGGGTATCGCCAGCCCACAGCAATGCTGCTTGCACCGCACCAATACCAGCATAACTGCGGACGAAGTGCTCATAATCGGCCAGCGCAACAACCCGATCCATGGTTAATGCCGTCAGTGCTGCATTCATCCGGGCACTGGCACTACTCTCTGGCGTGGCCGCACCACTAGCGGCAAGCGGGTTATCGACACTTTGGACGCCAAGCGGGCGGGTTTGTAGCAGGCTCAGGCTATTGGCATTCACCCGCCCTTGTGGGCCAAGGCCAACCCGATAGGTGGCGACAATATTCTCCTGGCCGCTGGGCAAGCGTGCGCCATGCACACCATCACCAAAGATAATGCGCGTCTGCTGATCGGCATTACGGCGCACAACATAGCTCTGGCTGTGCTGATCCAGCTGATTAAGCGCTGCCGCCTCGCTCCACAGAATGTCGTTCACCCATACCTGTAGCTGGGCCTGATCGCCACTATCACCAGCGGCGGGTAGATACGTCAGCGGCGCATGTTTGAGTAGAAACTGCTGGTTGGCCAGCGTGCCATCGCCACTGCCAAGCACCTCGTTCATAATTGTTTCGCCATGGGTCGCAAGCACAACATTTGCCATAATAACGGTGCTGGCTGATCCATAGGATTTGGCTAATTGCTCACGAATAATGATGGTTTGCTGATCGACCATCTGTGATACCGTAATAACTTCGCTCCGGCCCTGCTGCTGATCGCTAATGATCATACGGCGGCCTGATGGCAGCGCTGGGATGGGGCGATCAAGCACGATCTGATTGCCGGTGAGTGGTGCTGGCTGGGGATAGATCGGCACTGGTTCGCTACCAATCAGGGCCGTTGTGCCACGCAGATGCTCGCCAAAGAACAGCTTGTCTGGCGTCTGATCCAGAGTCAGCCGAGTGACATTGGCTATCAGGTTGAAATCCGTACGTGATTGTGTGGCGACCGCAGTTATTCTGTAGCTCGCGGCATTACTGCCATTCAGCAGAAGAACCCATCCATCGGGCATAGCCTGAGGATAATACGCATCCAGGTCGATAGCATTCTGGTTAGTTGGATAGAAACCAGGCCAGTCTGTTTCGATCAATTGACCAAGCGGAACGGCTGCAAACACAAGCCCAGATGGTGCCATACACAGCACCCGAATATCGTTGCTTACACCAGGGATGCGCGGTAGTAGTGCTCGATTACCATCAAACAGCCCATCATTGGTTCCGATCCAGATCTTTTGAGCGGTTCCCAATCCGATTGTACGGATTACTCGATCACCCAAGCTCGTTTCTTCCCTAGTAGAAACTGGCTCGGACAACGCACTCAGATGCTTGGAGGAGATCGTCTGTGTATTGGCGCTATTCCAGGAAAGCGAATCCGATACAACAACGAGTGATCGCACAGCAGCACTGCTTGCGAAACGGCTCCAGGTCTTTCCATCATCAACTGATTGGAAGATGCCATCATCGGTGCCAACATAGATTGTGCTGCTGCTGGCATACAGCGCTCGAATATCGAGTATCGGCAGGCGATTCCAGGTTTCTGTTGTGCTCTCGGTTTTCGTTGGGTCGGTTAGTGCTTTGTTGAATACTGGGCTAGAATGAATTGTCTGTGTTATTGTGACCGTATTGGTGATTACATGTTCAATGCTTTGATTATTTAGCCATTGTGTCCAACTATCGCCATTATCGAGTGATCGGTAAATCGTACCATTCTCAAAGCCAGCATACAGGTAACCGGAGCTATCCGCATAGAGCGCCCGAACGATCAGGTTTGTGAGGCTAGTGTTGCATGCCTGCCAATGCTTGCCACTATCGGTTGAGCGGAAGATGCCAGCACCCAGTGTTCCCGCAAACAGATAGTGGGTATTGGTGCGTGTATATGCGCTGAGCGCGGTGATCTCGACACTCGGCAACCCAGCCTGAAGATGAACCCATGTTTGCTGCTGTGGATCGAATGCATAGACGCCTCCCTCAGCCGGTTTCAGTGTATTGGGCACTGGTGGTGCATTATAGCCAAACAGATGTGCCTGCTGCCGAAAAGCAATAGCCTGTGGTTCATACAATGAAGTATTTTTCGGTCCGAGCGGCCTAGCCCATTCAACAGTTGTCGATCCACGAGCATAATCGGGGGTAACAGTGCGAATGGTTGGAATGTAGCGCACTCCCCACCGATCTGTTATCAGCATGCGCTCGTTTAGGGATAGGCCAGTATTTGTTCCAGCCAGGGGGATGGTTGTATCGATTGGTGTGATCGGGCTTGGCAGCGCTCCAGCGCTTGGATCGAGCCGCAACAGATTCCATTCGGGTCGCGCATCAAGCGCCTCAGTGGTTTCGAAGGTCTGCGGCAGTTCATCCTGGCCAGGAATACTCTGTACTTTCAGCCCAGCGGCAATTGTGATGATCTGATCCATGCCGGGGGCTGTTTCAACGGTAAAGGCCAATGCTGTACTGGCAGCCAGGCCAGGGCGCAGTTCGTAGCCGAGCATACGGGCCAGTTCCAGCACCGAACGATCCTCGGTTGCTGTACGCAAAAAGCCCTCATTGGCGATCCGCTCCTGGTAGAAGGTCAGCACATCGGCAACCAGCGACCATGCGTCGAGCAGGGCAATCGCCGGGTCACTGGGATCGCGGGTTGTAAGAGCCGCCAGTGGCCTGTTGCTACTGCCCGGCAGTGCCTGAGTGTGCAGGCGGGACAGCAGATCGCGAAAAAAACTTGGGTACGTGCCAAGCCGGTAGGCCAGCGCGGGTTGACCAGACGAGTTATTCAGCGAATTCGACATATCGGCACCTTATACAAGAGTTGAACAACGCTCGCCGTCGGCGTGAACGCCTCGGCTCCTGCTACGAAGGCTACCTGCGCGGCCTCCCCTAGCCCGCGCAGGCGGGCTTGGCAGCGCAGAGCCGAGGGCTTCAGCCCGACGGCGGGCGTGATGCCCTCTCGAATATCGGCTTTAGCGGCCACCCTGAAAGATGAGCTCGATCAGCCCTTTGTGCGGTGCCGTTGGATCGTTCTGCACACGGGCAACCTCAAGTGGGCCAAGCCGAATAACACCAGCCTGGAGCTCGCCCTGTGGGGTCGCACCCAGTCGTTGGAAACGCACTGGCTCGATGGTGACGACGCCAGTAATACTCATGGCCCGTGCGATTAATGGGCTGAGATAGACCGGCTGGGCTATTGTATAGTTATCGGGATGGAAGAAGCCCCGTCGCCCGCCAGGCAGGTCGATAGCACTCAAGGCTTCCTGAAACGCCTGTTTGACACTGGCTGCATAGCTGTTGCTCGCAATCGTGACGTTCAGTGCAATATCAAGTGAAACAAACAGCGGCGAACGGATGGTAATATCGTAGCCAACTAGGCGGCGGCGCTCAAATGCAGCCAGCAGTTCGTGACGGAAAGCTGGATCAATTGGCCGACCACCACGCCGATCCACCACGACCAATGCGGTATACCAACTACCTGTCCAACGCATCATCGCGCTGGCCTTCTGCACATCGGGGTGGCGCTCGGCTACTGCCGCATAATCCTGTTCGACAACGCAGCGTTCCTGGGTATGGGCAGCGCGGGGTGCATACAAACGCACCTGTTCAATTGGCTCTGGATCAATGCCACCCTGGGCTGGCAGCGGGTTTGTTACGGCCACCACCCGCCCAGACAGTTGCGCAAAGCTATCTGCATTGGGCGCAATTGAGGTAATCGTCTGCCGCCCGATATTGCCGCGCTGCCCGTTACCGATCCGGTAGCTGGCCTGAAATGTTTCGCCAGCAATGGGAAGGCGGCCATGCAGGCCATCGCCGAAACGGATCTGGGCGCGGCCATCCTCTTCGCTCTCGATGACGAAGGCTTGTGCGAAGCGATCACTATCGAGCAGATCGCGCCGTACATACCAATCCTTGGGCTGCGATTGCCCCCCGGAAGTCGTACTCGTCAATTGTTGAACTGCCGCCACGGCCTGTCGCGGATCTTGTTCAAGCATGGTTCTGGCAGGCTGCAACTGAGCGTTTGGGTGATCATAGGCAACAGAATGGCTGATGCCAGTGTCTGGAAGCCATGGCCGGTAGCGCCGATTGGCTGGTACACGGGCGGGTTGGAGCGGCACCTGCGTTTTGCTCCGGCCATGATCTGCGAGCACAATATTGCCCCGCGCAGCGCTGACGCTTGCTATACTGGCAGTATTCGGCGTTGCGACAACCAGTGCGAAGGGCAGCGCATCGGCTCCATTCCAGCTTATCCATGTGATCGGTACGCCATTCTCACTTGGTGACAAGTTATCGACACCCAGAGCGTCGGTATCGGTGCGGGCTTCGATCAGGCGCACAGCCAGACAATGCTCGGGATCGGCATCGGCTGGATCGCCAGTTACTGGGCTGACCAATTCTTTGAGGATGATGACCTGCCCAGCGTTCAAGTTCGGGAAATGCCCTTTGAGTGCAGCCTTAGTGCTGCCGATCGGCAATGTATATTCGCGCATGCCCCAGTCGTACAGTGGCATCTGCTGATGCTCGGCATACAGATCGAGTTCGTGCAGTGTTTCGAAGATCGTTGCGCCAGCAATGATGGCCTCATCGCAACGCTGCTGGGTCAGTACCGGCTCTTGATCTGCCAATGCTCGAGTTAATAATGGTGTTCTGACAGGCAGCGTTAGTGCATCCTGTAGAGTATTCTGAACTTGAATCTGAACCCAGACGCGGGCATTGCAGCCTTCGTGCATGGCATAATCGATCAGGCGGCTATGGCGGCGAACTGAGATACGTCGGCGGGCGGTGCCAAGGTAGGCTTCGGTTGCAACAGCATCCTGGTAGTAACTAAGCCGATCTGCGGCATAGGCGATTACCTCAACAAGTGCCTGGCTAAGATCGGCTGGCTGTTGTTCGATACCACCTGGCAACTGGCTGGCCAGCCGATTCAGCATCAACTGGCGAAAACTGCTGTAATCACGGGCCAGATAATCGATCTGTGGCGCACGGCTTCCCGGATCAACGCCAGCCGCACTGGCTCGCGAATCGCGTGGATCAAGGGCGCTACGCGAGTTGGTTTGCAGCAAGAAACTGGCCTGGCTAAAGAACGGGTCCACATGCGCGAGATTCACTAATCGCAGTACATAGATCGAGATGCTCAGCGCACTATCGCTCAGATCCGCGTCAACCGCCAGATTCACTAGTAGGTGCAGCGGTTCAATCGAATCTGGCCGGATTGCAAGGACGCTCACACGATTCTGTTCGACACCACCTTCGCCAAGGACAACAATATGCTCTACTGTTATGCTTTTGAGTATTGTCGCCAGATTGTTGGCAGCCTCCTGGTTCACTGGCACAACAAATGCGACGATCAGCCGTAATGGATCGTAGGCGAGGCTGACGGTATCAATACCAAACTGGGTTTGATGGTTGCTCAGCCTGATGCGTCGTTGGCTGCGAAAGTGTGGATCCTGCTGTTCTGGCGCAATCATTGTTCGATCCCCCGCTGGAATTGGGCCAGTTGCCGCTGGCGGGTGCGCCGAACGATATACTGGATACTCACGGTGATGGTGGCTTCCTCGTGCTCAATCCGCAGATCCTCAACGTGAATGAGATCACCAAGCCATTGCTGCAAGGCACCCTGAACCATATACTCAACTGCGGTTGCCAGCTCATCGCTGCTTGGTGCAAACACCAGCTGCATCAGGCTGCTGCCAAAACTGGGGCGGTTGACCCGTTCACCCGGCATGGTAAATAGCACCTGCTCGATCAAGTGCGCAATATGGGCATCCTCACTGGCCTCGGCCACGCGGCCACGCTGGTCGATCTGCAGCGGATAGGCAACTTGCATCACATCCCCCGCACTCTGGTCTGGATCGGCACAATAGTTAATGGTGTCCCGGTTGGTACACAGATCGCCTGGCTATCCTGCAGCAGCACGGGCATGCCCATGACTTTCACCCGCATCGATCCCGTCAGATAATTGGCCGTCACACATGGGCCGATATTAACCGGCGGCGGTGGGTTGCTACAACCAGCAATCAGCACCGGAATGGGCTGGAGCAGCACGGGCTGGCCCATCAGCTTTACTCGTGGGTTAGGGGCCGCCGATTGGCCCTGGCCGCCATGAGCGCATAAAATCGGCGTGCCTGCGGTGAGAATAAAACCTGGCATATGCATCAGATCCTTTTCAAGATATAAGGGCTGCTGTTGCCCTAAATGGTATCCTGCCCGGCGCATCCGCCGTCGGGCTGATGAATCTTTACAAAATAATCGGGTATCTTGCCCGCCATCGGGCTGAAGCCCTCGGCTCCTTGATACCAAGGCCACCTGCGTGGCCTGAGTCAGCCAGCCGGGTACCCTCTGGGTGTGGGGCTTCGTACGAACGAGCCCGTGAAGGCGTCGGGCGTGTGGGCGGTATTACCTTTGGAGATATTGGCATTAGATCACCTCCAATGCGCCATTATTAATATTGACAGTCGCTGGTGAGAGCTTGACGCTACTAGCTCCATTACTAAGTTCGACCGATGCTGGCGCTACTTTGACGGATGCTGGGCCACTGGTGGCCTCGATGCCAGATGCAGCCAGCTTGAATGTTGCTGGCTGGCTACTCATCTCGATCCCATTCATCTGGAGCTTGATGGTGGTTGGCCCGCCAGCAAGCTGAATATCCTGTGCTGTCAGCTTGAACGATACCTGGCCGATTGAGAGTGTGATCCCCTTCGGGTCGAGTTTCAGTGTGATTGGCTGAGGTGCAATTGGTGGGCCAATTTCAAGCGAAAGGCCCTTGTTTGGCTCACCATCGCTTAGCATGATGCTGACGCCATCGATCTTCAGCAGATGTGCCTTGGCATCAATAATCTGCGCTGGCAGCTCGCCAGGGCCCCAGAAGCAGCCACTCCAGATTGGGAAATCGGGGTTGCCACTCTCGAACTCAATCCACACATGCGCGCCGACCGGTGGCATCAAAAACAAGCCAACCTGCATGCCAGCATATGGTACACACGGCATGGCCCATGCACTAAGCCCGCCCAACACTTCTGGAGCAGTAACCATGAGCCGCCCCTGGCGCATTGGATCGTTATTCTGGGTTACGGTGCCCCGGTATTTTCCATAGAATGCTGGCATACTTTTCCCTCTTAGGGCAATAGTGCAGGCGTCAACGTACCGACACCCTCACGCGCTAAGCTAAAGCGCTGCTGATAACTCCCACGCTCAATTACATGGGTTACCCGCTTGACCATATACAAACCATCGTAGGTGTCGCCGACGCCACGTACCCCGATCAGCCGCCGCGCCTCAAGTGGCTTGCCATAGCGTACGCCATCAAGCTCGCCATCAGCCGTGACCACGCTCGCACTTGATTGATCGACACTGGCCTGTGCCCGCGCCCGTGCGACCGTCACTCCCAAGCCGCCACTCTCGTGCAGCAGGGTTATGCGTTTACGCGGGGCTGGTGTGCGGGCAATCGGGATCTGGAGCGGTGGCGTCGTCATCACTGGCATAGCCCGGCCAGTCTGGCGATCCAGCAGGCTACCCTTGACACTATGGGCGGCCAATGCATCATAGCGAAAACTGATCGTCGTCACATTACTGGCCGGCCCCATATTGATTGTCAGGGCGCTCTGGGGTAGGCTACGTTTTTGTGGCCCCCAGTAGACGATACTACTGCCCGGAAGCGGGTTTGGCGTGAGATAAACATCGTAGCCGAAGCGATTGGCCATCTCCTGCAGATAGCTCAGATCAGTGCCATGCTGGATCGGCACCCGATCGATTGGCAAGGGTTGGTCGATCACCTTTGGTGGAATGACCAGTGGCGCGATACCATAGCGGGCATAACTGGCAATAATCTTATTGGCGATCACCAGTTCACTCTGGGCCGGATGCGCGACGATCTTCTCTTCCAGATCCATCATAATGGTGAGATCCTCGGCAGTGACCGTCAAAATTCCAGTACCTGGTTGATCACCAGGGGCCAATTGTTGGTTGGTAATCACGCCATCAAACAACACCTTGGGCAACAGGCCAATTCGTAGCACTACCACAATCCGGCTGAATGGTGCTAGCAGGCGGCTTTTCAGCAATGGATAATCGAGCGCGTTATATGGTTGGCCACGGCCAGCCTTGAACACAATCTGGCAGCCCGATGCGCCATCATCGCGGTGTGTCACCTCAACCCGCTCGATTGCAGCCGCCAATGGTTCGGGCGCAGGCAGCGGCACCGTTGGGCCAATTAAGAGCAGGAGTTGTACACCAGTAAGCGCCATAATGTCACCCTGTCGTCGTTGATGCTTCTGGGAGCGGAATTCGCAATCTTCGACCTGGCGGATCAAGCAGATCAAACGGGTTCATGGCATCATTGGCATCGCAGATCCGCCAGTATTGTTCGGAATCACCAAGTTCGCGGGCGGCCAACAGATCCAACCGATCACCAGCAACCAGGGCTGCCTCAATCAGTAATGGCAGTGATTGGCCATTCGGCAGTAACCGACGCCGTGCATAGCGCACCCGCCGACCATCGGGCATAGTCAGTTCGGCAGTTTCGATTCCAGCATAGCGGCTTGTTTCGTTGAACATAGTCTGTCTCTCTTGATGCC
>Ga0163144_10018160_pt1 | contig 14267 bp, 11 predicted proteins | sample OliLak19BULKMAT1_FD_123175 | JGI IMG/M metagenome (GOLD analysis project Ga0163144, IMG submission 123175) | Freshwater microbial mat bacterial communities from Lake Vanda, McMurdo Dry Valleys, Antarctica - Oligotrophic Lake LV.19.BULKMAT1 | ecosystem: Environmental > Aquatic > Freshwater >... | reverse complement strand
GATGAGGAGGTTGCCGAGGTGGAGTTCCGAAGGGTCAACGTGGATGGCGGGCGAGCTGTTTTGGAGACGGAAGCAAGCCTGGCGGGCCTGGGGCGGCGCGAGGGCCAACCGGGGCACCATTTCGAGCCGCAGCGAAAAATCAACCTCCGGAAGCAGAGCGCAAAGCTCATCCAGGATCGCCAGCCAGCGCCGCTGCCGGGAGTCGTCCGATTCCGCGGCGAAACGCTCCAGCGCGACCAGCAGGCCGACGATCGTCTCCTTGCCGACCTTACACGTGCGGCCGATCCCATGCGCCGGCAGGCCCGGCAGGCGGTGCTTGTCAATCAACCCGGACGGTGGGTTCCACTGCTCCCAGTCGAGGTCGAGATCGAGATTTTGCAAAATTGCCGACATGATCAGATCGCGGCGGCCGCAAAGGATGCCAGAGCCCTGGGGCCCGGAGATCGCCTTACCCCCCGAGAAAACAACGAGGTCGGCACCCACTGCGATGAAGGCCTGGAGATTACTGACGGGAGGAAGTTGGGCGGCGGCATCGACCAGAACGGGCAGGCTGTGTTCGTGCCCAACGGCGACCACCTCGGCGAGCGAGGGAAGCGAATGGGCGGAATCGACGTAGAGGATGGCGACCGTCGCGGGAGTGATCGCCGCGGCAATCTCCCACGGTTCGGCATCGCGCACGCCTGCCCCGGCATAACGGTCCGGCAGGCCAACTTCCACCAGGCGAACCCCGGCCGCGCGGACGGCGTGGTCGTAAGCGTTGCGCTGGCTGCGGACTACGATCACTTCGGGCTGCGGCCCGGTGAAATCCGGGAGCTGCGCCATGCGAGCCGGGTTGAGCCCCGCGACGCAGGCGGCTGTGCCGAGCAGCAGCCCCGCAGCCGCACCGGTAGTGACGATGCCCGCCTCGGCGCCTGTGATGCGCGCGATCACGCGGCTAGCCGCGGCCTGCAGTTCCGCCATGTCGACGCAATGCGTTGCCGCCTCGGTCATCGCGGTGATCACTTCGGGAGCCAGGAACCCGCCGGAGACGCGGGTGGACGGGCCCTTAGCGTTGATAATTGCGGGCACGCCGAGGTCGGAGTAAATAGCCATGTCCAGTTAGGATAATGGAGTCAGGCGGCCGAACGGTTGACGAGGTTATTGCGGGGCTCGGCCGCGTTCCGGATGAAGAAGGCGTGCGAGAGGGCGCTGGCCACCATCCGGTAACCGCGTTGCGAAGGAGATTCGATCAGCCGCTGCAGCGTCTGCAGCAGCCGGGGCAGGTCGAGCAGTTCGGCGATCGCCGGTTGACTCGCGAAGCCTTCCATCGCGGCTTCTGTATTGGCCAACTTCGGCAGAAACACCGAGATCGCGTCGGGATTCTGGTGGAGGCGAATCGAGTCCGGCATCAGCCCTTCCATCGCGCGGCGAAGGGGACGCCGGTTGCGAAAAATCTGCGGCGGAAGCGATAAGCAGGTACGAATAAACGTCGCGTCCAATGTTGGGTCGAGGACCTGCATGCCGTGGGCACCAGCCAGCGCTGACCAATGAAACGGATCGTTCCGGTGAAGCAGAGCAACCCGGGGATGAGGGTTGGCATCCAAACGGCGTTGCGCGTGGCGAAGCAGTTCCGCAAAGCCATGTTCCTGCACGAAGGATGGACGAAGCAGCGAAGCCGGTTCGCTCGCACTGGGGGAAGGGAACCAGGAACGTCGCCACCAGGGCGGCCGTCCGCCCCAGGAGAGGGTGGCGCCGCCTCCTTGGCCGATGAGCAGCGCGGAGTGCCCCAGCGCCTGCGCTTCGGCCAGCAGCGGAAATTGCCACGGCGGATGGCTATGGCAATCCGGCGAGCCGGTGATGACGACGGCCGAATGCCACGCCGAGACGGGGCATTGTGACGAAGCGGAGACGAGGCGAATGTTCAGGTTGGCATGCCACTTGGCCAGGCTGCCGAGGCGAGGCGTCAGGTTCGGGGCCACGGTAAACGCCGCGAGGTTCTCGCCCGAAGAATAGAGCAGCCGGGCGGCCGTAGCCGTCAGTGCCGCGGAGTTGAAGCCCCCGCTGAGCGTGGTGGCTGGACGCGATACCGAACGAATCCGCGATTCGACGGCCTGCCGAAAACTCGATTCGAAAAGCAGCTGATGGTCATCCGCCGAGCCGCGAGCGAGAGGGACATTGCTATCGATCTTCGCGTAGGCAAGCAGTTGGCAACTCTCCGCCGTCAGCAGCAGCGCATGGCCCGGCGGCAGGCGGCGGACGTAGCGATACGCCGTGCTGTCGGCCGGGCAAGGCAGGTGGGACAACGAGAGAACGAGGTGGTCCCAATGCGGCTGGCGCGAGAGATCGGGCAGCGTAAGCACGGCGTTGATCAGCGACGCACAAGCGAACTTGCCGGGGGACTGGTGGTAATACAGATCGGCCATGCCGAACGGATCTCGGGCGACCACCATCTTGCGTTCCCGCGAGTTCCAGGCGGCGAACTGCCAGTCGCCCTGGAGGCGGGCGAGCGCCTTCGTTTCAAAGCGCAGAAAGGCGTGGTAAGCCAGAGCCGCGTCGGAGACGTTCGCCGGCAAATGAAGCGCCTCGCGCACATCCTCGCGATTGTCGAGCCGCGCATTGCCGGCCCAGGTCCAGCCGCTGGCTGGGTCGCTCCACAGGCCCGAACTGCGGCCTCCCACCTCCTGCGCAAAGCCAAGCGAAACGCCATCCAGCCCGATGTGCTGGCCGCTCGGCGTACCGGGAGGGGCAATGGCATACAGCATGGCGGGCAACGGCGAAGGGCCGGCGGTGAGCACGGCGCAAAGGGAGGTCATGGCGGGGTACCCGAGTAGTGGCCCAGAACCCGTCAACCTCTCCGGAAAATCGAGCGATCAGGCTGACTTCATCATTTCGTCCCACGTCACTTCGCGTTTCGCGTCGATCGCCATTTGGCCGAGAATCGCGGTAAGCGTGCTCTCGGCTGCCCGAACGCCCACGTTCTCTGGCTCGCCGGACTTCACCCGGCGGACGAACTCTTCGAGCGCATCGGCCGTAATGTCGCGCTGCGACTTCTCCGTCACCAGCCCACCGCCTGTGTTGTAGGACCAGTATTCCCGCGCTGTTTCGATAAACCCGTTTTCGCCGATGTACCGTTCCCGGTTCGACCGGAAGAAACGCGGCGTCATTTGGGAACCGATAAACGACATCTGCACCCGGTCCGGATAGTCGTAGGTCACCGAGAGATGGTCGAGCAGGTCCCCCCGTTTTTCTACCGCGCGCCCGCCCGTGCCGACCGCCTTCAACGGGTGACTGCCCAGAAACCAGTTAATCGCATCGAGGTTATGGACGTAAGTCTCCACGATAACTTCGCCGAAGGTGGAACGCCAAAGCTTCCATTGTCCGAGCTTCTCTTTTTCATTCCGCGGCGGAGCCAGCGCCGGCTCGTTGCCCTGCAACGCGAACTTCAAAAACTCCCCGTGAACCTCACGGATCTTGCCGATGGCTCCCGAAGCCAGGAACTTCTGCGCCTTCACGTAGACCCCGCCATAGCGCTGTTGGAAGCCGAAGGTGATGTTGATCTTCCGGTCGGCGCTATCGGCGGCCTTCATCACCCGCTTGCAACCGGCGACGTCCAAGCCGGCGGGCTTTTCCATGTAGATGTGCTTGCCGGATTTCACGGCGGCTTCAAAGTGTTCCGGGTGCAGATAAACCGGCGTCGCGATCATCACCGCATCGACGTTGGGGTCGGCGAGAAGATCCTGAAAATTCTGATACGTCTTCGCGTCGGGGTTGCCGATCTTCGCTTTCGCCGCGGCGACCGTCTCCGGCACGACGTCGCAGATGGCGACCAGCTTGGCCCGTGGGTCCTTAGCCATCAGGGCCCCGGTATAGGAGCCTCGATTGCCGGCACCAATCAGACCGACGCGCAGGGCGCTGTTCTGGGCCGAACCACGAACAGCTTGGAAGGGAACGAGCGAGGCGGCTTGCAAGGCGGTGCGTCGAGAAAGAGACATTAGTTTTCCTTACATGCCGCAGGCTTCGAGCAGCACGGCATGAGTCATAAGATCGTGTTCGGCCGAGTAAGCCGGGGCTTGGCCCGAGCGAATGATAGCGGCCATTTCCCGGAAGTCGGCGGTGTACGCGAGGCCGGGGGGATCCGGCGGGATGAACGATTGCTCGCCTGCCTTGTAAGGGCCCGCGGCGGCCTTCAATTGCACCGTCAGCCGGGCAGGCGCGAAGGGCGAAGCTTTGGCCGAACCGTTCGTGCCGATCACCTCGACATAGCGGTGCTGGTTGCCGTGGGGGTCGAAACCGCCCATCGAAATCTCGGCCAGCGCGTTCGGATATTCGAGCACGACCAGGTTGTTATCAGCGAGGCCGTCGTTGTTCGACCCGTGATGCCGAATGAAGCCTTGCACCCGCGACGGCTTGCCCAGCAGCGCGGTGGCCCGGTCGATCAGATGGCAGCCTTCGGAAAACATCATGCCGCCTTTGTACCGGGCCAGGTGCTGCCGCTCCTCGGCCAGAATCGGTTTTTCGATTGAGGCGCGAAAGCGGTGGACCTCGCCGAGCCAGCCCTGCCGCGCCGCGGCGAGCACGGCTTCCATGGCGGGATGGTAGCGCCATTGATAGCCCATCTGGACGACGAGGCGCTTGCGCGCGGCGTCCGCGAGCAGCTTGCGGAGTCCTGCCAGGTCGGCCCCGGGCGGCTTGTCGAGGTGCACGAATTTCCCGACGTCGACGGCGCGTTGCGCGAACGCCAGATTCTCGGTGGCCCCGGCGAATTCGACGGCGATGAGTTCGATCGAGGGGTCGCGAAGATAGGCCTCGGACGGCTCCGCCGAAGCCCCGGCAAAGTCATACTCGGCCATGCTGGCCAGGGCCTTCTGCTTGCTGAGGGCGTGGCCGTGTCCGGTGCCGGCCATGGCCACACGAATGGGCTTGGCAACAAACAGCGGAGCGGCGAGGAGCGTTCGGCGGGTCATCTTAGGGAGCCAGGATCTGAATCAGTTCGGTGGCCCCGTCGGCGACAATGTCGAGTTCGGCCTTGCCTTGCACGAAGATCGTATCCCGTTCGCCGGCCTTCAGCTCGTTCGCCCGGATAGCCCCCCGCCAGATAAACAAAATGCCCTCTCCGCCGTTGGCGAACGAGAGATGAAATTTCTCTCCCGCCTTCAGCGTTCGATGCGTTCCCGTAGCTCGCAATGAACCTTCGACCGGGCCCGAAAACATCCCGTTCTTCCTCCCGAAATTGACATATTTTACGGCGTTGGGAGTGATGAGACCCTTGGGCGCAATGCCGGTCTTTTTCGAATCGCGGGCCCCGCTGTAGAGGATCAGATCGGGCGGATTCTGAAAGCTGATCATTGTCGCTTCCTTCTTTCCGGCCGTTACGGTGCCATGGATCTGGCCCGTTGGAACGAAGGCGCACTGGCCGGTTTTGAACAGGCGAAGCGAGTCGCCCTGGCGAAGGTTGACTTCGCCGTCAAGCACCAGAATCGTATCGTCTGAGTAATCGTGAACGTGCTGGGCGAACTCGGCCCCGGGCTTGGAAACCGACAGGTTTAAGGTAGTCTTCTTCGCCCCCAGACCCGGGTGGACGATCCGGCGAGACGTGACGTCGCCCATCCGAAACGGATCGCTCTCCGCGAACCGGATGACACGAATGTTTTCGGCCGCCAGCGGGAAGGCGATGAGGCAGAGTGCGAGGAGGCGAAGGGACATCGGAAGCAATGATATAACAGGTCCGATGTTACGGAGAACTGTATTGGCGCTGCCCCTGGCGGCCACGGCGAAGCCGCTGCCCCTTCGGCTATCGATTCGCGTCGAACCGCTCTTCCCTGGAATGACGCTGGAAGCCCAACTCGATCAGGTCGCCGCGGCCGAATATCCCGGCTTCGAGTTCGGCGATTGGCGCGCGGTCGATCCCAGTGCGATCACCCAACGAATGCATCGTCTGAAGCTGGACTGCGTCTGCCTCGTTGGCAACAAGGGAGTGAACCCGAAAGGCATGGGCCTCTGCGATCCCGCCGAACGCGCCGGTTTCCTCGCGGAAATCAAAGCCTCGGCGGAAGCCTGCGAAAAGTTCGAAACCAAGCAGATGGTCGTGTTGAGCGGCTTTAAAGTGCCCGGGCTTTCGCGCGAGCAGCAAAGGGCGAGCGTCGTCGAAGGGTTGAAACGCGCGCATGAGATCGTCGCCCCGCGGGGCATCACGATGATCGTCGAAGTGATCAATACGCTCGCGAAAATCGAGCCGCTCAATCCCAAGGGCAACAACCACGCGGACTATTTTCTCGATCGGACTCCGGAGGCTTTTGCGATTGTCCGCGAAACCGGCAGCCCGTTCGTGAAGATCCTCTACGACCTGTATCACGTCCAGATTATGGAAGGAAACCTGATCGAGACGATCCGCGCCAACCTGCCCGCCATCGGCCATGTCCACGTCGCCGATGTCCCCGGCCGCCAGGAACCCGGGACCGGCGAAATTCAATTTCCGAACGTTCTGCGCGCCCTCCGCGACCTGCGCTACCCGGGCTACGTCGGCATGGAATACATCCCATCGAAGGACGCGATGCGGACTCTGCGAGACGTACGCCAAATGGTGCGGCGGTTGTGAGAAGCTGACAGGCAATGGCTATCACTCGGCGATATTTTTTCCAGGGCTCCCTCCTCGCGGGTACGGTGCCTTTAGGCGGCTTCGGCAGCGTCGCCTCGCTCAAGGCGCTCGGATACAAGTCGCCGAACGAGAAGTTGAACATCGCGGCCATCGGTGCCGGCGGTAAGGGATATACCGACATCGTCGGCTGTGGCTCCGAGAACATCGTCGCCTTGGCCGACCCGGACGACGAACGCGGAGCGCGGGGCTTCAAGCTCCACGAGAAGGCGCCGCGGTATAAAGATTTCAGGAAAATGCTCGACAAAGAGCTGAAAAACATCGACGCCGTCACCGTTTCTACCCCGGACCATATGCACGGCATGGCGGCCATGTGGGCCATGTCGAGGGGCAAACATGTCTACTGCCAGAAGCCGCTGACCCGGACGGTGTGGGAAGCTTCGGAACTCACAAAGGCCGCCGCCAAGTACGGCGTCGCCACGCAAATGGGCAACCAGGGCTATTCCAATGAAGGCGCGCGCCAGTGCGCCGAAATGGTGTGGAGCGGTGAGATCGGCCAAGTGAAAGAGGTTCATGCCTGGACCAACCGGCCCGTGAAATATTGGCCGCAAGGCCCGGATGTCATCCCGAAGGCTTCCGCCGTGCCGTCGACCCTGGACTGGGACCTCTGGCTCGGCGTTGCCGCCGACCGGCCCTTCAGTTCCGCCTACGCGCCGCGCACTTGGCGAGGCTTCCCGGACTTTGGCTGCGGAGCGATCGGCGACATGGCTTGCCACATTATGGGCACGCCCAATATGGCGCTTCGGCTCACGGCACCGGTCAGCGTCGAATGTATCAAGCAGGTGGGCAAAGGCCCGCACACCTTCCCGCAGCAGGCCGTGATCCGCTTCGATTTTCCCGCCCGCGGAGCTATGGGGCCGGTGCAGGTCTATTGGCATGACGGGCTCGGCGAAGCCCCCACCTTCGATGGGATCCCCAAGGGCGAACTCATCGGCGACAAGGACGTAAACGGCAGCATCTTCCTCGGCGAAAAAGGCATGATCACCACCGGTTGCTACGGCGAGCGGACCAGGCTCATGCCCGATGCGCGGATGAAGGATTACACGATGCCGGCGCCATCGTTGACGCGGTCGCCCGGCCATTACCGGGACTGGATCCGCGCTGCAAAAGGCGGCGACCCGGCCTGTTCCAACTTCAGCGTCGCCGGACCCTTTGTCCAATGGATGCTGCTCGGCGTGATCGCTATGAAGTTCGAAGGCAAACTCAATTGGGACGCCGCCGCCATGCGCTTTACGAACAACGACGCCGCCAACCAGTTCCTCAAACCCACGTTCCGCAAGGGCTGGGATTTCGTTTAATTTGCGTTAGGATGAAACAAACCATGAACCGCCGTACCCTTTTCCAGATGTTCCCCGCGATGGCCGCGGCCGGACCGCTCAGCGCCGCCGCCGCTCCCAAAATTGATTCGTCCGCTGGGTTCCGACTCGGCGTGGCCACCTATTCCCTCCGCGGATTCCTGCGTCCACAGGCGATCGAGATGTTGAAGGTTTTGCAGGTCGATACGATTTCTCTCAAAGACTTCCACGCCAAAATCAAAGGCGATGTCGCCGACTGGGCCCTCGCCCGCAAAGAGTTCGAAGCGGCCGGCCTGCGCGTCGCCTCCGTTGGCAACATCACCATGACCGTCGACAGCGACGAAGAGATGGAAATCAACTTCAAGTACGCGAAGGCCTTGGGCGTGGACGGCATCGTGATGGCGCCCAACCTGCTGACTTTGCCGCGGATTGAGAAATTCGTCAAGAAATACGACCTGAAGGCGATGATCCACAACCATGGCCCGGAAGACAAAAACTTCCCTACGCCCCACTCCGTACTCGAAGCCGTCAAGAACATGGACGGCCGCATGGGCTGCTGCATCGACGTCGGCCACACGGCGCGGACCGGAACCAACATCCTGGACGCCATCAAAGAAGCCGGCCCTCGTCTCCACGACTTCCACATGAAGGACCTGCGCGACATGATGGACAAAGGCAGCCAGTGCGACGTCGGCGACGGCAAAATGCCTGTGCCCGAAATGTTCAAACTCCTGCGGAAGGTCAAGTACCAGGGCAACGTGAACCTGGAGTACGAGATCAACCTGAAAGATCCGCTCCCCGGTATGGTGAAGAGCTTCGCGTACATGCGCGGGGTGCTCGCTGGGATGCAAGCGTAATATGGCTGCCTCGCGTCGGCAGTTCTTACGCGCGGCCGGCGCGGCCGTGGCCGCCTCGGCGGTAGCCCAGGGCGTTACGGGGAAATACAACGTCCTGTTTATCGCCGTTGACGATTTGAAGCCAGCGATGGGTTGCTACGGCGACCCGCTCGCCATCACCCCGAACATCGATCGGCTGGCGGCCCGTAGCCTGCGCTTCAGCCGCGCCTATTGTCAACAGGCCGTGTGTAGCCCGACCCGGACTTCCTTGCTTCTCGGGCGACGTCCGGATACAACCAAAATCTACGATCTCGAACACCACTTCCGCGGCGTCACGCCAGACGTCGTAACGCTGCCGCAGCACTTCAAGAACCACGGTTACCTGACTGCCGGGTTAAGCAAGATATGGCACGGCGGTCTGGAAGACGGTCGCTCCTACACGGTTCCTCACTGGGTGCCGAATAGCCCCGGGGCGTGGGGGTCGGTGGAGAACGCGGTGTGGCAAGGGCGCCGCGAAGCGCAGGTAATCGCCAACGGATGGCGGACCGATACCCCGGCGCAACAAGAAAGGAAGCAAAAGAAAAAAATCGTTCGCGGGCCGGCCTGGGCCTCGCCCGACGTGCCTGACAATGGACTTGCCGATGGGAAGACGGCCGACGAAGCCGTAAGAGCGATCGAGACGTTGCAGGAGAGCCGCTTCTTTCTGATGACCGGCTTCTTGAAGCCGCATCTGCCCTTCATCGCTCCGAAGAAGTACTTCGACATGCACCCGGCGAGCAAGTTTACCGTGGCGAAGTTCCAGCAGGCCCCAGCCGGATCGCCAGCCTATGCCCTGCATACAAACGGCGAACTGCGCAGCTACAGCTTGGTTCCCCAGGAAGGGTTGATCCCGGACGCGCTCCAACTCGACCTGCTGCGCGCCTACTACGCCTGCGTCTCCTACACCGACGCGCAAATTGGAAAGCTCCTCGATGCCATCGATCGCCATGGCTTGCGCGACAAAACCGTCATCGTCTTGTGGGGCGACCATGGCTGGCATCTTGGCGACCACGGCCTATGGCACAAGCACACCAACTTTGAACAGGCCACGCGAGTGCCGCTATTCTTCAGTGTCCCCGGTCAGAAAACGGCCGGCCGCTCTTCGGCCGCGCTCACCGAGTTCGTTGACCTGTTTCCGACCCTGACCGACGTCTGCGGGTTGCCCGCTTCGCCCGGCATGGAGGGCGTCAGCTTCGCCCCTCTGCTCGAAAATCCAGACCGGCCCTGGAAGCGGGCGGCCTTCAGCCAATATCCCCGCCAAGCCTCGGGTATCGGTCCCGTTATGGGCTATTCGATGCGCACCGAACGCTACCGCCTCACCCTGTGGCTCTCGAGAGACGGGGGTAGGGAAGTCGACGCCGAACTCTACGACTACGAGAAGGATCCGGGCGAGACCGAGAATCTCGCCAAATCAGCCGCCCATTCGAAAGTGGTCGCCGATCTACGGGCCCAGTTCGCTAGGGGTTGGCGCGGGGCAGTCCCTGCAGGAAAGTGACGACGGCCGATGTCGTGTCCGCTTCCACCTGATCGCTGAAGACGCTCGTTGCCGGTTCATAGCCTCCCTCGGCAAACGCGGCTTTCGTCGGCAGGTAACCAATCCAGCCATTGGTGTAGCCGAAGTAGAACGTGTTCGGAAACGGCGACAACGCGCGGACATGCAACGCTAGCGCGCAAAACATCTCCACCGGCGCTGCCCAAATGGCCGTATCGTTGATCGTCAAAAACCGAATCGGCAGCCGGACCATCGCCCCGGTCTGATAACGCGGCAGTTCGTCCGTCCAGTCCATCCCGGCCTTCCGCGGAGTCTGCACCCACTGCTCATAAGCGGCGAGTTTTACGCTGGCCGTCGCCGCCGGCAGTCGTCGATTCGCTTCGAGAATCCGCTGTCCCAGCAGCACATTGAACTGCGTCAAATGGCCGCTGCGCGGATCGGGATACACGCTGTAAATCGGGGCCAGATCGCCCGCCGCGCCGTTGATATAGAGCATCGGGGCACCCAGTTGCGCCTCAACGTATTGCGCCACAATCCCCTGCGCATCCCCACTGATTTTCAGAAAGCTACCGTTCAAAACCGTGCCGTGCATCGCGTAGTTGGCCAGCAGCGCGAGCGGCGAGCCATCGGCCTTGTCGAGCCGGATCAGCCCAATCTGCCGATCCACCGGACCATCCGGATTCAGGCCCAGCGACACCTTCCCGTCAATGTCCCGCGCGCGACGGTTGATGTTCGCCTGCGACATGCCCGTTCCAATAGAGAGACGAGCGGGTTGCAACTGGCCCAGTGCCTGCTTGGCCGCCTTCACCACGGACTCCACGATGAACTCGGTGTACTCGGTATCGACCGGGTGCTGCGAGCGCCCTTTCAGCAGAACTTTGTAGACTCCCGGCGGCCCAATTTCAGGGGCCGAATGGGTATGCGTAACCGTCCACCAAAAACGGACCGCGGGGATCCCGGTCTCTTTTTCGAGCCGTCGGGCCGCCTCGTCGTAGAGCGACGGCGAGAACATGCAAAGGTCCGTCGAGGCAATCACGAACTTGGTCGCCCCATCATCCAGGGCGACCACTCGATGGTGGATCGGGTCATTCACGCCGGCGCTCGATTGACGATCGGCGTAACCCAGCAACCACTTCGGCGTAGCTGGCGTGATGTCGACTTTGACGACCGAGGCGCGGAATTCAGCCGCGGCCGGTAGCGGAAGCAGCAATAGGGTCAGGATGAGCAGGCGCATGATGGATAAAAATAAGGGCCGTCATATGGCCCGTGACGTTGAGAATCGTTTTGGCGAAATCGGGCACGACGTCCACTGCCAGCAGCAGGCCGATGCCCTCAATCGGAAGGCCCAGCGATTGGAACACCGGTACCATCACAACGAAGCTGCCGTTGGGCACGCCGGGCGTCGCGAAGCTCATCAGCGTCACCACCACGGCGAGCGTGAGCAAGTCAATCGGCGACAGCACGATGCCGTTCCAATGGGCCGTGCAGAGCGTGGCCACGATTTGGGCCACCGGCGCGGCAGGGCGCAGGATCGAGACCGTCAGCGGAAGGATCAGTCCCGCCGTCGCACGAGCGTAGCCCAGTTGACGCTCGGCGGCATCGACCATCAAGGGCAGCGCGGCGAGCGAAGAAAGTGTCGGCGCGGCGACCGACTGCGCCGGTGCCAACGCTGCGGCAAATCGCCTCAGCGGCACGCCGCCGCCCAGCACGGCCACCGCGTATACGGCTACGATCGTCGTCACCACGATGCCCGTCAGCAGCAACACATAGAACGCCAGCGCCCCCACCGCAGCCAAGCCCTGCCGCGCCGCCATCGCCAGGCTCACCGCGAAGACGCCGGCCGGGGCGACCCATAGCACCCACTGCAGAATCACCAGCATCACATCGGCCAACGACTGGAACAGTTGCACCACCGGCTCCCGGCGAGCCGCCGGCAACCGGAGCAGCGCAAACGCCACGAGCAGCGAGAAGACGATCAGCGGCAGCATCGACCCGTCCGCGGCCGCTTTGATCGGATTGGCCGGAACCAGACTCGTCACCCATTGCGAGAACGGGGGCGGCGGTGCCAAGGCCGGCCCTGAACTGCGCAGAGGCGCGATCGCCGGGGGCCACCAATGAAACACCAACAACGCAAGGGTCATCGTAAAACTCACGATTCCCGCGATCAGCAGCAGAAACACCCGCCCAATGCGACCTCCCACCCGCTGGAGCGTCTGGGCGTCAGCAACCGACGCGACGCTCGATATGAGCAGCGCCACAACCAGCGGAATCACCGTCATCCGAATTCCATTCAGCCACAACGTGCCGACCACATCGGCCACCGCCGTCACCGCCAGCACCGACGCCGGTTGCCCAATGGCCAAGCCAAAGCCACTCGCGAGTCCGAAGACCAGAGACAAGAAGATTCGTACGGTCAGTGACATGAAGGGAGAGTCACCAGTATATGCAACGACGCTTGTTATAGAATTGGTGCGTCTATGCCCAAGGAAAGTTCTCGTCGCGAATTCTTGAAACGCTCTGCGAAGGGGGCCGCGGTCGGCGGTGCGACGGTCGCCACCGTTCCCACGGCACTTGCCGAAAACTCCCCGGTCGCACTGAAGACCGCGAACACCACCAAGACGAACTCCATCTGTCCCTACTGCGCGGTCGGCTGCAGCGTCGTCGTCCACACCATCGGCGACAAGTCTCGCAACGTGAAACCGGCCATCGTCCACATCGAAGGCGACCCCGATAGCCCCATCAATCGCGGCACCCTGTGCTCGAAGGGAGCTTCCCTCGAAGAGTTCGTGCAGAGCGATCGTCGACTGACCACCGTGCAACATCGGGCGGCTGGTAGTCACGAATGGAAGCGGATGTCCTGGGCCGAAGCCGTTCCGAAGATGGCCCGGTTTATCAAGGATTCGCGGGACAAGGGCTTCGAGACCGAAGACGCGAAAGGCCGCACCGTCAATCGGCTAAAGAACATCGCCATGATCGGCGGCTGCACCGACACCAACGAAATCAACTACCTGCTCAGCAAGTTCCGCTTCGGACTCGGCATGGTGGCCTACGAGAATCAAAGCCGGCTTTGACACGGCCCGACGGTGGCCAGTTTGGCCGCCACATTCGGACGGGGAGCAATGACCAACGGCTGGACCGACGTCGCCAATGCCGACGTCGTCCTCGTCATGGGCGGCAACCCCGCCGAGAACCATCCCGTGGGCTTCCGCTTTGTGCTGGAAGCCAAGCGCCTCCGCAAAGCCAAAATCATCTGTATCGATCCGCGCTTCACCCGCACCGCCGCCGTCAGCGATCTCTACGTCCCCATCCGCTCCGGCACCGACATCGCCTTCCTTGGCGGGCTCATCCACTACGCCATTTCGAACAGCAAGTATCAGCGCAAGTACGTCGAACTGAATACCAACGCCAGCTTCCTCATCGCCGAAGGCTTTGGCTTTTCCGAAGGCCATTTCTCGGGCTGGAAAGACGGCAAGTACGACAAGGCCACCTGGCAATACGAACTCGATGGCCAGGGCTACGCCAAGGTCGACCCGACCCTCGAACATCCCCGCTGCGTCTTCCAGCTGATGAAGACGCACTACTCGCGCTACACCCCCGAAGTGGTCGCCAACATCTGCGGCTGCACAAGCGAAGAGTTCGTCAAAGCAGCGGCGATGATCACCATCGCGGCCGCGGCCGATAAGAGCGGAACGGTGCTCTACGCCCTGGGCTGGACCCATCACAGCTTCGCGGTGCAGTTGATTCACGCCGCGGCTATGGTCCAGTTGCTCATGGGCAACATCGGCATGCCCGGAGGCGGCGTGAACGCCCAACGCGGCCACGCCAACATCCAGGGCTCAACCGACATGGGTGCCTGGAACACCCTGCCCGGCTATCTCAAAATTCCCCGCGCCAATCACGAAAATCTGGCCGATTATCTGAAGGCCAATACGCCGAAGGCCCTCCGGCCCAACAGCCTGAACTACCTCGGCAAT
>Ga0163144_10018158_pt1 | contig 14268 bp, 19 predicted proteins | sample OliLak19BULKMAT1_FD_123175 | JGI IMG/M metagenome (GOLD analysis project Ga0163144, IMG submission 123175) | Freshwater microbial mat bacterial communities from Lake Vanda, McMurdo Dry Valleys, Antarctica - Oligotrophic Lake LV.19.BULKMAT1 | ecosystem: Environmental > Aquatic > Freshwater >... | reverse complement strand
CACCAAGCGGATCACTTAGAAAATCCGACAGATGAAACAAGACATATCCAAAACGAGCCCAAACCGTCGATAATAATCCAGATATGATGAGGACATCAAACACCTCATCGTCTTCAAAATGCTCTTCGTGGGCTCTTTTCCAGTATAAAAAGCTACCGCCGATCAAACCGATCAGCATAAAGATGTTGAAGGTGAACAAAGTAATTGGGCCGAATGAAAAAATGATGGGAAACATGGGCTAGTTGTTGGTTGTTATTTTTTTTATTTTCTCGTTTCCAAATCTAGTATCTAATAATCATTTTAGCAGAAAAATCGTGATGAGCAGTATGACTTGTGGTGCCAGCCCAACGAACATGTCTGGAGTTGAGTGGTGAAATAAACCATGAAATTCATTCAGCGGTCTCAAAAAACTAGGCTCCCACTTGAGAAAGTTTCGAGGAGCTTCGATCAAATCAGGAATAATCCCCATCAATCCGCCAAAATAAATGTATAAAGGTGGCGTCTGTCGACCGACGTGCCAGAAGACAAATACTAACACAAAAGACATGACCAGCTCGATCACTTCTAAAACTATCGCATGACTTTTTTTTCTTTTGCCAGTACTCAAACCAGTCCCGACATCCCAATGAGGGATCCAGTCCTCAAGATAATGCAAACCTAAAATGATCGGAATTGCCAGAAAAGGATTACTCACTTTCGAAGCGACAAATGCACCAGTGGCGACGTGGGAGATGGAGAGCATGGTTAGTAGTTGTAAGTATTAAGAGGTAAGTTGTAGGTTAATTTGAACATGATAATAGTTTAGCACCTAAACTTACCACATACCGCTTACAACTTATTTTTGTGCCGATGGTGGGAATCGAACCCACATGACCTTGCGATCACACGATTTTGAGTCGTGCGCGTCTACCAATTCCGCCACATCGGCCTGTTAGTTGATTAGTTTACTGGATTACTTGTTACTTAGTTACAATAATCAATTCAACAGAAAGTGATTTTACCACGAGTACTTACCGCCTACCACTTACAGCTTACAACCGCCGCGTCTCCATCCCATAAAACTTGATGCGGTCGCCTTGGAAATGCAGATCGACGTCAGCTAATCCACCATTTCTGTGTTTAGAGATCTTCAGTGTGACGGCTTCGCGAATATCGTCGTCTTTGCGAAATAAGAACATCACGACGTCAGCATCCTGCTCGATGGAGCCTGACTCACGAAGATCTGAAAGTTGCGGCACTTTCTCGCCTCTATTCTCGACTGCACGAGACAGCTGTGCCAGAGATAAAACTGGCACTCTCAGCTCACGAGCCAGATTTTTTAATCCTTGAGAGATTTCGGCGACTTCTTGGACACGATTATCTTTCGTTCGACCTTGAGCCAGCTGCAGATAGTCGACGATGATCATATCCAGTCCGTGCTCCGCCATCAGCCTTCTGGCTTTGGTGCGCATTTCAAAGATACTCATGCCGGGAGTGTCGTCTATAAAGATGGGTGCTTCAGCTAAAACTCCCATCGCGTCAGATATTTTCATGAAATCTTGATCATTCAGCCGGCCGGTTTTGAGTTTCCAAGCGTCGATATCTGCTTGCGCCACGAGTAAACGATCGACCAGCTCTTCTTTACTCATTTCGAGTGAGAAAAAGGCTACTTTTTTCTTATATTTGACCGCAGCTGCTTGAGCCACATTCAATGAGAATGCCGTTTTTCCAGTTCCTGGACGAGCAGCTAAAATAATCAAATTTGATTTTTGAAAGCCAGCCAGCACTCGATCCAGATCTGCAAAACCCGTCGGCACACCACGTAGCTCGCCACTATTGCGTTGCAACTCATCTAGACGCTCGAAACTACTCGCCAACGCATCTCGCAGTGGGATAAAACCAGTTTGGGTTTGATTAAATGACAGGGAAAATACTTCTTGCTCTGCTCGATCCAAAATGTCTGAGGATTCTTTACTGTCATCAAATGCCAACTCATTCATCTCAGCTGCTAAACTGATCAATGACCGTTTAATCGCAGTTTTTTTGACGATCACTCCATAATCTTTGACATGTGATGCGGTGGGCACCGCGCTTGAGAGCTCCGCTACATAGGCCGCTCCCCCGACCTCTTTGAGCTTTTTCATCTTCTTGAGCTCATTGGTCACGGTCACCACGTCGATCGCTGACCGCTCATCATAGAGCTTTACCATCGCTTCGTAGATCGTCTTGTGTTTTTGAAAGTAAAACTGATCCGCATTCGTGATCTCAGCAACCTGAACGATCGCATCCCGATCCAACAAGATCGCCCCGATCAAAGACCGTTCGGCTTCTTCATTGTGAGGAGGAATACGGATATTTGGCATAGAAATAGGCCTTAGGGGTTAAGCCTCAGCTGTAATTGCTAGTTATAGCAGAAGTTACGAAAAAATTCAGCTTCGCTCCAGCACGACCACTTCAGTCTCTTCAGGCAAACTTGCTTGCTCGACTGTCAGTGACTTGACTGGTGTTTTGGTCACACCGTACTCATTCAAAAATGTTTGGAGTGGTTGCAGATCGGCAAAAAGATCGAGATTGTGCTCGTCAGTGCGATAATGCATTGGAATGACATAGGATGGGTCAAACTCGTTGATCATCTTGACTGCGATCTCAGAGTTGATCGTAAAGTGACCACCCACTGGCAGCAGTAGGACATCGACCGAGCCGATCTCTGTTTTTTGCGCATCAGTCAACTCGTGACCTAAATCTCCCAAGTGACAGATCCTCAAGTGTTCCATAAAGACAGTGAAGACAGTATTTCTACCGCGCTCTGTCCCTTCAGAAGTGTCGTGATACGTCGGTACACCAAACACAGAAATCCCGCCCACCTCATACTCCCCCGGGGTATTGATTGTGAAAGGCTTATCACGGCGTGCGGTTCCTTTTACTTTATTGACAGCATTGTGATCGGAATGATCGTGCGAGCTAGTCACGATGTCTGCACTGGCACTGGACATCGAGAACCCGACCGTATCAGCATATGGATCCAGGACGATCGTCCCTGGTTTACCACGGAGTTTAAAACAAGAATGACCAAGATAAGTGATTTCCATGAGATCCCTTTCGATGTGTGATTACAAACGTGGTGACAATGTACCATATCAGGAAGGTAAAACCAAATAGGCGACACAATAAGATCCAGAATATATCATTTAGCAAAGTTGCTTTCAATTACGAGTTCGTTTCCAGAAATCGCTTTTCCCTCTTTCCTTATCGGTATGACAATGTAGTATAATAAAGTCTCAATATATGAAAAAAGAAGCTCTTTTCGCTATTATTATCGGTGTGTTGCTTGGCCTTGGTATTACCTACGGTATTTATCAGTTTCGTCAGAGATCATCAGCAAGCACGCAAACAGCTGAAACTGCTGAGGTTACTCCACAGCCAACCCCTGCGACCGAAAAACTCCTGATCACTTCTCCAAAAGATGGCGCTGTCTTAAGCGAGACCAAGATTCGCTTGAGTGGCACTGCTGAAAGTGATGAGAAGATTGTCATTTTTGTCAACGATAAAGAGTACATTACTCAGGCCGACGACATCGGTGCTTTTGCTCAAGAAATCGAACTTGATACTGGGGGAAATGTGATCGAAGTCACCGCGATCAATGCGACGGGTGGGCAAAAAGTTCAGAAATTCGAAGTCGTCGTCAGTACAGCATCACTCGATGAAGAAGCTCCAGTTGCTAGTGATGAGGCAAGCGTAGAACCGACTGCAACTCCAGCTAAAAAAGCAGTAGCTACTCCAAAAGCCACCGCAGCTCCGACAAAAAAACCAACTGCTACTCCTAAGGAGACGACGGAACAATGAAAAAACTCACACTCTTTACCTCAGTCTTTGTGCTTAGTGTATCGTTTCAACTCACCAATCCTCTGTTCGCGCTTGCTCAAGAAGAGGAAGCTTCTGACACTCCCGCCAGTGATGAAGCCGTCCAACAAAACATCAAGGATCGATTGAAAAAAGTCGTGGATGAGAAAAAAGATCAGATTAAAGGTGTCGCTAATGACAACAAAAGAGGCTTTGTGGCTCAGGTAAAGAGAGTCTCAGAAGAGACCCTGACAGTCGAAAGTCGTCAAGGTACTCAAATCATACCTCTCGATAGCAACGTAGTCGTCGTCCAAGATGGTAAGGCGTTTAAAATTGCTGATATCGAAGTCGATAGCCAAGTGGTCGTCATCGGGTATCAGACAAACAATGATTTTGAAGCACGTCGTATCTTAGTCCAAAAAAAGCCACTGCAAACACAGAAAAAGTTGGTTGTAACGGGAAAAATTAAAACCATCGCAAAAACCTCTTTTGTCTTAAGCGCGTCAAATAATGAAGAAAAAACCTTTGCATTTACCACCAAAACTCCATTCGAAGACAGTCAAAGTGAGGTGCTCAAATCGAGTGACCTCGATGTGGGTCAAGAGTTACTGATCATCACTGCTGAAGATGGTGCGATTATTCGCGCCAAAGTCACTAGCAAAATCAGCGAAGAAAAAGCAACCACTCCAGTACCTACGGCTAAAAGTGCTGTAAAAGTGACACCAAAATCTACAACCGCTCCGAAAGCGACTACTACTCCCAAAGCGGAGTAATTGAGATGTTTAGCACTCGCATAAACAGCCTTCAAAACACCCTTTCCCAGACCCAATCATATCTCATTTCGAACCAATACGATCTCTATTACCTGACTGGATTTGAGACACTCACCCCTGATGAACGAGAGGCTTTTTTAGTCATCACTCAAACGCAAGCCCATCTATTTCTGTCCTCTTTCTCCGAGAATGAACCAATCGAAGATATCACCCAACATCAAGGCAGTATCGTCCAGAATATCCAACACGAACTACCAGATATCTTCAAAAAGCATCAGCTGGAACAGCTCTTTTTTGATCCCCAATCACTGTTCTTCTCTGAGCATGCTTTTTTTCAAAAAAGTATGACGTCGTCTCAGTTTGAGCCGTGGACCAAAAATCCCGTCATGAACCTGCGACTGATCAAAGATAACACTGAGATCGAAAGTATCACCAAAGCAAACCACGTCACGCACCAGGCACTCAAAACTACTCTGGCCGATCTTCAAGTAGGCATGTCCGAGACACGAGTCAGACAGATGTTTGAGCAAGCATGTCGACAGCAAGGCGTGGAACAGTTTGCGTTCCCGACTATCGTCGCATTCGGCGATCACACTGCGTTACCACATCATCAACCGGCATCTTCTAGACAATTAATGCTCAATGAGCCCGTTCTCATCGATTGTGGCGCCAAATGGGGACACTACTGCGCTGATGTCACCAGGACAGTTTGGTTTGGAGATCGTCAAAGCGAAGAATTTTTAAAGATTGAGAACATTATTCAAGAAGCCTACGACCAGGCAACCAGCTCTTTGATCCTGCGACCTCAGCCTGAAGGACAGCTAAGCAACCAACAAACCACAATTACCGCTTCCCACGTAGACCAAGCTGCACGCGACGTCATCACAAAAGCTGGCTTCGCCCGTCAATTCATCCACACCACCGGCCACGGAGTTGGTCTCTATATCCACGAATCCCCATCTCTCAACTGGAAAAATGAGGAGCCACTCGCTCCAGGCATGGTCATCACCATCGAACCAGGGATTTATCTTGAGGGAAAGTTTGGGTACCGGTTTGAAAATAGTGTTTTACTAAATCAAGACACTGTTCAAGAACTACTCTAAAATTTCCCTATAAACCTCGTTGACAACTTCCCTCACAGACTTTATAATTCCTTAGATAAACATTAGATTAATCTAAGGAAAATATGCACTTGCCCACCAATAAAAACGTCAAAACTATTACTGACCTTCGAGAAGATGCTTTAGGAGTCCTTAAGGATCTTAAAAAAGAAGATCTTCTCTATATTTTTCATCGTTCTGAACCACAAGGGATTATGTTGTCAAATGACCAGTACGCCAGATTAATAGAGAGGATTGAGGATTTAGAAGATGAATTGTTTGCACAGAAAGCCCATGAAGAAACGCTCAATACTCCAGAAGAAGAACTCATCCCATTGGATCAAATACTGAAGGAATTTGACTTATCGAGGGACGGGATAGCCAAACAAGACCTATGACGTCTACCCTTTCTGAACCATTTCAAATTGTCTTCACGAAAATCGCCCAAAAACATTTTGGTGCGCTTACAAACAAAACAAAACGTAAGGTTGCAAAAATACTGCTCATTTTAGAGTTAGATCCTTTTTCGCAACGGTTAAACATTAAAAAAATGAAAAGCTTAAAAGATACGTATCGAATACGACTTGGTGATATAAGAATTGTCTACATCATGAATTCTGAGAATAAAATCTTAACAATAGCTGATCTTGATTTCAGAGGAAACATTTATTGACTATAAAAGTCACTGAAAATTCAACACAACAACTAGGACTAGAATGAGAAACGTACTAGAAAACGATCAAATAAAATGCCTGCAATTAGTCAATATTCCAGGATTAGAAAAACAAACTATCAATGAAGACCCTGTTCATAGAAGTGATTGATATTCTTTCCAAACGGACGAGGTTATTCTCAGGCAGAAAAATCACAGACAGAGTTTGGAACAAAGCATCTTGTTTACCGCATACTCATTACTCTTTTACTTGGACTGGCAATTAGCAGAGAATGACCCCCATCTGGTTTTCAGTGTGTGGTCTAACCTCTATTTGTCTTCAATCATTGATTTGGATGAAAAAATACTGGTGGTAGACTCAGCTCGACCTAGCTCATCGAGGCTTCACGAACTTACAACGTACAACCCAAGTGATGGTCGGGTAAATCTACCTCTAAAAGAACAAGCCCAAGTAACAAGCCTCATCAATACAGAACATTCTACTGGTTATCGGTATTTTCTTCCTAGTAAAGAAGCGTTTAAAATGTTTAGAAACAACCTCTGAATAATTTTGTATAAATTCTTACAAAAATGTATAAACACAATTATATAAATAATTAGAGCAATGATACAATGATCTTATCAAGAAAAGGATCATCATGGCAAAAACTACTCTACAAACATTAAAAGGTTTTCGGGATTTTCTCCCAGCTGAAAAACGCAAACGCGATTATGTCGCCAGTAGTATTAAAAAAACATTCGAGTTATTCGGTTTTCAGCCACTTGAAACTCCAACCATCGAGTATGCTTCGCTCTTGATGGGAAAATACGGCGAAGAAGCTGACAAGCTTCTCTATTCTTTCAAAGATAGAGGCGATCGTGACGTGGCGCTTCGCTATGACCAAACCGTCCCTACAGCGCGCGTTTTAGCGCAATATCAGAACGAGTTGCCAAAATTTTTCCGTCGCTACCAGATGCAAAATGTATTTCGTGCTGACAAGCCACAAAAAGGGCGCTTTCGAGAGTTTGCTCAGTGTGACTGTGATATTTTTGGAAGTACTGACCTGATCGCCGATGCTGAGATCCTTGCGGTGTACGCCATGTCTTATCTGAATATTGGATTCAAGTCTTTCATCGTCGAAGTCAACGATCGAGATAATTTAGTGAACACTCTGTCCCCTTTTACAAATGAAAAGATTACTGTGTTCTCTCTGATTCAAACAATCGATAAACTCGATAAACAATCTCAAGAAGAAGTAAAAGCGGAATTAACCCAAAAAGGGTTGTCAGCTAGAGATGCTGATACAGTGTTTGAGACACTGCTGACCATCAAGCCCTCAACTGCTCTTCAATCCATCATCGATATGACCGTGTCACTAGGAGTTCCCAGATCTGTGGTCAGATTTAACCCGTTCATGGCGCGCGGTCTTGATTATTACACAGGCCTGATTTTTGAAGGAAAAATCGTAGATTATTCAGTGGGATCGGTAGGTGGTGGCGGAAGATACAATAACTTGATCGAGCAACTCTCCGGTCTTGCCGTCCCTGCGGTGGGGTTTGGGATCGGATTTGACCGAACTGTCGAAGCTGCTGACCAGCTGGGCTTGATCCCCACTGACCAGACAGCCGTCCAGGCGATGGTGACAATCATTGACGAAAAAAGCATCACCGCCTCACTTACCGTCGCCCGTCAACTGCGTGCAGCCGGAGTCGCTACCGAAGTCTACCCCTCTCAAGATAAACTCGGCAAACAATTCAAGCTCGCCGACCAAAAAGGCATCCCCTACGCCATCGTCATTGGTGAGGAAGAGATCGATAAAGGAGTCGTCACGCTAAAAAATCTAAAATCTGGGGAGCAAACACAAAACACTGTACAAAATGTAATAGCGTTACTAAAAACGTAAATTGTATTGCCTTTATGCATGAGTACAAGATTTTAGAAATTTGGTCATTTAATCAACACTTTACTCAACTAAAAAAGACTTTCTAAACCCTAACCACTAACTTACTATGCTCCCCATCTCTCAGGCCATCAAACTCCATAAGAAAAAAGTCCGCCAAGAATTTGGGTTGTTTCTCGTTGAAGGGAAAAAGATTATTGAGGAAGTTGTAAACAGTGGTTGGCCGATAGAACAACTTTTTATTTCTGAAAAATTCAACGCCTTACAGAGCGATTTCCTCGACGCACAAGACTTACTGAAGACTTCAACCGTCATCGCTTCTGACTCCAATATTGCTCGATTGAGTTCCACTGAGACACCAAGTGGCATCGTGGCGGTGGTACGATTACCAAAAATTCCAGAAATAAAAGGTGACAAAATAGTCGTATTTGAAAACATCAAAGATCCGACCAACCTCGGGACCATGATCCGCACTGCTGATTGGTTTGGTGCTGACCTTATCCTCACCAGCTCCACTGGAGTGGATCCATACAACGACAAAGTCATCCGCGCCAGCATGGGCTCACTCTTTCATCTACCAGTGATCGCCGTCCCCAACCTGCTTGAAACATTAACTAACCTAAAACAAGAAGGAAGTACACTCATCACTTCTCGTCCCGAAACAACTTCAACAATCAGCCAAGCACCTGAGCGCTACTGCCTGATCATCGGCAACGAATCCCTCGGCACCAGCCCAGAAATCGACGCTCTCGCGACAGACGTTCTCAGCATCCCTGGTACAGGAAAAGCCGAGTCACTCAATGCGAGTGTCAGTTTTGGGATTATGATGTATATGGTTCAGTGATTATTCCTTGATGACTATCGATATGTACATGAACTAACGAATCTAATTCTCCCGTCGCAACGCGTTCGAACACTCCCCAATTCTCTGTTGCTTCTCTAGTCAATTCATACAGCTCTGTAGCAGTCTTTCGTTCTGTTTGACTATCCAACTTATTGATATCCAAGGGAAGTTTTTTAACAAAGGTGTCGGAGGCTATACTATCTCTGATATCACAAAGTGGTTCTAAAGCGTCTATGTGCAAAAACTGATGCTTCAATATTTCATCACGGATTAAGAAAGCTTGAGTGAGTTGTCCAATTAGTGAAAAAAAAATCCTCACCAGAAAAAAAGCCCTCAGAAAGTTTTTTACTTCCAAGACGCACGAGTCCATTCTGCTCAAAGAAAACCCACTGATCATAGGCGGTTTTTCCGATTTCATTGTCAGGCAAAAGTTCCTGTTCGCAGCTCACTTGTATACATTTCCCTCCAATTTCATCTAACGACGAAACATATTGCTCAACGGAGATATACATCATTGCTTCACCTTTTTGATCAGGTTTCTTCATCTGAAATGGATCTCTGGAGTTACTGTACGACACGATGATGTTTCAAACTTTGTATCTAAATATCATGAAGTGTATGAGGTCTTGTTGTTGTAGAGCATACTCAAGCAAACGTTGGTGTTCATCTAGAATCACTTCTCTACATTCTCTATTCGAGAGTATCCTCACAGCATTGAGTACACCAAATTTTTTTATTATGACTTTCGATATTTCATTCCATCTTCTCAAAGAAAGCTCATCAGTATCCCCTTCTTTTGACTTCCCAAGAGGATTGAGTAAAGAGTCAAGCGAAACAGGCTCGGCATCTAAAGGATCAACCAAAATTTCTGGCTCAATTTGTTTTTGTTCTTTACTTTTTATCATTCACTCCCAAACTGATATTCTCGTGATTTTATATCAAAATTGAGAGCTGTGAAGTAGAAGCTTAATCCAAACAATTTTCCGGCATCTGATAATGTATCTTAAGCGAATATTAATCATCTAACATAGCTGTGGTGAGAGATCTCAAAAAATCAGCATCACTTTGGTTTTCTTTGATTAAATCTTTGATAGTTATCAGTTCAAAATCAGTTAGATCTACTACTTCTTGAGCTACTAGCTCTTGAAGCGCCTGTTGAACTCGAGTACCACTCTCTGTTCTAGCGTCTATGAAAATTCTTAAGATATTATCTTTTGTTAATTCCGTAATTCTCTGTTTCAAATCATCATCACTTAAAAGTGCTAGACCGTCTAAACCGTGATCCAACGACGTTGTTTCAGTCTCTCTTCTGAGTCTGGATGCTTGAGCAGCAAGAGGACTTCTCGATTTATTTCTGTTACAGATAAACATCACGCCCTTACTCTCTTGCCTGGCTCGCTAGTAGGTCTCAGACCAAGACGGAATGATTGTTTCAGATTGTGGGGGATGTGTTTCAATAGGTGCCATATATTTAGATGATACTCCGCAAAACTTCCACCATCTGCGCACTCCCCTTGTGCGCCGCTGCTAGGACATCATGATGGTCATGTTTTACAAATGCTAAGTTCGTCACGTAGGAAAGTCCAAGTACCTTGATCCCGAGCGATCTCGCCATGATCGTCTCCGGCACAGTACTCATCCCGACCACATCTGCACCCAACTGTCGAAGCATCATTTTATCGGCGGGTGACTCAAAGTGTGGACCGCGCGTGTAGCAGTAAACACCCTCGTGCACTGGAATTTTAGAAGCATGAGCCGATCGCAGCGCTCGAAGTCGTAGTTCCGGATCAAATGCTTCTGATAGATCGATGAACTGTGGACCAGTCAGTGGACTCGGACAGAACATAGTGATGATGTCAGATAGGACGATAAAATCACCCACATGGTACTTTTCATTCAAAGCTCCAGCAGCGGCTGTGACCACCACTTCCTTCAAACCCAGTTGAGCAAACACTTGAATTGGTCGAGTCACTTCTTCACTTGTATAGCCTTCGTACGTATGTACGCGTCCAACCATAAAAGCGGCTTGTTTCTCATCAATTGTCCCAATTACTAACTTTCCCTCATGTCCTGGTACACGTGCCTCAATTCCAAATAACTCTTTATAACTGATCTCAATTTCTGACTTCACTTCTTTCATAATTGAGTTCCAACCTGAACCAAGAATTTGCAAATGTGCAGGAAATTTCGCAAGTTTTTTTTTCAAAACTGCAACTGAAGATGCTACCTCAAACATATCAATTCCTATTCCCAACGCACTGTCGCTGGCGGTTTAGTCGTAATATCATAGACCACTCTAGAAACATCCGGCACCTCATTGACGATGCGACTAGAAATATTCTGTAGAATTTCGTACGGGATCCTGGTCCAGTCGACCGTCATCAAATCATTCGTATCGATTGATCGAACTGCAACTACTTCGGCAAACGCTCTACTATCACCTTTGACAGCAGTCGAAAACGCACCAGTCATGACCGCAAAACATTCAAACACACTTTCATACAATCCAGCTTTCTGCATCTCTTCCACCACAATATTGTCGGCTTGGATAACTTGCGCCAATCGCGCAGGAGTCACTTCACCCATGATATTGATCGCGTGACCAGGACCTGGCATCGGCTGTTGCATCACGATCTCACTTGGGAGATCGATCAAACGACCAATCTTTCTCACTTCATCTTTATAAAAAGTTCTCAAAGGTTCTAGAAGTTTCAGTTTCATCTCTTTGGGAAGACCGCCAACGTTATGATGCGACTTAATATGTGAAGCGTGCTTCGACCCTTTTGATTCGATCACATCAGAATAAATAGTTCCTTGCCCTAAAAACTTCGCTTCAGGATGCTTGATAGCAACTTCGTTGAAAAGGTCGATGTAGAGTTTGCCGATCGTTTTGCGCTTTTGCTCGGCCTCAGTCACCCCTTTTAAGGTATCTAAAAATCGCTGTCGTGCTTCAACCACAATAAGCTCAGCAGGGACTTGATGAGCAAAAATATCTTTGACCCGTTCTTGCGTGTGCGGTCGCATCAAACCGCTTTCAATGTAGACTGCGATCAAACCGGCGGCGACAGTGGAATCAACTCCACCCGACACAGCACAGATCACCTTATCTGTACCAACACTCTCTTTAATTGAGTAAATAATGTGTTCAATATCATATGTCTGCTCTTCTATCTTCTCTGCACATACTTGGCTACAAAAATATCTTAAAACATCTTTTCCTTGTTGAGTATGATCTGCTTCTGGATGAAACTGAACACCGATGAAAAGTCGTGAGACCTCTTCGACCCAAGTAAACTCGACTTGCTTGGTCGATCCAATTACGCTAAATCCCGCAGGTAATTTGAGGACCGAGTCTCCATGCGACATGATCACACTACATGTCTCATCGCTCAAACCAAACCGATCGGGCTTTTGGATATGAAGCACCTGTTGACCATACTCTTTTTTGGCACTCTTCACTTCCCCACCCAACTGATGAGCCATGAGCTGCCAACCATAGCAAATTCCAAAGATTGGAAGGACCAAGGTATAGACCACTCTTGGATTGATGGTGGGAGCACCTTTTTCGTACACTGAAGAGGGACCACCAGAAAAAATGATCCCGTTAGGTTGCAATTTTTTTATGACAACCAAGGCTTCTTCAGGATCAGTATACTCACACTTCACTCCCAAATCGCGCAGTCGGCGACCAATTAAGTGTGCGGTTTGTGAGCCAAAATCGATGATGAGGATCATATTATGCCACCCAAACTATTCCTTTGGTATTAGTGTCTTTTTGCGTTACATCCAATTTCTCGATGTGTAACACTGAGACAATTTTCAAATCCTCCTGATGACCGATCTCTTCTGCTGTTTTCATAAGACGTATCCTACCCTCTTGCCAAACTTTTTCAAATACAGTCAGTAGTCCCACCACTTCAATGTGCTGCTGGGTAAGTGCAGTATATGCTTCTGTTGATGTGTTTCCAAACGCAAGTACATCATCTACTAAAAGTACTTTCTTAATTACATCTGTGTGTCAATTTCTAGTCTTCCCCCCAATGTACGCTTTCACATCAGGTCGATCTGTGGTGAAAGATTTCGATGCATATTCTATAATGCCATGTTTGAGCCAAGATCCAGGATGATCATGTTTACGAGCTAGTAAAACAGGAATATTCAAACCTTCAGTCTCAAATAATTTGAGAGATAAAAGTGCCGAAAAAGGGATACCTGCAGTCGGGATTCCAATGATTGCGTCAAATTCTAACTGCAGATCTTTAATCATTTCTAACCAAAAGCCAATAACTAAACACATAATTTCAGGATTTAAAAAAAGGTTAAAATCGGGTACTTGAATATATCCCTTTTGGGCATCGACGCTAGCATTTTCTACAAACTTTTCTTTTAAAATTTCAAGTTTTTCTATGGATTACATGCGAAGTCCTTTTTCAAATTAATGTATAAGTGGTCTTTGTTTTTGCGAATCTTCATATCTCTGAGCAAGCATCAGATACACATTTGAGTAGTGTGCATTTCCAGGATCATATGATTTTTCATTTAAATTGGTCGGTAATGCTTCAAAGATGCTTCCTTCATACATTTTTTCAATCTCTGCAAAAGCACTCTCAACTACTGCCTTCATACTCTCAATATACTCAACACTCAACTTTTTGCTATCAAGTTTTTTCTCTTTCATCATCCTTTCAATCTCTACATCAGTTTTTACTTCAGCTAGATGCTCCATGATCAATACAAGATACCGTAATCTATCTTTTAAACTTTGCATGACTTTGGCCTTCTCAATATCATTCAATCCCAAACTTTTATAGTCCCGCACACATTCAAATATAATTCTTGAAAAATCGTCAATTGAAACAAGTGATCCTGAAACTTTGCGAACTAAAAATTCTAATTCTATCGGCAGAGTATCGGATTGATTAAACTCTTCTTTAACTTTTTTTTGAAGATGAATAAGTGTTACTTTTTCGATTGCAAGTTGAGAAGATTCATTTAGTTTTAACTTTGCATCAATCTCATTAAGACTTTTTTCGAAGATCTCTTCAGCATTTGATGAGTTGATAGGCTTATAAAATGGACGAGAACAGAAGGTTGCTAAAGACCTCAAAGTGGCTTGTTGGGGGGGTGACATTGAATCCATTTTGTCTGCAATTTTTACTTTTGTAGCAATATACACCAT
>Ga0163144_10018155_pt1 | contig 14270 bp, 14 predicted proteins | sample OliLak19BULKMAT1_FD_123175 | JGI IMG/M metagenome (GOLD analysis project Ga0163144, IMG submission 123175) | Freshwater microbial mat bacterial communities from Lake Vanda, McMurdo Dry Valleys, Antarctica - Oligotrophic Lake LV.19.BULKMAT1 | ecosystem: Environmental > Aquatic > Freshwater >... | reverse complement strand
ATCCGCGATTTTCACACTAGTCGCGGCGAGAGCGGCAGCCGCATGATTGTTACGAAATTCTTAGTTTTCGATGTGTGTCCTTAGACCTCTAGCCACCATGACGGGCGTTCATCGCTGCGAAGGACGATCGGAAGGGACGATCGGAAGGGGTCAAACTTTGCAGATTGCACACGCGACATCGCCAATGACCCGAGCGGCACGTCTCGCGCCAGCCCACCGCCGCGCCCGCGTTCGCTAACGCTCACGTCGTGGCGCCGCCGTAGATCAGCCCGGCGGGAACCCCGCTGCGCCCATCGGCTGTCGCCGCGCGTCAACCGCCGCCAGAACGAATGCGGCGGGTCGGCGCGCCGCGGCGCTTGAAGCGCCGGCCTCGGAGGTGCGGCCTGATGGGGTCAGGCTGTTGCACGTTGCAATACAAGGGAACCTGCAACACGTAACGCGCTGACTCCACTCTGCACGGCTCCGTCCGTGGGTTACACACCGGGTTACAACTTCCGTCGTCTTCATCGAGCAAGTGTAGCAGCGAACGTTTCTCCAAGGGCTCGGGTTTGAGTTACGAATTTCAGGGAGAAAACATGTAACCCAAATGTGTAACCCGATGCTCGAATTTCTGCATTTTTGGGAGGATTCGGGATGATGGAAAATTCGCCAAAAATGGGTTTCTACGAGTGAAAGAGGACTCAGGATGATTTGCGTATATCTCAGCAAATAAACCGGTTAAAATTAGAAAACCGTTGCTCTGTCCAGCTGAGCTACCACCACGTTGCAAATGCCGGTCACCGGTCGCGCGGGACAAGGCCGCCGACAAGGGGAAAAAAGTGGCAGATCCGAGGTGGTCAGTCCGTGAATTGTGAATACCATCCCGGTAGAGACAGGGAGGTGTCGGATTATGCCCACACAGACCGGCAGGTGCAGATGCGATGATGCACTCGCTCGTGGTGGGGTGCGAACCGACAGCTGAGTCGACCCCGGTACCGCCGGACTGCGGTGCTCGCTTCGGTTCTGGCCTCGGTCGCTGAAACGGGACGGTTGTTTGTTCCGGCAAGGTGTAAGGCCGGTGGCGAGTCTCCCGGGTACTTGAATCGCAATTCCGGCCACGACCAAAAGACCACTGGAAAACTTCTCATAAATGATCGGGCGTTCTGACTGACTTGTCCCGCCGACGCGGAAGCCGAGCTTGCGGAGGGGGGGGGATCGGGCGCGTAACGTTGAGACATGAGTCAAATGCACCGCATCACGTTCAATCCCGACCAATGTGGCGGCCGGCCGTGCATCCGGGGCATGCGCATCCGGGTCAAGGACGTACTCGATATGCTCGCCGGCGGGGCGACGGAGGCGGAGATCCTCGAAAGCTATCCCTATCTAGATCGCGAGGACATCCAAGCGGCGCTCGAATACGCAGCGCGCCAGGTCGATCACGCGGTCTTGTCGCTGGCGCGGTGAAGTTTTTGGTGGATGCCCAGTTGCCCCCTTCGCTCGCGCGCTGGCTGCGGGAGGCGGAGCACGAAGCCGAACACGTCGAGGACGTGGGATTGCGTGAGGCGAACGACGGCGCAATCTGGGCTCATGCGTTGCGAAGCGGCGCAGTTCTGGTCACCAAGGATGAAGATTTTGCCGCGCGCTCGGCGCTGACAGCGATAACGCCCATGATCGTGTGGCTGCGCATCGGCAACACGACGAATCGGGCATTATTGACCTGGATCGAACCTCGTCTGCCTGGAATCGCCGGCCTGCTCGCGCAGGGCAGGTGCTGTCATCGGGCCCGGGAACCCTCACGCCTCGGAACGATTCTGTTTTCGCTTCCACGCGCTGGGAGTCTGCCCGGTGTGTTGGCGGTACCAGCGCGCGAAGTAATTCGGGTCGTCGAAGCCGCACTGCCCGGCGGCTTCGGCGACCGTAGGTGAAGAGTGAAGTGCCGCCTGGGCCGCTTCAAGGCGTACCCGATCGCGCAAGGCGCGCAGGCCGAGGCCGGCTTCGTGTTTAAGCTTTCGCGTCAGGTGATCCGGGTGATAGCCGGCGCTCCGCGCCACGTTGGTGAGCGAGCCAGGGGTGCGGAGCAGGTCGCGGACTTGCGAGAAAACGCCTTTCGCCGCACCGGCTGCGGCGGCCGGCGAGTGGTCCAGCAAGCGGGCCACGACGGCGAGAATCGCGGAGTAATCGGCAAGGTGCAGGCGCCCCTTGGCGGGAACGCGGGCGAGCACGCTGTGAAGTTCGTTGAGGGTGTCTGGCGCGAGCCGCCGGTGGCTCGCGCGGAGCCGGGTGGTGCCTTGGAGTTGATAATCGAGCACCAGGCAAAGTGGACGGCTGCGCCCGCGCAGCGTGAAGCCATGCGGCACGCCGGCGGGAATGACAAAGAGATCGCCGGTGCGCGCGGTGCGCGTGCGCTCGCCCACGCGTTGCGCGCCTTCCCCGGAGAGATACAAAATGAGTTGGGCCCAGTCGTGTTGGTGGGGCTTCACCTCGGCTTCCCGATGTCGGTTCAGCTGGAGTTTCCGCAGGACAAAGCCCAGCGCGTGGATCTCGATTTTTTGAACTAGAACGGGACTCCAGGCAGGCATGGTGTCGGATTTGTGCTAGCAAAAGTCGGAACTGTCCTAACGCAAGAATCCATTGCCGCCTAAACTGGGCACCTCACCCAACCCTCTGTTTTCTTACTATGACCACGCATAAAGTCGGCATCATCATGAACGGCGTCACCGGACGCATGGGCACCAATCAGCATTTGTTGCGTTCGATCAAGGCGATCATTGATCAAGGCGGCATCAAGCTCGGCGACGCTGAAGTCATCATGCCGGATCCGATCCTCGTCGGCCGCAGTGAATCCAAGCTCGCGGCCCTGGCGGCGCGCGCCGGCGTGAAGCGTTACACGACGAATTTGGACGCGGCGTTGGCCGACGCGGCGAACACGGTGTATTTCGACGCGACCTTGACGGGTCAGCGCCCGGTGGGCGTGCGCAAGGCGATTGCGGCGGGGAAACACATTTATTGCGAGAAGCCGACGGCGACCAGTTCGGCGGAAGCGTTGGCGCTCGCGCAGGAAGTGACCGCGGCAGGCCTGAAGAACGGAGTGGTGCAGGACAAGCTCTGGCTCCCTGGTTTGCTCAAGTTGAAGTACCTGATCGATACCGGCTTTTTCGGGAAGATCCTCTCGGTGCGCGGTGAGTTTGGTTACTGGGTGTTCACGGGAGAACACGAGAAGTTGCAGCGTCCGTCCTGGAATTATCGGAAGGAGGACGACGGCGGCATCATCGTCGATATGCTCTGTCACTGGCAGTACGTCATCCAAAACCTCTTTGGCGAAGTGAAGTCGCTCACCTGCGTGGGCGCGACTCACGTTCCGGAGCGCTGGGATGAAGCCGGCAAGGCTTACAAGGCCACGGCGGACGATTCCGCCTACGCGACCTTTGAGCTGCACAATGGAGTCATCTGTAATTTCAACTCCTCCTGGTGTGTGCGGGTGCGCCGCGACGATCTGCTGACGCTGCAGGTGGATGGCACGCATGGCACCGCGGTGGCGGGGCTACGGAACTGTGTGGCGCAGCATCTCTCGGCGACGCCTCGGTGCTTGTGGAATCCGGATGTGGATAGCCCGATCAAGTATTTCGATGGCTGGCCAACCGTTCCGGATCAGGGTTCGTACGACAACGCGTTCAAGGTGCAGTGGGAGTTGTTCCTGAAGCACGTGGTCAAAAACGATCCGTTTCCGTGGTCGATGCTGGAAGGAGCCAAGGGTGTTCAACTCGCTGAACTTGGCCTGAAATCATGGGCCGAGCGGCGGTGGGTGGATGTTCCCGCGTTAGCTTAATCAGGTTTTCGGGTGCCGCCCGCTTTTTGGAAGGGGGCGGTGCCGTTTCCATTTACGTCGATTTGCACTGGCAAATCCATCAAATTGGTTAAGTTCCGCCATGCCCGACTCAGCGTTGGGCTCTTGATTGTCTGTCACCTTCATCTTATTCTTCTACCATGCTTATCTGGATCGTCCTGATTATCGTTCCCATGCTGTTCGGCCTTTATGCGCAGTTCCGCATCCGCAACGCGTACGGGAAGAACGTCCAAATTCAGTCGCGCGGTCGCATCACGGGTCGTGAAGCCGCGCAGGCCGTAATGGATTCCGCAGGGATCGGTGACGTGCAAATCGTCGAGGTTCCCGGGCAGTTGTCGGATCATTATGATCCGATGCACAAGCGTCTGGCTTTGTCGCACGACAATTACCACGGCACAAGCTTGGCGGCTCTCGGAGTGGCGGCACACGAAGCCGGTCACGCCATTCAACACAAGGTGGGCTACAGCATGATGACGGTGCGGCAGACGCTTGCTCCCGCGACGCAGATCGCGGCCGGAGCGGCTAATTTTCTGCTGATCCTTGGCATCGTTCTGATTAGCTCCGCGTTGGGCGGTACCTTGCTGACGATCGGGGCGATCGCCCTTGGCGTGATCGTGTTGTTCCAATTCGTCACCCTGCCCGTCGAGTTCGACGCCAGCCGGCGCGCTAAAGCACAGCTGGTGAATCTGGGCATCGTTGATCGCGACGAAATGGAAGGCGTCAATGAGACCTTGGATGCCGCCGCTTTGACTTACGTGGCGGCATTTGTGGCGGCGCTGGGAAGTTTGTTGCACATCCTGCTCCTCCTGTCGGGTCGCCGGGACTGATCAAGCGGTGTCTGGAAATTAAATGAGCGCTTTCGCGCGGGCCTTTTTCGGCCCGCCCTTTTTTTTGGGGGGCGTCTCGTGATCCCAACGGACTGAACTCCGATGTTCGTGCGATACCGCGGTGCGCGTCACGGGAACAATAGCTACGCTCTCGGGGAGACGCGGATGCTGTCGCGCGATGGTGCTAGCACCCGAGTCGCCTGCCGGGGTTATTTCACAATAACGGGCGCAGCCTTGGTCGCGCTGCTTTTCGACAGCTCTTTGAGTGCTTTCGGCATCGCATCCATCAATTGAATGATGCGTTCCGGATGCGTGGGATGCGTGGACAGAATCGCGGGCTGGGCCGGTTCACTCGCTGACGCGGCCTCGAGGGCCTCGAGAACAGTGATGGCGGCCTGCGGATCGTAGCCCGCCCGCGCCATGTACATCAAGCCGATATAGTCCGCCTCCTTCTCCTTGGCGCGATCGAAGGCGAGTGCTCCGACGCCGGTGGAAAGTCCGTAGGCCTGGCTGAGCGCCGCGGTGGTGATGCTGGGGGCGCCGCTGACGCCCAGGCCGATGACGCCGACGGCACCAACCGTGTTCACCGCTAACTCTTGGGAAAGCTTTTCGTGCACATGCTTGGCCGTGACGTGGGCAATCTCGTGAGCGATGACGGAGGCCAGCTGGTCGTCCGTCGAGGCAATCTTGAAGAGCCCGGAGAACACGCCCACTTTTCCGCCTGCCATCGCGAAGGCGTTGATTTGCGGCACATCGAAGACCACAAATTCCCAGTCAGCATCCGGCATATCCCAAAAAACAACTCGGGAAAGCCGCTCGCCGACGCGCTGCAATTGGGCGATTCGATCTTGGTCCCGGGAGAGTCGATAACGACGTTTCATGTCCTCGAACATGGCGACGCTCATTTTTGTCACGTCTTTATCGTCGACCAGATTCACGGCCCGGCGGCCGGTGACGGGTACTTGGTAGCACCCGGCCATCAAGCTGGTGACGAGAAGAACGAGCACGCAACGAAGGGACGTTTTCATGGGAGCGGAGTCGTGGGTGGAAACTAATTTGTAATTAATACGCACCCGGTTTTTCGGCAAGTGCACGGCTGATACACCCTGCGACTATTTTGTTACGAAAAAGGTTCCTGGGAAAATCGGAATGCGCTTTGCGTTTTGGCATGATCCTGGCATTATCGTGTCACTCAAGTTCGACCCTAACTGAACGAAGAGACCCCTCTCTTCGTCTAACCGTCTCGAATCGAAACCACGTAGGTCCAAAATTACCATGCCTGAGGAAATCGAGTCCAACGCAGGGAAAAAGCGTCGAATCATCCATTGGAATCCGGATGCCGGCCAGGAACAAGTGCGCCAACGCTGGACGTGGAAACGTATTCTGGCGTGGAGTGTAGGCGGCTTCTTCGGCCTTTTGCTGGTCGCAGCAGTTGTCAGCCGCGTCGCTCAGTTGGTACTGGGTCCGGACATCTTTAGCCCTCGTACCGCGCTGGTGGTGGGTGCACCTGACGTCAACGATGCGAGCTCCGCTTTCATTAGCCGGGCGAAGGCTGATCAAGCGTACGAGCTGACGTCCAAGGCATTGTCGGAACTACGCCGGATTCCGCCGGATCATCCGCTGCAATTGCAGGAGATGATCTTGATGGAAAAGTCCTTCACCGAAGGTGAGACGTTGCTGCGCTCTCATGAATTTTCCCGCTCGTTCGCGGTGTTCGAACGGCTGAATCGCGAGATCGATGCCTTCACGACCAACGTTAAGATCAAGGGGGAAGCGCGGCAGTCCTACGACAAGATTCTCCTCCGGATCAAGGATCTTGAGCTCGCACGCAGCTTGGCGCCCGGAATGTTGGATGCGGCGTTTGAAGCAGCCGGTACGGGGCGCCAGCTGTTAAACGACGGCAACTTCACGGGCGCGAAAACGATTTTCGATCGCGGGTTTGCTGAGCTGAAACGGGCCGAAGAAGTGCTGACCGGGTACGTGCACGACAATCTGCTGAGTGGGCAGAAAGCGCTCGCCGCCGGAGCTAAAGAGGGCGCGCGAAACGCGTTTGAGGCGGTCTTGGGAAAATCACCCGGCAACGATGTCGCCGTGCAGGGCATCAAGCGCTCGGAGAACATCGATCGCGTTTACGCACTATTGCAGCAGGGCGCTTCGCTCGAAAAAGAGGGGCAGTACGCCCGCGCGGCCGAATCGTACAAAAATGCCTTTGCACTCGATGCGTTCTCGGCTGCGGCGCAGGAAGGTCAGGCGCGTGCTGGGCGCTTGGAGAAGGAAACCAAATTTGCCGCGGCCAAGGATGCGGCCGATGCGGCGGTGCAAGCCAAAGACTGGCCGGTTGCCATCGCCGAGTATGAAAAGGCTCTCAAGGTTTATCCGAAGAAGAGCGACGTCGAAGCACGGTTGAAGTCGACTCGCGAGAGTGCGCACAAGGAAGCCGTGCAAAAAGCGTTGGCGAAGTCCTTTGAGTTCGAGAAGAACTACCAGTGGCGCGAGGCACGTAACGCTTATTATGAGACGCTTCAGCTCGAACCTGACCAGGAAGAGGCGCGCGCCGGCTACACGCGTGCCGGTACGGTAATCCGTGCGCTCCTCCAATATGAGGGCTATGTGCAGGCGGCGGAACAGCTAGCTAACAAGGCCGACTTCCAGGCGGCGATCCGTCGCTTCAATGAGGCGATGGCGGTCAAGCCTTCGTACCTCGTCAACAGCGAGCGGGTGAACCAGCTGCATGCGCTTCTGATGGCGCAGAACAAGCCAGTGGAGGTGACGTTTAGGTCTGACGGCGATACTTGGGTTCAGATCACGAACTATCGGCAGCCGAGCAAGTTTGAGACCGAGGTGATCAAGATTCTTCCGGGAGACTACGAAATCATTGGTCGGCGCCGTGGATATCGGGATGTCCAGATGACCCTCCAAGTTCGTAATGGTACCCCGCCGCCAACGGTGACCGTTACCTGCAATGTTTCCGCCCGTGGTTGATTCCTTCATGAGTAATAGAGCCTTTCGCTCCCGTTCCACTGCGCTTGCTCTGGTTGTCCTGACGTCCAGCGTCTGGGCTGCGGCACCGATCCGTCCCGCCTCGGGTGGAGATCGAAATGCCACTGCGACGACGACCAAGCGAAACGCACCCCCCCCCCGCGCCAGTTCCGCCACGCGCGGGACGTTGCCGGATCCGGCTTTGCTGGACGGATCGAACCACCCGGCCGAGAAGCGGCCGGAGTATGGCATGGTGGGGGATTTTGAACTTCCTGGAGACGAGAACGCCCGAAATGGTCGCGTGGGGGGCCCGCAGAATCAACAGCAGCCTCAGCAGGAAGGCCAAGGTCAGGGCGGCGGATCGTCGATGGGAATGCCGCCGATTGCCGGAGGCGGCGGGCAGGGGCAACAACCGGCAGTGCCACCTCCACCGACAATACCTCAGGCCGGCGGCGGCTCGGAAGGCCCGGAGAATCCGGACGCGGCGGGAAAACAGGCCGATGGTTCCGGAGATCAGAATGGTCAGCCACGCGGCCAGCAGGTCGCGGAATTGCAGGGGCAGGGTGGTGGACCCGAGCAGGGTGCGATCGGCGAGAAGCCGCAACAAGTCTCGATCGGCGATTCGGCGATGCAGATTCAGACGGTGGCGAACGCGCCCAGTGTCGTGGGTCAACAACAACAATCTGGCAAGTCGCAGCAGCATGAAAAGACGACGGCCACGGGCGGCAAAGCTCCGACCGGCAGTAACTCCAATCGTGGCGCTGAACGAGGACAGGTGATGCCGGCGGGGCTGTAACTTCTCTTCTGTTCCTCAGTGATCAGAACCCTCCTAACCTTCTAGTACGAACACGCGTGAGACTGCTTCGCTTCCTATTTGTCGGACTCGTTTTGGCTGCAACCGTTTCGGGTTTGCGCGCGGTCACGATGATCTTTCCCGCTGACGCGATCGAGGATCTTTGGAACCTGCCGGCCGATGATTTTCGCCAGAAGTATTCGGGCATTAACATCACGGGCATGGGGCCAAGCGATGAAGGTTGGTATGTGCGCTACCGACACGAAAACCTCACGTATCTTTTCGGTCCGCTGGCCGAGCGGGAAGATGCGCGCAAGCGGAAGTGGGAGATGGAGGCCGTGCGCGATGCGGCCATCCGGAACCGGGCGGCCCTTTCGACGAGCCAGGTTGATTTCGTGCGTTTCACTTTTTCCGGTGTCTACGGCAAAGGCGGCGATGGCGGCGGGGGTTCAGGCGGGATGGCCCGCGTTTCCGCCGACGGCCGTGAAGGACCTGATGGTGACCTCGACGGGGACGGTATCCGCAATGGTCAGGATGAGGACATGGATGGCGATGGAATCCCCAACGCGCAGGATTCAGATTCGGATGGGGACGGAACGCCTAACGGCAGCGACAACTATGCGTTTGGTGGCTCACCGCCTGGCGGACAAGAGGGATCCATGGCCGGACAGAACGGCTCTGAACGTGGAGGGGCCGATGGCCAAGGCGGACAGAGCGGCGGCGAGCAAGCAGGTGGCGCCGGACAACTTGCCGGCGGTGGGCAGGGTCAACAAGGTGGCCAACAAGGCCAGCAGGGCGGGCAACAGGGCCAGCAAATTGCCTCGATTCAACAGGGCGGACAACAAGGGAGCCAAGGCCAGCAAGGTAGCCAAGGTCAGCAAGGCCAGCAAGGCCAGCAAGGCCAGCAAGGCCAGCAAGGTCAACAAGGTCAGCAGAGCAGTAGTAGCAGTTCCTCGTCTTCGTCCAGTCAGTCCAGTTCCGGTCAATCGGGACCGCCCAGTGGCCAGAGTGGCGGCAGCGGTAATCCTCTAAATATCGTTTCCGCTTTGCTTCGAATGATCTTGGGAATCTAATTCGGCCGTCGGCGCTTTTTTGGGATGGTGTTCAGTCGGAGCCCAAGGCGCGCGCTTCGGGGTGGGTGATCCAATGTGGTCCGTCACCGCGCACAGGAATTCGTATGACACTGCATCGATTCAAATCGCGGACGCTCTGGCGGCCTGTGCTCTCGGTGTGCGGGTGCGGTCTCTTCTGGGGCGGGTTGATGACCATGCAGGAGGGGCGTTCGGCCGAGTTGCCCACGCTGGTCCAGGCGCTGCAGCTCGCCCAAGAGGCGTCGGCCGTTAATCAGGAGAGCGATCCGGAGACCGCCTTGGATAAACTCCAGGCCGCGGTGTTACTCCGGCCTGATCTCCCGTGGCTTTCCCATCGTCTTGCCGTGGTCCAAGTGAAGGCCGGGCAATTCGATGACGCGCGCGAGACGTTGGGCCGCTTGGCGGCGATGGGACTGGGTCTTTCCGCCTCGGAACTCGAAGACCTTTCGGTGATACGATCCAAGCCGGAGTTCGCGGACGTCATCAAGCAGCTGTCGGCCAACCTGCGCTCCAAGGGCAAAGGTGAGGTCGCTTTTTCGCTGCAGGGCGTAACCGGGCTGATCGAGGGAATCGCGTGGGGGGAATCCTCCGGCGAGTTTTATTTTGGTGACGTCAACTCCCGGGCAGTGTGGATGCGAAACAAAGACAATACGCTGCGCCGTCTGACGCCGGAGGGCGACGAGCTCCTGGGTGTTCTTGGACTCGCAATCGATGAGACGAAAGGGGCGCTCTGGGCCGCCACCTCAGCGGTGCGCGCGATGCAAGGCTACTCCCCCGATCAGGAAGGACGTTCTGAGTTGGTGGAGATCGACCTCGCAAGCGGTGCCATTCGTCAGATCATCGCAGTACCCAAGCGAACCGACGGCCATTCTGCGAGTGCGCTGGGTGATCTCGTCCTCGACGCCAACGGCGGAATTTTCGCCACGGATCGTGGGGAGCCCGTGATCTGGTATTTGCCTCCGGGCGCTAACGCCATGGAGCGATTTGCCGAAAGCCCGGAGTTCGTGTCGTTGCGGAGCCTCGCGCTGATGGATCGCGCGTTGATTGTAGCCGATCACTTGAACGGTCTCTTGCGCGTCGATCCTAGTGATGGATCCGTGGAGCTGCTGGAGTCGCCGCCGGACGTAACGCTGGTGGGGATCAACGGACTGGTCCGAGCCTCGGATGGCGTGCTCCTGGCGTTGCAAGGCGGAGTAAATCCGTCCCGGGTTTTGCGGATCCAGCTGGATTCACATGCCTCAGCCGTCACATCGGTGACGGTGCTCGAATCCGGCCACCTTACGATGTCCGCGCCATCGCTCGGATGCATTGGAACCGGAGGCGATCTGTTCTTTATCGGAAATGCTCCTTGGTTCCGCTTCGAACAAACGGGTGGTCAACTGACGGCACCCCGGCCCGTCCCAGTGTTCAGAACCAAAGTTAACGCGGGCGGGCGATAAACGTTGAGCGGGCGAACTTCGCGTTCGTGCCGATCGCCTAGTCCGGTCCGCGATAGCTCTTAAAGCAGAAAGCGCGAGCGGGCGACCTCAGCAGGCAGTCGGACCGTACCCCTTTATCCTAAATTCGGCAGTTCAGATTAGCCACGGATGATACCGATGACACGGATACAGCGAATTGCAGATCAAGGAGCAACTGACTGCCATCAACCCGCAAGGTGAAGGGTTCGAAATACAGAATGCCTTGGTAATCTGTGTGCATCTGTGGAATCTGTGGCTTCAACTGCATTTTCTAGGTTTATAGATCCTGAAGCGCGATAAAGGCACCGCCGTGAATATAGGTAATCGTGCGCATCAGGTTGGCGTACTTCAGCCCCGTGTTGCCCATCGAAAATGAATAGCGGATCGTCGTCGGAAAACCGATCGCGTTGATGACCACCTGGCGGTCACCGTTTTCGTCGGCGGGGTTCATATTATCGAGCGCGCGGATCACGGGATCAGCCGTTTCGATGAATTCATCACCGAAAACATAAACGCCCATGCGCATTTTCTCGTTCTCCTTGTCATGGAGAAAACGGATGGCGTTGTAGATTCCGGGAACAGGATTGCTAATGGAATCTTGATTATACCGGCGTAATGTCCGCCGAATCTGATCGCGCAGGGCGGGACTATCCGGAATCCACCCATCCGTGCCGGTGGCTCGGCGTCCGAGAATAAACCGTCCATCGCCGTCAAGTAGCTGCAAACCCTCGAGCTGCGGATACGAGTCGAGCACTTCGTCGATCTTGCGAATGACGATCGGCCAAAGTCCGCCGTGCGTCGGGTCGCGCATGGATCCCGACGTGTCGATCACGAATGCGATATAATTATTGCCGACGGGAAGACCCACGGGGGTCGGCTTAACTTGGGGCAGGAGTTCGATTTCAGGCTTCTTCTGACGGGCCGCGATCGCCCGCTTGAGCTCATCGGTGTCCACCAGCATGGCCTGCAGGCCGCTCTTCTCTTTTTGCAGCTGACGATCCATTTCGTCGAGCATTGCCTGGACTTCGGCGTTGGTCATTTTCGCGACCGTCAACCGGTTCGAGACGCGGCGTTGGTCCTGCTGAACCTCGTTCTTCTTCGACTCCAACTCCGTGAGCTCGGCCAGGCGGGCGGCAAGGACGCGGCGCAGCGCCACCAAATTCTCAAGCTTATCTTTCTCCCGCGAACCAATGGTGAGAACGAAAAGGAGAATGATCGCTCCGAATCCGCAGCAGATGCAGTCGAGGAACGACAGACTGAACGTCTGGGGTGTGCGGCGGCGGATCATGTGTCAGGCCAGGATTTGGACGGGCTAACGAGCGCTCCGCGGGTCGCGTTGGCGAGTTCCCAGTACATGCCGGGAGCACCCGGATCACCGCTGAGCAAGGGGAACAAGATTGTGCTGACGGGAATGCGGGGAGGGAGCTGACGAGCCGCTATTTCGAAAAACCGGACCCGGTGTCCTTCGTCGACGTCGCCCTCCATCGGAAGGGAATCGCTCTTCGTGGGAAGACCATCCGTGAGCAAGACAATGCTGTCCGGTAACCGGGGGAGGAAACGGATGGCGGTGAAGGCCCGCTCGAGATTGGCGCCGCCTCGGGGCACGACCGTATGCAATTCCTTCAACACTTTTGTGAGAGTGGACTTGTCCTTCGTGCTAAACCACTCGTCTCCCCGGGTGGGTAACACCGGCGTCGTCTCTTCGTTGAAAAATAGAATCTGGAAGCGCGTTTCAGGATCGAGCGTGGCGAGCAGCCATTCCAAGGCATGGATTGTACGCTTCCATTTCGGAGCTTCCCGCTTCTCGTCATCGGAAGCGTCGAGCCGGGACGCAGCCTCGTCGATCGTGTCGCCCAGCATCGATCCGGACGTACGAACGATGAAGACGACAAATTCGCCCGTGAGTTTAACGCCGGTGAGGTATTGCCGCCGGTCGATTTCCGGAATGGGAATCGGTGCGAAATCCTCCGTCGGCAGGGCTTTCTTTTCGGCCAGTAGACGATCCAGCGCGTCTTTCAGGATTCCCGTTTGCTGAAGCATCAGGAGTAACTCGCGTTTCCGATCACTCAACTTCACCTGATCTTCCTTGGTCTTGGCGTTGATATCGTCCAGTTCCAACTGGGCCGTCGCCAGCATCTGCGCCAACTTCTCCATCGCCGCTTTCGAGGTGTTAAGGTCGCTGTCCGCCTTTTTTACCTGCTCGCGGACATCCTCGACCACGCTCTTATCGACACTCGATTTCGAGCTGATCGTCAGGAGAAAGACGAGGAGGACCGCACCGAAACCGCAACAGATGCAGTCCAGAAACGAGATGCTGAAGACCTCGGTTTCGCGGCGGCGACGAGCAAGTGACATGGTACTGAAAGACTAGGCGTGGCGGCCGTTGATGGGGGGGCAGTGGGCAAAAAGGATGTCGGCGGACGCGTTCTTGCACCGAACGGTTAATCGATCTCCTGCATTTATCAAGGTGCGGGAGCTGGATCCATTCGGTTCGAAGCCGGGTCGGGCGGGCGCCGCGTCGACAAACCAGATTCGGCCTCCCTCGTTGATCAGCGGCACCGCGCAATCTTCGGTGCCATTGAAACTGTCCGGCAAGACCAGATCGGCGCCGAGATCAGCCAGCCCGATCGTGAAACGTGGTTTCCCGCCAAGGGCATGACCGAGGCCATCGAGAATCGCGTGGGTGGGTGCAGGATTCGCCTCGGACTGGCGGTTTTTTTTCAACCGCGCCTCCCACTCGGCGCTCGTGGAACGGCGCGCATCGACCAGGGGTACGGCTTTCTCGAGGGGCACGTCCGCGAGATCATCGGGCACGGTCATGCGGGCGGCGCCGACTTGCGCCGCTCCGCAAGCAGCAGCGCCTTTGGGGAGCCGGAGCAGCCGGTTAAAACCCGCGGATCGCAGCCGCGCTTCGATGCCTGGCAGATGCGCGGTGCGGTCGGTCAACGCGATCGTGCAGGGATCAGATGCATGAGGGGAATTTTGCAGGAACGATTGCAGACCCTGCACCAGCGCGACGCCAAATGCATGGGAATCCACCGCGAGTTGTTCGCGCTTTGCGATCATCTCGTAGCCCCGGGTCGCGGTATTGAAATGATAGCGCCACTCGCCGCTTTCGCTCACGAGGAAGTCTTTCGTCTGACGGAAGAACATTTGCTCGATTTTCCCATCCTCGAGAATGTCGAACGCCGTATGGCGCAGGAAACGGTTGCCCATCGTTCCGGTGACCTGTTTCAACAGGTGCGCATATCCCAACTGGGGAAGGTGGATGAAATCTTTCCGCTCCAGTTTTTCATCGGT
>Ga0163144_10018153_pt1 | contig 14271 bp, 15 predicted proteins | sample OliLak19BULKMAT1_FD_123175 | JGI IMG/M metagenome (GOLD analysis project Ga0163144, IMG submission 123175) | Freshwater microbial mat bacterial communities from Lake Vanda, McMurdo Dry Valleys, Antarctica - Oligotrophic Lake LV.19.BULKMAT1 | ecosystem: Environmental > Aquatic > Freshwater >... | reverse complement strand
AGTCATTTTAAACGCTGTGATTCCATCAAATCCTGAAATCTCTGAGTCAGAAGCTCCTCCAAAATCTACTTCGGTGAGGGTAGGCATCGTGATAAAAATCTGTGTCTGATATTGGCGATTGCGATTGTTGTTGTTGTATCTGATTCGGAGTTCTTCATCAAAAACTTCTACAATCAAATCATCCAAGTTACGGCGGTCGCCACTTGTTGTTACACTAAACTGAGTTCCTTGTATCACTTCTATTTTAAAGGCATCTCCCATGCTGAGTTTGTCAAAATTACTGACTTGAAATATCTTTTGACTTTCTTGGATGGGACCAATATCCTCACGCAATTGGCAAGAACTAATGAGTGTTAAAAAACTCAATCCGAAAATAATTAATTTTAAATTTTTCATGGTTATATGGGTTTTGGTTTATTAATTTCGGTTCGTGAAGACACGAACCAAGGGTTTGATAATCTTCTAATCAATTATTAAGATGAACAGAATTACGATAGCGTGAGCCAAAGCCTCCAAAGCTGACACCTAGCTGTATGTTGGTTTGGCTTAAATCACTGTTAGAAATCCCAAAGTTGGTATCGCCTAAGACACGTCTGTAGCCTACGCCAAAGTTGACTTGCATCCATCTAAAAAAGTTAATCTCAACACTGGCATGAGGTGTAAGCGTAAAAGAAGATTGATAAGGATAGTTTTCATTTCCTATATTATCCCAGCCATCATACCATTCGGGTATTTGCTGAAGATGTCCGTAAGCAGTACGTACCCCTATATTTAAGTGAATAGGTTTGTTGGGCATCAGCTTAATACCTGTATTGAACCCACCTTGGACAAACATTAGGTCATTGGCTAATCCAGACTCTTTACCGATGTTATAAGGAGCTACGGATGAAATCCCGAAAACACCAAAGTAAAAGCTTTGATTAAAAAGCACTCCACCTTCTAAGCCTACTGAATAGAACATGCCGATTTTGGATGATGGATTAGTGCTAAAAGAGAGTTCTTGCAACAGTGTGCCATAACCTGAGACTTTTCCTCTATTCTTAAAGATGGTTTTGTAAACAGGAGTCTCTTGGGCAAAGCTAAGATTCAAGCCTAAAATGAAGAGAATGAGTAAAGGGATTTTAATAAATTGATTTTTCATAAAGTACATGATTTTGGGTTATTATTTCTTAAATTCATACCCAAGACAATCTACTTTGTTTATACCCCTATGTGAAGAGTAAAAAAAATGATTTTTTAAAAAATATACCTTAATCCTCCTTGATAGCCTATCCAAAGCATATCTCTGTAAGCATCACTGCTAGATTCACTAATAATAGTGGAAGGCTTTTTGGCATAATATCGCTCAAACTCATAACCAGGTTCATTTCGCCAATAATTAAGTCCCCCTCCAATAGCAAGGCTAATGCGTTTCCCTAGTTTCTTTTCTACTCCAAGACTTCCTTTAAATAATCCACTCTTAAACCAAGTATCTTTTGCTTGCACTACCTGATAAGCCATCAAATTAATATCAATACTCCAAGAAGATTTTTCAAAAAAAGTAGTGCCTAATCCATAGCCTATTAGATAAGATGTTTTCTCTATTATATTAAAAGGCATTCCCACAGTCAGAATATTATAAAATTTAGAGATTCCTGTTTTAAAAGAGAGGGTAGTATTGAGTAAATCATCCACAGAAAGTTCTATTCTTTTATAGCCATCTCCTTTTTTGATAAAACTCAACAGACCAATCGGAACTAAGCGATGTGCCGAATCTGCAATATTAATCAGACCAATCTGAAATCCTCCTTCTGCTTGGTGTGTATGATTGAGTAACCCTGCTAACTGAATAGAACCTCTCTGTTTTTTTGATAAATTAATCAATCCTGCTATTTGTACTCCTCGTAACTCTGAAGGACGAAGATTAATAATCCCAGCTACTTGCCCTCCTAAGATAGATTTTTTATTGATATTAAAAAGCCCCGCAGCTTGCAGACCTGTAATATCTTTACCAGCAATATTAAAAATCCCTCCTGCTTGCAAGCCTATAATATCTCCATCAGCAATATTAAAAATGCTGCTTACTTGTAAACCTATAATATCTCCATCAGTCATATTAAAAGCTCCGCCTGCCTGTAAACCAAACACATTTCCTTTGACTATATTAAGTATTCCACCTGCTTGCAAACCATAAACATCTCCTCCTACCATATTGCTCACGCCAGCCATCTGAAAATAACGAGCATCTTCTCGGATGATGTTAAAAATGCCGCCTATTTCCATGATATTTACGCCTTTGTTGTAGCCTCCTATGATATTAAAAGAGACATCATTAATGGTGTTTCCTCCTAGAAACTGATTTGTGCCTAAGGAAGGTAAAATAGAAAGCTGAATGGGATTTGAAAAAGTACTATCTAAGTTATTTATATGAGCTTTTTGCTTCATAGACAAGAAAAAATCTACTACTGGAGAAGCAATTATAGCAAAATTTCGACGGATAGATTGTTTTAACTCTGATTCTTCACTTAGTGGGATTTCTACATTTTCTATCTTGACACCTTCCCTAGTGATTTTATTTGGGTCAATTTCACCACCCACTGAATGAATTGAATCTAATCTTTGCGAGAGAAGATTTACATTCAAGAACTGGTCTTGATTTCCTAGTAATCGCATATCTGCTGACCAATATTGTTGTTTGCTGACAGTAATGGCAATTCTTTGTGGAGATTCAGTAGCAGATAATTTCATCTCAAAATAGCCATTTTGATTGCTAAGACTTGCTACAAGTTGACTTGATTCATAGATACTGGCATAGGCTATGTTTTGCCGAGTTTCTTTGTCTTTGATATATCCTCTTATCGTTATTTTTCTGAGTTCGTCTTTGGGAGGTGATTGAGGAGATAAGATAATATATTTCCCTTTTATTTTATAGGCAATCCTATTTTCAAAAATTAAATCTAAGGCTTCTTTTAAAGGCTTTCGTGTGATAGAAATCGTGATTTTTTGCTCTACATTGATAGTTGAAGAGGTATAGGAGAAAGTCTTATTAGTTTGTCGTGCAATGTCTTTTAGCACAAGGTCTAGCCGTTGTTGCTTGGCTTGCAGGCTTACCAAATCATCACTTGCTGTCTGAGCAAAGCCTGAAAAACAGACCATCAATAGACATAAAAAAGCTCCCAAGAGCCTTTGTAAATACCTCATAAATCAGTTGTTGATTTAGCAAGATTCTCCAGAAAGTAGAATCTTTATTCCTTCTTTTTTGAGCTGTAAAGATAAGGTTTCTACAATGATTTCAAGGATATTCTCAAGGGATTCTTCTTTAAAACTAACGGTGAGAGGGCATTTGCCTAGTAACTCATCACTTAGCACAATCTCAGCCCCATAGACTGCATTGATCTGAGCGAGGACTTCTGAGAGAGGAGTAGCTTCAAAGACAAAGACCTTGCTTTGGTAGCTATCATAGTTTGGATTAATATTTTCAGATTTTTGCATCTCTGCGGCCTGCTCTGTGATTACAGCTTTTTGGTTGGGTGAAAGTAATATTTCCTTAGATTTTGAGCTAACGGCTACTTTACCCGTCTTGACGATGACTTCTTGCTCTTCTGCTTCAGCGTATGCTTTTACATTAAAAGAAGTACCCAATACTTTGACTTCAAAACTGCTTGTCTTGACGATGAAAGGCAAGCTAGAAGGAGTTACTTCAAAAAAACCTTCTCCTGAAAGAGAGATAATTCTTTGATTTTTATCAAATATTTTGGGGTATTCGAGTCGGCTATTTTTATTTAAAAACACCTTAGAACCATCTGAAAACACGATATTTTTGCCAGTTTCTTGGGTTTCAATTTGAACCATTTGAGGTTTTTCAGGCTCTATATTCATCCAAATAGCCCAAGAAATACCAAGCAACACAACAGCCGCCGCAGCTACTTGCAAGATAGAAATTTTTGATTTGGCTGGTTTAAGTTGAATTACTTTTGCATCCAAAGAAGAAGCTTCTGTATCTATGCTTTTCTTAAATTTTTGCCAAGCTGCTTCTGTATCTACATTCTTTGCATTGCGATAAGGCTCTACTCCCTGCCAGACTTTCTGTAAGTCTTCATAGAATTTTTGGTTTTGAGCATCTTCTTTGAGCCATAGCTGTATTTGCCTCTCTTCTTGGGGAGAAGTTTCTTGAGCAAAATACTTGGCCAAAAGTAGCTCATCTACCATATCAAGCGAGTCATTATCCAATTTATTTTAACATTTAAAATATTAGTATGTTATTCTTTTTTTCATGAAACTGTCTAAGCGAAGACGCTATATCCTTCAAGCTTATTTCTCTCCAAGTCTCTCTTCTCAGGCGAGGAATTTTGATAATCTCCAGCTTAGCTCCCCTTCTCCTGAGGGGGAAGGGGCTGGGGGTTGGGATCTATCAAAAAACACACAAAATCAACCAAAGCACTAAATAATCAGCCAATTTGAGTCTTAGGACTTTAAGGGCTTTTCCCATTTGATTTTCTACCGTTTTGATAGAAATACCAAGTTGAGAAGCTATTTCGGCATACTTTAGTTCTTCAAACCGACTTAACCTAAAAATCAATCTACATTGCTCAGGCAGACTTTCTATGGCTTCTTCTATTTTTATCTTTAGCTCATTGGCATCTGCCAAATCTGATGCAAACGAAGGATTATGCTTAATCTGTGCTGCGTTATAATTCATATAAGCATCCTTTATTTTAGAATGTTTTAAGCGGTTAAGGCAGAGGTTATATACCATTTTATACAGATAAGCCTTGAGAGAAATTTGTATATCTAATTGATTTTTTTTCTCCCAAAAGCTATGAAATACTCCTTGCACCACTTCTTCTGCCTCATCCATATCTTTCAATAAGGTATGAGCATACTGGCACAAAGGCGAATAGTATGCCTTAAAAACTTGCTCAAAAGTGGCTTCACTTCCTTGCTGAATAGATTTAATTTGTATGTCGGCTATTGCCATTCTTTTTCTTTTCTTATGACCGCTAAAGAGACTTTTACCCCTATGTCATTTTATTATTTCAGCAAAAATATTAAATAAGAGTATCAGTTTCAAATAACAGCTTCATATTTTAGTAGTAAGCTCATTTTCAGTTTCATATAACAGTAGCAGTATCAAATAGCAGTATCAGTGTCAAATAACAATAGCATTCCTTATCACACACCTTCAGATTTCTACGAAATGACAGAAAAGATAAAATTCCCCCTTTGGGGGTTAGTGGGCTGTTGCTTATCTTTGGGTGCTTTTTACAAACTGAAAAACACACATGGCATGGTATCTCTTACATAGTGCATTGATAGTAGGGCTTACTTTTTGGCTCAAAAAAACCTATCAGCAAGAACCCTTATCGGCTTTTTTTATACCAGGCATGATGCTCAAGCTGATGGCAGGTGTGGGTTATGGTTTGCTTTATATTGTCTATTACCAAGAAACAGGTGATTCTTTTAATTATTTTCAAGATGCTTGTCGCTTGACTGCCCTCGCACACCATGATTTTATGGGCTATTTGCGACTCTTATTTTTCAATGAGTATTTCCCAGAGTTAGATCCTTTTATCTCGAGCTATGTCTGGCGAAGTGAGCGAACTTTTATGATGATTAAGTTGGTCAGTATTTTCAATCTTTTGACGGGTGATAACTATTGGCTGACAGGATTTTATTTTTCCTTTTTTAGCTTTTGGGGAATGTGGCAAGTTGCCAATGCTTTAAGCAGACTCTTTCCAAGGAGTAGTTATGCAGCATTGCTGGCTCTTGTGTTTTTTCCGAGCACTATTTTTTTTAGCAGTGGTCTGAGCAAAGAAAGCCTTGCCTTGGCATCTATTGGTTTTATGCTTGCTAGGTTTTTGGGCTATCTTGAACCTCAAAAGCGAAGCTATTTCTACCATTTAGGTACAGGTCTGATTTATTTGATAGGCATTATTATTTTAGCATTGATGCGTTTTTATTATTTGGCAGCTTTGCTGGCTTGTATGGGTGCTTTTGTAGGTACTGTCTTGGTCTTAGCACAACTCAAAAAACTCAACATTCAATTGCCTGCTTATGGTCAAGTCTTGCTGATGTTTGGTCTAAGTGCTTTTTTGTTGTGGATAGCTACTCTGAGCAGTCCTTTGCTACACCTTGATTATTTTTGGTATGCTGTGTTATATAGCCATAATCTTAGCTATGTTTTTTCTGATTACAATGACTTGATTCACTACTCAACTTGGGGAGGAAATGGCTATATTACCTTAGATGCCAACTGGCGAAATATGTTTATCAATGCTCCATTGGCATTTATTTCTGCTTTGTTTCGTCCTTTTATATGGGAAACTGGGGGGAATAAACTAAAAATAATGTATAGTTTAGAAAATCTAGCAGTGATGATTTTTAGTGTCTGGGCTATTGTTTTCTTTTGGAAAGAAAAGTATAAAAGCACCTGTTATCTTAAAACAAATACCCTTTTGCTGACAGCTTTGGGAATGTATTTGGTGGTTTTGCTTTCATTGATTGCCTTGGCATCACCCAATTTGGGTTCATTGGCACGTTATAGAGTGGGAGGCTATCCGTTTTTTGTATATGTAGTTCTTTTGCCTTTGAGTGATTGGCTATACAAAAAAAGCTTTATCAGAAAAATATTTCTGATAAAGCCTTTTTCTAATAAATGTTAAGTTTTAGTAAAAGTGTTTCTTTCTTTTTCTAATGTTTAAAGTTAAGTACTAAGTAAGCAGGCTAGAGTGGAGAAAAAAAATTAAGTTTTTTTAAATTATTTCAAAATTAATTTATAAAACGCTATAAACCAATAACTTACAAATAAAAATATTTTTAAATAAATGCTCAATATGTCTTTGAATACACTTAGGTTTCAGTTTCTATCTCTTTCTATAGTCTGTATTTACTTATTTTCCTTTACTCAAGTATCTGCTCAAGAGATGTATTTTGAGTGGCAGACGGACATTCCTCTTACTCGCAATCATCAAAAACTCACACTCCCGTGGGCAGGTGGCTTCAACTCTCCACAGTTTTCTAGTTTTGACCTCAATCAAGATAATCAATTAGATTTGGTCGTCTTTGAACGCACTTCTAGCAAGATTTACACATTTCTCTATACCTCTCAGAAAGGCTATCAATACGCTCCTGCGTATGAATCTTTTTTTCCTGATGATTTGAAGGGTTGGTTACTGCTAAGAGATTATGACCAAGATGGGCGAATGGATTTATTTACGCATGCTCCCTTTGGCATGAAGGTCTATCAAAATATAACTTCTCCCCATTCTCCTCCTCAATGGAAACTACTGATAGACCCTGTTCGCACCAAGGGTTTTCGTGGAATGGTTAATTTACAGGTCAATATGCTGGATATTCCTATCATCCAAGATATAGACCAAGATGGAGATTTGGATATTATTTGCTTTGATTTTGCTCAAGGAAGTTGGCTTGAATTTCACCAAAACCTCAGTCAAGAAAATTACAATAACTCTAGCCAATTAGAATTTGAACGAAAAAGCACTTGTTGGGGAGGCGTAATAGAGGGAACTACTTGTGGAGAATATACTTTTGGCTATAACTGTGAGGTAGAATCTGAAAGTGGTGGCGGAGGTCATCCATTTAAGACGATGCATGTAGGCTCTACTTTAGCCTTGCAAGACCTCAATGGTGATGGACTACTAGATGCCTTGGTGGGTGAGATTTCTTGCCCTCATATTTATTATTTGCCCAATGTAGGCACACCTCAAAAAGCTCTTTTTAAAAGTTTTAACCAAGAGTTTCCACCTAGTAAGCCGATTGTATTAGAAGATTTTCCTGCCGTATTTTTTGAAGATGTCAATGCAGATGGCAAGAAAGACCTCTTGGCAAGCCCCAATGTATTTGTCAATTCAGAAAATAAAATTGACTTTCAACATTCAGTTTGGCTTTATGAAAATATAGGTACGGAAACCAAGCCTGATTTTCAATTCAAGCAAGATGATTTTCTTCAAAGTGAAATGCTAGAAGTAGGTGAAAATGCTTTTCCTGCCCTCAATGATATGGATGCAGATGGTGATTTGGATTTGCTAGTAGGGGAACGAGGAAATATCAATGGAAATCAGTTTTTAGCAAAGCTTCATTATTATCAAAATATAGGCACAACACAAGAGCCTCATTTTGAGCTAATAGAAGATGATTATTTAGATGTTTCTGCTTGGCAAATTACTGATACCAAGCCTTTTTTCTTTGACATCAATGAAGATGAATCTCTTGATTTGGGGCTAGTCTATAATCAAGGAAAGCAAAGCAAGATTATTTTTTTTATCAATCAAGCCAAGAAAGGCAAGGCTTTTAAGTTCAATCCCAAAAAAACTTTCACTCCTACACTCACTTTGGAGTACGGTGATTTCCCTTGCTTTTTAGCTATAAATCAAGATAAAAATGTAGAGATATTGATGGGTAAAAGACGAGGGAATCTGGTATTACTCGAAGCTCAAGATAAGATCTACATTCTCCAAACGGATACTTTAGGAGGAATTTATAAACAGAATTTACGTCATAACCTCACGCCTATTTTAGTTGATTTTAATCAAAATGGTCAAGTAGATTTATTGACAGGTGATGCAGAAGGTTTCCTTAGGTATTATCCTGATTTTGAAGCCAAAAAGACTCAAACTTGGGAAGATTCAGAAGTCTTTTTTATGAATACTCTCTCTAAGCAGACTCTCAGAGAAGATTTGGGGGCTAGTATTTTTCCAGCAGTAGGAGATTTGAATGGAGATAATCTTCCTGACCTCATCATCGGGTTAAATACAGGCGGTATCAGAATAGCCTATAGTGTGAGAAGGTAAGTTGTTAGGTTATTGGGTGAAGAACTAACTTAATTTTTGGTTCGTGTCTCCACGAGGCGAAATCAATGGTAGTTCGTGAAGACACGAACCATGGGAAAAAGTATGAGAAGGCAGAGGGTTGGGTTATTGAGCCCAATTGATAATATCTAAGTTTTGTGTATCTTTAAAATGCTTGATATTATTAGTGCAAATAGCTAACTGATTCTCTATTGTTATGCTAGTTAAGTAAATGTCATTTTCACCTATAATCGTCTCTTTTTTACGTAGAGAAGCATAAATATCAGAAGCTATTTCTGTACTTTCAATTGTGATTTCAAGTACTCTATGTTGTTTGATAAATATCTCAAATTGATTAAACTTTTGAATACCTCTCTTAAACTTTAGTCCACTTCTAATTTCATAGACAGTAGGCATTCCAATATATATAAATCCATGTTCTTTGATATAATTATTAAAGTTTTGTGTTACCAAAGGATAATCTCTAAAAAGATAATAAGACAGTATATTGATATCCATCAAAACTTATTTCATACAGATTCAAATAAGGCATCTAACTTGTAGGCAAGCATTTCACCAGAAGAAATTCTTTGTTGATGGATTTCATCTAAAAAAGTATCTGCATCAAAAGAATCTTGTTTTGATTCTGCAATGAGTGCTTGTGATACTATTTTTTCAATAGCTAAAACTACTTTTGTATCTTTTAGTAAAAGTAAAGATTGTATTAAATCTAATTTTTTTCTTTTCTATATTTATTGTATTCATCTTTTTTTATTCGCACATTCAAAATCTAATCTTCATCAAGCATTATTTTCATAAAAGATACCAGCCTCTGCACGTACCCAATCAAGCACTTCCATCAGTTCTAAACTATCAGCATGAGACATAATAGGACTTTCAATTTGTCCTTCTCTCAGACAGACTCCTACTTCTATTGCTTCGTAATTATATCCATTTCCTTCACTTTCTATCTCTATGATTTCATCTTTTACAAATCGCTCAATGCGTTCTACTTGGGTCTGAGTCGTGTGAAAAGGAGAGTGCATTTTAATTCTTGCTTTATCTCCAAAAATATTGGCTTCTATGGACTGATGAGCTACTATAGAGGAAGACAAAACTGCCAAAGCACCTGAATTATATTTGAATAACATCCCACAACTATAGTCTATGCCTGTGCGTCCTATATTGGCTTTAGCTTGGATTTCGGCAGGCTTTCCAAGCAGACTTACAGCCAAGAAGATAGGATAAATCCCTACATCTAATAAAGAACCTCCTCCCAATGCAGGGTTAAAAATTCTTCCCTTTGGGTCATAAGGTGCTTTAAAGCCAAAGTCTGCTTGAATGGTTTGTATCTTGCCAATGTCTTCAGCCTCTATCATGCTTTGTACTCTCTGAAAAGAAGGCAAAAACTTAGTCCAGAGTGCTTCCATCAAAAAAACTTTCTTTCGCTTTGCCAAAGAAATCATCTCCTGAACTTGCTTTAGATTCATTGCAAAGGGTTTTTCGCACAGGACAGCCTTTTTTTTCTGAAGGCACATCATGGTGTTTTGGTAGTGTAGCACATGAGGCGTCGCAATATAGACCACATCCACTTCAGGATTATTGAGCATTGCCTCATAGGAGTCATAACAATAAGTTACTCCATACTTTTCCCCAAAAGCAGTGGCTTTTTCGTAATCTCTAGATGCTACAGCTATAAGCTTGCTATCTGGCACAAAGGCTAATCCCTCTGCAAATTTATGGGCTATTTTTCCTAACCCCATGATGCCCCAACGAATGACTTTATTCATAATTAAAAAATAAAAAATTGAAGAATTGATGGAAATTTACTAATTTTCTAGCAACGATGTATCATAAAAATAGAAATTAGTAAGATGCTATTCTCTAATAAATCTGTAAAGTGTTGATAATGAACGATTTATTTTTAATGTTTTATAAAGGGAAAGGTTAATCATCAAATCTCACATTCACTTAATCACCTAAATTTAAAAAAATATGGCTCTTATCAAATCTGTAAGAGGGTTTAGTCCCGAAATAGGTCAAGATTGTTTTTTGGCAGAAAACGCTACACTCATTGGGCAAATCAAAATGGGTAATCAATGCAGTGTTTGGTTTAATGCCGTAGTAAGAGGGGATGTAAGCCCAATCACGATGGGAAACCAAGTAAATGTACAAGATGGAGCCATCATCCATGCGACTTATCAACGCAATGAAACACGCATAGGCAATCAAGTTTCTATTGCCCATAATGCCATAGTGCATGGCTGTACCATTGAAGATAAAGTATTGATAGGCATGGGAGCTATTGTGATGGATGGGGTAGTGGTCAAAACAGGCTCTATCGTTGGTGCAGGAGCAGTAGTCTTACAGAATACAATCATAGAAGAAGGTCAAATCTGGGCAGGCAACCCAGCAAAATTCATTAAAAACACGAGCGAATTTACTAACTCAGAGATTGAGCGAATCGCCAATGCCTACCCCAAGTATGCGTCTTGGTTTCAAGAAGAATCAGAATAAAATGAGTTTAAATACAAAATAAAATTTTGATAATCAATCTAGTAAATAAATTTCCATTAATCCTTTTTAACATTCATCTCTTTGCCTATGCTATGTCCAGTCTGAGGCTTATTTGTATTCACAACCTCTGACCAGTTAAGACCAGTCTGACAAGTTTGCTTTTGTGGGTCAAGACACTATGACCAGTTAGAGATTAAAAATCTATTGCTCTGAAGTCGGGATTACAAATCCCGACTAGCTGAGAGGCAAGACGCTAAGACCAGTTAGGGGTGGTGTAATTAGAGAGTTAAATTCTTTTTTAGTTGCTATTTTATCGTTTTTGTAATTTATACCAACTTTATTGAGTTGTTCTCAATGATTAAATTATAAAAGGATTGATAATCTGTAACTGATTATCAATTGTTTGTTGATGTTGCATATCTTCTGAGTAAAGGATATCACAATTACTTAATAAAGCTGCTGCAATGATAAGGCTATCATAGTAACTGTATTGATAATTGATTGAAATATCAAAAGATTTTCGAAGAGTAATTTCATCAGTCAGAAATATCTCGCATATTTTCAAAAGATTTTCAGCATGTTGGAAAGCATCTGTTTTTGAATACCTTAGTTTCCGAATACACACATTAATGTTTTCAGTAATGACTTGGGTACCAATTATAGGAATAGCTTTTTGCATTAAACCCATTGCTATCTGCTGTTTTTTTGATCCTTTCTCTAATAAATATATTCCAATGTTAGAATCTAAAAAATATCTACCGTTCATTAGCTTCTTCACGATTAAATTTAAAATCACCAAAATCTTTGCTGTGACTCAGATAGAAATCTTTGATTTCTTCAAAAGGTGTTTTTTGATTAGATGATACAGAAAAGTTAGATATAATTTTTGCCCCTACTTTATTTGCTAACTTAAGAATCTCTTGATAATCCTTTTCTTCTTCTATTTCTAGAGTGATTGTTTTCATGATTTTTTAGTTTTATATATTATAAACAGTTTTAATCAGGTTATTATTTCAGGATATTAACTTCCTCGTGCAAGCTTCTTCGCTTGCACGGCAATCCTACTTCCCCACTCCCTTTTGAATTTCCTTTTTAATCGCAAAAAGTCCTTCGTTGAAGTTGGCAAGTTGGACGAGGACTTGACTCATGTACTCACCTGCACCTACTCCTTTGAATTGATTGTTTTTCTTAAAAGTGGCTTTGATGTCTTCCCTGCGTTGTTTTTCTTCTTCGTTGAGGAGTTGATTCATTGCAAACTAGTCTTAGTATCTCACTAAGACTAAATTTTAAGATTTATTGAATATATAAAACAAAATTCTAAATAACTAATTTTAAACTAAATATAAATCTTTATATATCTAAATAAAAACAACATGATGCACCTTCATCTGGTCGCAGTGTCTTGACCCACAACAGCGACTGTTCTTAGCATCTCAGACTTGAAACATTCCCCACTTTTTATACTTACACTTGCGACATTAGGGGGGGAAGAACTGGGGCATTACTGAACTAGCAACATAATAGCGTTTCACATAGCACACATAGTTTCGCCATTCAAAACCCAAACTGAATCTTCTTCATTTACATCAATAAATTTAAATGTTGCTGTCTTACCAAGATTCATCGCATTTTTTGTAAAACATCCAAAAATATATCATTTAATATTTTTTTTCCACTCCAGATTCTGTTGCGTAGCATACAGAGTCTTCTCCAATCATGGTATATACATCGCAATCTTTTTGAATACCGAAATACACCTTCTTACCTTGATTATTTAAATCTTTAACAATTTGGGTACTACTATCTCTGTAATACTTACCAGCCAATTCGATAAACTTGTTACGCTTAATTTTTGCCTCAATAGCTGTTTTTTTCATTTTATAAACCTTTCTTAAGTATAAACATATTATTTTTATTGCCAGTTTTAGTAATATTAAATCCAAGGAAAGTCTTCCCTCTGCTCTTAGCGTCTTACATACCCACAACAACAACTATTCTTAGCGTCTCTCAAAAGCAAACTTTACGAACCTTTTAAACTCAAATATAAAATAAAATTCCTAGATAACTACTAAGGCATACTTTTCTTACTTCATAGTCAAAAAAAAACCCACTGTTTTAAAATACTACCTTAAATTAATATCATTCAATAAGATACATTAGGTCAGTTTTCAAACCAAGATAAAAATTTATAAAATAATATGACTATTGTTTTATAAAATGACCCATAGTCATTAATTTTACGTCAAGTTTAAGAAAGTTAATAGATTTTATTTTATTTACTGCTCTAATTATTTAGAATTTGGGTTGATAATTAAGCTATCAATTTAATAAAATTTTATTTTATGAGGTCTAGGAGACATCAAAAACCATGGAAACAAAATATTATACCATTACTATTTATTGCGAAAATCAAGTAGGCTTGTTGAGTCGTCTGACTTCTATCCTGACTCGCCGTAAAATCAATATTGAAAGTCTAACCACTTCTTCTACAGTTTGGGAAGGGATTCATTGCATGACTTTATTGATTAGCATTTTACCAGAAGCAATTGAAAATTTAGTACTGCAAATAGAAAAACAGATAGAAGTACTTCAAGCCAATTATCATCAAGACGATGAACTTATTTTTCAAGAAGTGGCTCTTTTTAAGCTTCCTACCATTGCTTTGACCAACCAAACGGCTGTAGAACAATTGGTCAGAAATCACCATGCAAGGATTATTTCTATTGAGCCTGACTTTATGGTCATAGAAAAAACAGGACACGAAACGGAAATACAAATGCTTATGCAACAACTTTTGCCTTTTGGTTTACTTAATTTTGCACGTTCAGGGCGGGTAGCTATCCCTAAGGAAGCACCTCTCAATACTCAGATTGGTGCTACTCCTATTTCTATTAAGAATAAAAGGACTTTTGACAATTAAAAAAAAGATTGTCTTTAACTATAAATAAGAGATGAGTTATTGCCTATT
>Ga0163144_10018150_pt1 | contig 14273 bp, 15 predicted proteins | sample OliLak19BULKMAT1_FD_123175 | JGI IMG/M metagenome (GOLD analysis project Ga0163144, IMG submission 123175) | Freshwater microbial mat bacterial communities from Lake Vanda, McMurdo Dry Valleys, Antarctica - Oligotrophic Lake LV.19.BULKMAT1 | ecosystem: Environmental > Aquatic > Freshwater >... | reverse complement strand
GTTTTTCCCTTTAATTTCAACGAACTGCTTGAAAAAGAAGCTATAGCCATTCCTCGCTTTATCGGTGGCAAATCAAAATATGAGTTGATGCATCGTCTTGAGCATTTTTTACAATGGGGTGGTTTTCCAGAAGTAATTGGCGGATCGCCTGAATATCATCGCTTAACTCTCCAGGGATATATGTCCACAGTGCTCTATAGGGACATAGTTGAGCGGTATAATGTATCGGCCACTCATGCCTTAAGAAGTCTTCTTACGCATTGCTTACGAAATAGCGCTACGTTGTTTAGTATCACTAAGATGCATCATTCTCTTAAGTCCCAGGGTTATGAAATAGGCAAAAACACGCTCTATGATTACATGGACTATTTTGAAGATGCTTATTGCGTTTTTTCGGTGAGTAAATTTGATCTATCGCAACGTAAATCAGCGGGAGCTGTAAAAAAGATTTTTGCGGTTGATCAGGGCTTAATCACTGCGGTAAGTATGTCGAGTGATTTTGATCTAGCAGCTCAGTTAGAAACTGCGGTTTTTGCTTTCCTTAGACGGCTTACATCTGAAATCTTTTACTATCGCACGGTTGATGGTAAAGAGGTTGATTTTTTGGCTCTTATGCCCGATCAAACTAAGCATCTTTTCCAGGTGAGTCTCACCCTTAAAGATCCAAAGACCCGTCAACGAGAGCTCAGCGCACTCATAATCGCTATGGAAGAGCTCAAGCTTACTCGGGGTACAATTATAACCCTTGATGAAGAAGATGAAGTGATTGTCCCGCAAGGAACTATTGCTATAGTGCCTCTTTTGAAGGTCTTTTTAGAAAATGGACTTGTGAAATAGTGGGTCTGCTTTAGCTACGCTTTCCACGCATTACCGAATTCCAAATGCTCATCCATCATTACTGCATGATTGACCAAGAAATAAACCCCCTGCAATTTGATGCCATTTTCGCGCAATGTGCGAAGGAGACCCTCGAGGAGCATCCACTTTTCGTGAGTGGATTGCTGTTTATCAAAGATCGATTGATCAAATGAAATGTAGAGATGCGTGCCAGCCGGATCGAGCAACGCTGATTGAAGAGTAATTTTGTTTTTGATTATCTTCTCATCATGCAGATGAGTGAGCCAATTGGCGATGATGGTTGCGGCTTTTTTTTCTACGTCATCTGCGATGATTAACTCTTTGGTTTCTTGTTTGAATTGGTTCTGGTTCCAATACCAAAGGGTGATTTTCTGCTTGCTCACTCCGGGGGCGGAGTAGTGCGCTGATGCGTTCCAGGGGGAGCGGATAATGATCCATTCATGCTCATAGGCGAGGAATGCGATGCCCGCGAGGGTGCTTAGTATTGAGAGGAGGATGATGTGTAATATTCGCATGTATTTTCCAGTCCGTTCGTCCCGAGTTGATTGAGGGACATAATTTAATATTTCATCGGAATTCCCGTTCGAATTTCCCTCAATCAACTCGGGACGAACGGGGTTTAATAAATTTCTCTTTAAGATTAAGACCAACCACTTCAGAAGGATCAGGCTCCAGCTCCCACAATCCCTACCACCGCCTGCGCCAATGGCGCTATAAAACTTTGCCACCCCTGTTTATTTTTCAATCCCAGTTCGATGCCAATTGCCGGAGCCTTGACGCCGATGAGTGGTTTGAACGGGATCCCAAATGCACCAACCAGATCGAATTGTTTGGCATACTGTTTTAATGTTGCTTCAATCGCTTGCGCATATTTTTGCGTTGTGCCGCCAGCGAGTAGGTATGCTTGGTCGTATGGGTAGAATGCAAGATCTTGTATACGCGATGGCGTGTAATCGCCGTAGGAGAAGGTATAGATGGCGAGTTGCGGGCGCGGTTGTTGTTCTTGGTAGCAATGCAAGCTTATAAATAGATCTACATCCAAACGATTGGCGAAATTTGCATTTTGATGTGGGCGGATCGTTTCGTTGCCGGTGCGAGTGATGATCACGCGTGTATTGGGCGCGAGTTGTTCGATTTGGTGTGCGAGTGCATGCGCGAGCTCAAGCGTGATGGTGCGTTCGAATGCGTCTTCGATGATGCGGCCAGGATGCGAGGCGTCGCCGGCAGGATCGAGCATTATCTTAAAAACTCGGGCTTGTCCGGCATAGCTCGCAAGAGCGACGTCGGAACGAACGGATAATAAAAATACGCTAGAAAAAATGAGAGTTAAAAAATGTAAAAATTTCATCGTGCCGATAAATCGCTGGTTAAAAATTGTTGCAAGAACGTAGTGCGTGCCAAGCCCTTGTTGTTTTTGATCCCCATTGCAATAGCCTTCGCCTGGCCGACGAATATGCAGAGCTTCTTGGCCCGCGTAATGGCGGTATAGATCAAGTTGCGTTGCAGCAGGGTGAAATGTTGCGTGAAAATGGGAATGATCACCGCATCATATTCAGATCCCTGGCTTTTGTGGATCGAAATCGCATACGCAAGTACCAATTCATCAAGATCGGTATACTCATATTCAACTCGTTGCTCGGGGTAGCGGACCGCCATGATGCGATCTTGCGTATCGATATCTTCAATGAAACCCACATCGCCATTGAACACAAATTTGTCATAATTATTTTTGATCTGCATCACACGATCGCCAACTTTATAGGTGGTACCAGCGTGTTGCATTTGCTTTTCGGTGGTGGCAGGGTTCAAAATTCCTTGAAGATCATAATTTATTTTTTGAGTGCCTACTGTTCCACGGTGCATGGGAACAAGGACTATCGCATCACGCGGATTAATGTCGTGTTTGTAGAGCTCTTTGGTGAAAATCTGGCGCAACACGTTGGGTACATTTTCCGGATTGTCTTCCTTGATGTAAATGAAATCGCGGCGCGTGTTGGGTAGCGGCGAAATGGGAAATTCACCTTGGTTGATTCGGTGAGCATTGATGATGATCATACTATCTTGCGCCTGGCGGAATATTTGCATGAGGCGAATAGTAGCGACCTCTTTGCTTGCAATCATATCATTGAGGAAGTTCCCTGCACCAACAGATGGCAGCTGATCCACATCACCAATGAAGACCACGCGTGCATGGTGAGGCATTGCTTTGAGGAGCGCATGTGCAAGGAAGATATCGATCATCGATGCTTCATCCACAATCAGAACGTCGAGCGGGAGAGCATTTTGTTCGTTGCGCGTGAATCCCATGGTGCCCACATCAAACTCAAGGAGCCGATGGAGTGTGGATGCTTTTTTGCCGGTACTTTCGGTAATCCGTTTGGCGGCGCGGCCGGTGGGCGATGCTAATTTGTAAACGATTTGGTGTTCATCAAGAATCGAAAGAAGTTTTTTGATGAGCGTTGTTTTACCCGTACCAGGTCCACCGGTGATTACCGTGACTTTGTTTTGCAAAATCGTGAGCACGCCCTTTTGCTGCTCTTCATTGAGGCTAATTTCACCGGGAACTTCAACACGCAATGTTTGGTAAACGGCATCGATATCGAATAGCTTGAGCGCGGGTGATTCGATGAGTTTGCGCACTTTGGTCGCGACCCCTTTTTCGGAATAGTAAAATTGCGAGAGGGCGACGTAATGCTTTTCATCATGGGTGAGCAGTTTGATTTTTTCGGTGTTATAAAGATCGTGGAGCGCGAGTTTTAATTTGTTTTGAATGTCGTCACTTGATTCGAGTTCTAAGAGCGCGAGTGTTTTGTCTTTGAGATCGGTCAGTTCGGCATAAAGATGGCCTTGGCTGACGGTGTACGATAGAACAAACAGTAATCCCGCACGAATACGCTTGATCGATTCGGGTTCAAAGCCCATGTTTTGTGCGATGGTGTCTGCGGTTTTGAATCCGATACCCCATATGTCTTCGGCCAGTCGATACGGATTTTCGAGCAGCAATTCGATTGCTTTGTTCCGGTACCGTTTGTAAATCTTGGTCGCATAGGTGGTTGAAATGCCTTTATCTTGCAAGAAAACCATGATGTGAGAAATTTCTTTTTGCTCGACCCACGCGAGCTTGATGCTCTCAATTCGCTTGGGGCCAACGCCTGGAATGGTGCTCAAGCGGTGCGGTTCATTTTCGATGACCTCGAGTACTGATTCGCCAAACTGCTTGACCAACTTTTCTGCAAACACCGGCCCGATACCTTTAATGAGGCCAGAACCGAGATACTTTTTGAGACCAAGAATTGAGGTGGGCACCAAGGCGGTGCATTTTTTTGCTTCAAACTGCTTGCCGAATTTCGGATGCATAACCCACAAACCCGATAGGGTGACCAGCTCGCCGGGATTGAGTGATGGAACCGAGCCTTTAACCGTAATTGCATTATCGCCTTTGGCTTTGATGATAAAGATGGTAAAGCCATTTTCGGCGTTTTGATAGACGATCCGATCGACGGTTCCCTGCAGTTGCTGTTCGTTTTGATCCATTAGTTGTGTGTCTTTTTATATTCTTGTAATAGTTTGTGAATCAATGGTTGGTTGAGCTGTTCAATCGAATAAGAATCAATATGATGTTCTTTAAAATATTTTAAAAATTCATGTGCCAGGGGTGAATCTTGTTCCTTGCCAGGCAGCACTAGTGGCATGATTTCCTTCAATTTTGACCATTTGTGGAGCCGCGCCTTAAACTTCTCTTGTGCCTTTGGGCAGCTATGAATTAAATCATCTAAAAAGTTAAGTAAATCGACCACAAATAGTTCAAACTGGGCAAATGTGTGTACTTCATTGTAAAGGATTTCATCCTCTTTGTCTTCCGGCGCGTTGCCCCATTGCAAAAGAACGCTATTGCGACGCCCGCGCTTTTTGCAGGATTCTTCAATGAGCTTGGAGGTGATGTGCTTTGATCCTGCACCAATGGTGCGGAATTTTTTCGATTTTTCGATGAAATCGTCTTTTGCTTTTTTGAGTGTTTTTTGGAGCTGGCCATACAATTGCTCGAGCTCTTGCGCCGAATGGGAATCTTTGTGTGTTTCTAATTTTTGTTCTAGATGCGATAGATCATGGATAGTATATTTCTTGCCATTATAATCATAATCTCCCAGTCGCATATCACCTTCTTTGGTGCCATAGACAATGTGGAGCAAGTTGCGTTGATACCCCCTGAGGAGTTCAATGGTGTTTGCATTCACCAAAAAACCATCAACGAGTTTTAATAAATTTGATTCGAGTAATATCTCTTTCTGTTCGGGTTCTGTTGTTGTGCCTGCAAATAAGAGGCACAGTATAATAAGTTTTTTCATGAGTAATATATCCTTTGATAATTGATTTCATTTACACGAAATCAATCTACTTAAAAGTTGGCCTCAATGTTAAGTGATACGGTATAATCGTTGCCGATGCCTACGCTATCGAATGATCCTTCGAGATTCAAACCGATGTACCAGAGCCGGCATGGGCGCTTGATTCGCCATGAAAGGCCGCCATGTATTTTGGTTTGATACGCATTTGATGGCATCGCTTTTTTGAGTTCGAAATTTTGTAATTTTTTCTGATTTACAAAAATGCGACTGAACTTTTCTCGCCCTTGGTACCAGAAATCGGTACCCGCTTGGAACCCAAATACACGATCCGCTTGGTAGCAAAGCTTACCGGTCCATCTGAAAATAACGCCCGGTTGGATGCTGGTATCGAATGCGAGTAAGTAGAGCCGATTAATAAATTCTTGCTCTAAAAATTCGAGGTTTTCGCATGCCTCTTCTTCGTTTTTGAAGTTTCGTTCGTTGAACGCATTGGGCGTATTGCGCTGGATAAAAAAGCGTTTTTCGTGGGCCGGCGTGAGGTATTCAAATGATACACGTCCGATCCAGTGATAATTCTCTGTCCATGGTCGTTGGATGAAATCATGTACCGGTAAATCGGTACGAATGAATAGGCCAATTCCAAAGTGTCCGCCATTGCCTAGGCTTTGATCAAGGAAGTTTGCAGCCAAACGATCAACTGCGCCAAAGGCTATGCAATTTGCAAGGTCGAGTGCCTTTTGTTTTTCTTCAGGGGTGGGGTTGTTGTTATTGAATAGCTCAAAAAGTGGATCAAAATTGAAGTTTGGATAGTTGCACGGTTTAGGGAATGCAGATCCTTTGAGTCCTTTTTTTATTGCGAATGCGGTAGGAATTGTGGCCATGACTCCTATTCTCATTTGGAAGAAATCTGGAGTTGGTGCCTCCCAATCAACTTCCAAACGTAGATCACCAAAGCCAACTTTATCGCTAATGAAATGTAATCGTTGAAACTCTTCTTCTTCCTCTGGACTTGCTTTGCCCAGCTCTGCTTCGACTGCTTCGCGCTGTGCGTCGGTCAGAAAGAAATTTCGTTCAAGGTAATAAAATGGAAAAAGAAACATGACGTTTGGTTGTTTGCAATCGGAAACGCGCATGCCATGGAACATGAATCCTGCGCGGCGTTGCTGCACCGTCATGCAATTGAATAGGGATAAAATGCGCCTGATGTTGACGGGTTCGGGAAATAAATCTTTGAGTGCATCTGCGCTTGTTTCTAACGCATCCAAAAGAGTTGGTTGATTGAGTGCAATGTAGCAGGCGAGGTTGGTGTTTTGTTTGGTTAAGCTGGCGCGCGTCATCTGGTTATAAAAAATATGTCCGCCAACGACCCAATCATTAATGTAGCAGCACTGATTTGGGTCAAATGTGGGGTAATCGAGGAGGCTGCGTTGATTGAGTGGATTGGTGCGCAAGAATATGTTTTGCTGCAAAATTTGAAATGCGCCAACTTCTTGCAGGATATTGATGATGCCGAGCGCTTCTTCGTTTTCACAATTTTCTGCTTTTGCTACGATTCCTGAATCTAAAAAGGAATCGAATTCTCGATCATCGAGCATGTCCCATTCTTGATTATCAAATGAGCGCTTTTCTTGGTCTTTTTTAGCATGCAGGTTTGTGGGTGCAATCGAAGCAAGGAGCACGAAAGCGCATTGAGAGATCAAAAATTTTTTTTTAAATATGTTCATATCTGTTTTCCAAAATTCATTACTCATTTAATTTTTACTTTTTTTGTGCACGGAGTTACGCTGGAGATAACGATAGATTTTACTACAATAGTATTCATAAATGTGCATTCTAGCAATTTCTTCGTTGCATCATAAAACGTGCATCTATGAGTACAGTAGCCGATAATAGAAAAAAAAATCAACGAAAGGTATCTTCAGGGACCATATGAATATGCAAACACAAAATTGTTTTATCGTCGACGGCAACATTGGTGCGGGTAAATCAACATTCTTACGAATCGTTGGCGAACACATCCAAATTCAAATTGTTCCTGAGCCACATGAAAAATGGCAACGGGTGGTGGGTGAAGAAAACCTACTTCAAAAATTCTATACTGATGCGCCTCGCTGGGCATACACCTTCCAATCATATGCATTTGTTACCCGCGTTATGGAGCAGCAAGCGCACGCGCTGAAAAATCCATATCATGCGCAACTTCTTGAGCGGTCAGTATTTTCTGATCGTTATTGCTTTGCCAAGAATGCATATGAGCTTGGTTACATGAATGCACTCGAGTGGAAATTGTACCAAGAATGGTTCAGCTGGTTAGTGGATAATTACGTGACACGGCCAACCGGATTCATCTACATGCACACCTCACCGGAAGTATGTTATCAGCGATTGGTGAAGCGTAACCGTGAAGAAGAAGCGGGTGTTCCGATGGAATATTTGCAACAGCTGCACGATAAACATGAACAATGGTTGGTGCACAAAGTGGGCGTTGCCGATTACCTGAAGGACGTGCCGGTACTGGTGCTCAATTGTGATACCGATTTTGAACATAACGAGGCGGAGCAAGAAAAACTACTCCAACAGATTATTTCATTTGTGGGTATTCATATGCCTCAAGGAATATTTAAACAAGCAACTTCATCATTACGCTTGTAAAACGACAAAAAAGTCGGCTAGACTGGTTTGGAATAAGAGTTATCATGCTCAAAGACATCGTGAAAGGAGCTCTATGAACGTAGACGGAATTTTTTATGCAAAGGCAGCAGCCTTTATCGGCGCTTCATTTGCCATCGCAATTGGTATCCTCGGGCCTGCTTTAGGGCAAGGCTTCATTGGGATGAAGGCGGTTGAGAACATTGGCAAGTACCCGGAAAGTTCAAGCCAAATTCGGACAACGATGATGATCGCGATGGGGTTGGTCGAAACAGGAGCAATTTATGTTGCGTTAATCGCGGCAGCTCTTGTCTGGATTGGGAGTGGTCTCTAGAATCTTTTTTTTACTCATGAAGTCAGGCGTACTGTGAACATTAACGCAACGCTTTTTGTGCAAGCATTCCATTTTTTTATCGCCTATATAATTCTTCGCAAACTCTTTTTTGCGCCCGCACTCGCTGAGTTGGAGGCCGAAAAACGGGAAAAACAGCAGCTTGATGCGAGCATCGAAGGGGTTAAGCACTCACTTGAAAAAAAACAACAGACCCGCGATGCTCAGTGGCGCGAGGTGCAGGAATTTTACCTGCACAACAAACCGCAGCTCGATGAGAGCGAACTGTTTTTCTTCCGGGACATTACCCCCGAGCTCACCGTTGCAACCATGACGCACGAGGAGCGTGATGCATTGATTAGCCAAACAAGCAGTGCGCTGACCGATAAAATAAAGAAGATATACCATGTATGAGTTTTCTTTTTTTGTAGATGTGTTCTTTCGGATTCTCAATTTTGTTGTGTTGATTTTGCTGCTCAGATACATTTTTAAAAAGTATATGCTCGAATCCATCAAGCAAAAGATTGAGGAGCGGCGGCAGTTTATGCGCGGGCTCGAAGAGCATTTGCTCGCGGTAAAATACCAGCGTGATTTGATAGTCGCGATGATTGACAAGGAATCGGGATTGTCGCTCCAGGTACACAAAAAGATTACTCTGTGGGCCGAAGCGGTAGCGAGCGAACTCAAAATGCGTCGGCGCGAAAAAGAACAAATCATGCGCATGGTCGAAGATCAAGCACAAAAAAAACAAGAGGCGCTGCTCATTCAAGAAGCACAGCTGACGATCATTCCACGAGCACTGGACCTCGCACAAGCTGAACTCATGAACGAGTTCGCAGATCCCAAATTAGCATCACTGGTGACCGCGCGCGTGATGGCGACAATCAGAAAGAGGGCATAATGGTAGATCAATCATCACAATTCGTGGCAAGAAAATATGCGATGGCCTGCTTGAACGTATTCGAATCAAAATTCAAATCTGAGGATCTTGCCAATCTTGTGGCGATGAGTGATTATCTGCGCTTGAATCATAGCGCAGTCTTTTTTTTGGGATTACCCATCATTGCACAGGAAAAGAAACGGGACTTCATGCTCGCGCTTGCGCGTCGATTTTCATTGGAGCCGTTGATTGGGCGATTGATTGAGTTGTTGCTTGCTCATAAACGATTATTCTTGCTGACCACTATTTTAAAGATGTTGGGCCAGCTTTATCGCGAACGTATGCATATCCTCGAATTTTCAATTGCGAGTTATCCGCGGATTTCGCGTACCGATCTTGAAGAGATTAAGGAGTTCCTTGCGCACCGCACAGGCTGCGCTATTATATATACAGATTATGAAGATAAAAATTTAATTGCCGGCATACGCATGAAAAGCACGACCTATTTGTGGGAATTTTCTCTCGCACAACAGTTGCGTAATGTGGCAAAACAGACCATGAGGTAAGGGATGTTATGGAAATTAAAAGTACCGATCTCGTAGCTCTATTTGAGCGATCCTTACAAGACTTGCCCGAACAAAAATTGGAAGAGATTGGCATTGTGGTCCAAGTTGGTGACGGCATTTGCCGCGTTCACGGATTGATTAATGCAATTTCAGGCGAGCTTATCGATTTTGAGGGTGGTAACCAAGGTATTGTGATGCAACTGGATGAAGATTCGGTTGCAATTTTTCTTTTACAGAGCAATATTCCGGTTGCAGAATTGGAAGTTGCAAAGCGTACCGGCGGGGCATACACCACACCCGTGGGCATGCGATTGCTCGGGCGCACCATCAATGCAGTTGGGGTACCGATCGATGGCCTTGGTGAAATTAAAGCGGATGAATATCGTCCGATTGAAGCAATCATTCCCGGCATTATTGAACGTAGTCCCGTCAACGAATCATTGGAAACAGGTATTTTGGCAATTGACGCCTTGGTGCCAATTGGGCGCGGGCAACGTGAATTGATCATTGGTAATCGTTTCACGGGCAAAACGGCAATTGCACTTGATACGATCCTGCATCAAAAAGGGAAAAATGTTTTGTGCGTCTACGTAGCGATTGGCCAACGCCAAGCGATGCTTGCACGTACCCTGCGATTACTCCAAGAAAATGGTTCGCTTGAATACACCACTATCGTGAGCGCGGAATCGGGCGAAGCGGTACTCAATCACTATCTTTCTGCCTACGTGGGTTGTACCATCGCCGAATATTACCGTGATCAGGGGCGCGATGTGTTAATTGTCTATGATGATTTGAGTAATCACGCAATTGCGTTCCGTGAAATGTCTTTGCTCTTGCGCAGAGCGCCAGGGCGTGAAGCCTATCCGGGCGACGTGTTCTATCTGCATTCACGATTGCTCGAGCGTGCAGGAAAACTTGCGCGTGGGGGTTCGATTACTGCGTTACCAATTGTACAAATTCAGAGTGATGATATCACTGCCTACATTCCGACCAACTTAATTTCGATCACCGATGGCCAAATTTTCCTGGATACCAAATTGTTCAACCAAGGCGTTCGCCCGGCCCTCAACCCGGAACTTTCGGTTTCGCGGGTAGGCGGCGCGGCGCAAACCAAGGCAATCAAGAAGGTGACGCGTGCATTGCGATTAGAGCTTGCTCAGTATCATGAGCTCCTTGATTTTGCACAGTTCGGCACCGAACTTGATGATATTTCCAAGCGACGGCTTTCTCGGGGCGAGCGGGCAATCGAGCTGCTCAAGCAGCCAATTCATGAGACCTACTCATTTGCTGATCAAACTATTATGCTTCTTTTGCTTCGTGAGAACTTCCTGGATCCTGTTGAATTGAAGTACGTGAATATGTTTGCCAAGCAGTGTGTGAGCTACGTTAAATCAGTGTACCCGGACATTTATCAGGATATTCTGAAGTCGGGCGACTTGAGCGATGAGACCAAAATCAAGCTCATGGAAGCGGCTGGAGAGTTCAGCAAGCTGTTTGTGCCTAATCCAAAGGGGTTATAAACGGTTAATTGGTTGAATTTTTGCCTGGAACACATATACTTAAATTACTTTTGAATAAAAATGTTTTGTGCCCGTAGCTCAGTTGGATAGAGCGACGGACTTCTAATTCGTAGGTCGCTGGTTCGAATCCAGCCGGGCACACCAACCTTCGCTAAAGCTACGGCTGGCGGGGCCATTTATTTAAAGGAATATGTATCGCAAAAGCGCCGATAGCGAAGGTTGTCCGCCGAAGCCTTGGCGCAGGCTGGACAGTGTAGTCAGTTTCGAAATCAACAATCAATATGTATTATGTTTATATAATTCGTTCAGTTAACTATCCCGATGAGATATATGTTGGGCATACATCTGATTTGAAAAAGCGCATATCGAATCACAATTGTGGAACAACTCAGCATACAGAACGATTCAGGCCGTGGGATTTAATTTTGTATATGGGTTTCAAAAATAAAATGAAAGCAATTGAGTTCGAAAAATATCTTAAGTCTGGATCAGGCAGGGCTTTCAGGGCTAAAAGATTAATTGATTAAATATTATACCGAACCTTCGCTTCCCGTTCGTCCTAAGTGATTGCGTGAGCAATAGTATCGAAGGAGGGCTGGCGGAGCTAGTTCCAACAAGTTATATAAAAATCCCTTTCGAGGGATTTTTTTTGTGGTAAATTTATATTTAGATATAGAGTCAATTAGGTTAAGGGGTCTTATGGTTTCAAATGAAATAACAAAAATAACTGTTTTTGATGGTGCCAGAGTTCGCAAGGTACTATTCAAAGATGAATGGTGGTTTTCGATTGTTGATATATGCGCTGTTCTTATGGCTGGTACCGATTCCGGGGCATACTGGCGCAAGCTAAAACAACGATTGGTGGCTGAGGGAAGTCAGGTCGTGACATTTTGTCACGGACTGAAATTAGAAGCTTCGGATGGTAAAAAGTATACAACTGATTGCGCTAACACCGAAGGTATATTTCGTATAATTCAATCAATTCCCTCACCAAAAGCTGAACCATTTAAACAGTGGTTGGCTAAAGTTGGGAAAGAGCGGATTGATGAAATTGAAAATCCTGAACTGGGTATGGAGCGGGTAAAAAGCATTTATGAGAAAAAAGGTTATACCCAAGAATGGATAGCAACGCGGTTTAAAGGGATCGATGTTCGCCATAAATTGACAAATCAATGGGATGAGCGAGGGGCAAAAATACCAAGCGATTTTGCAATACTCACCAATGAAATCATGAGGGGCGCATTTGAAATGAAGGTAAGCGATCATAAGAAGCTCAAAGGGTTAGAACGAGAAAATTTGCGTGATCACATGACTGATCTGGAGCTCATTATAACTATGCTTGCAGAAGCGACCACCACTCAAATAACTCGTGAGCGCAATTCTCATGGTTTATCAAAATTAAAAACTGATGCCAAGGATGGCGGGGCTGTAGCAGGAAGAACTCGAAAAGACATTGAGCGGCAGATTGGCACCCAGGTAGTTTCTAGAGAGAATTTTTTGCCGGCCATGAAAAAGGTTCGCATTAAAAAGGATGAATTAGCGGGATAATGCTTATCATTTCAGTTGTCGCCAAAATGGCGACAACTGGCCAAAGAATGAGTCCGTGAAAAATGTCACGACCTGAACACATCAAATCCAACCGTCGCCAATTTGGCGACAGTTGAAAATCACCCACTATTCAAGGACAAGCAAGTATGAAAGTATCAATCGACTATCCAAAAAAAGAAAAAGACAGGGTAAAAATATCTGTCGAATGGATGGATCTTGTAGATATGGATCAAACCATAGCGCGAATTATGTATCCTCTTTTTAAAAAATATCGCGCCCATTGATGAAGGAAAATAGCTGGAGCTCATTTCCTTCATCAATGGCTGAGGGAATTAGCAATTCTGTTGAGATGACTCCAGGAGATGAAGCAAAGTGCTTGGAAGAATGGCTTTCAATTCTTGATAAAATATCCTACTCATTCAAGGCGCTTTCCGATAACAGCATAAATTGGGATGGGCCAGCGCATAAAGATATGATCAAAGAGTGTAGAAAGCTTAAAAGTACGTATCAATCTAAGAAAAGAATAAAATTGGCACAAATGCGCGATATAGAAGAACGCGCAGCTCATCCGGGTAAGCCCGGGTATCGATCCTATAAAATGGAAGAAGTGATAGCTATTTGCGGGCCAATATACGATAAGTACCAACCTATTTTTGATGAGCATAAGAAAAAGGTTCAAGAGGGTTTAGATTTATTTGCTCGGCATTTTGCTTCGTTTTGGTTTTGAGACCAATTTGGAAGTCAATTCAGTTTCAGTTGTCGACAGTTTGTCGACAACTGACCTACCCATCAACTCGTGACATTTTGTCACACCTTAGAGTGATATGGAAAGTTCTAAAATGAAGTACGACTCAACAAAAGGGCCTCGGTTCAACACCAAGGCTCTCTTGTTTTAATTCTTCGGTGCCATAAAGGGCATACCGATATTATTTACTTTTTACTTTCTGCAATCATGCTGCGCATCGAGGCAAAGTGCAAATCTTTGCAAGCTTTTTCATCCTTTGTTCCAAGGATAATAGCACCAACTTTGGCATAGGTGCCTTGACTTAATCTTGTTTTTTGCAATGTATAGTAGGAGCAGTAAACACAATTGTTATTACCAACATCTTGTATATCTTGCTCATTCATGTTTAACACATCGCCCTTCAAGGTAAATGTATTTTCAGCTAAACGCACAATTGATGTTGTTGAGAATCGATGCTTAGGATCCAATTGACTTGCCAAAATCCAACCCAGGAGATACTTTTTTTCTCCCTGGAACTCTATCAACTTATTTTCTGGTTGCATTGCATTCATGGCACAGCCTACACCAAGCAACATTAACAATGATAATAGAGTTCTTCTGAAACCTTGAAATTTATGGCATACTCATGGTCAAATTTATAAAAAGGTAAGGAACTATGAAGTATAACAACCTGCAAGCAGCATCAGATCAAGGCTTTCGAAGAGCAGCGGGCGTTAAGCGAACAACCTATTTTGCCATGTTAGAAGTCCTAAAAATCGCACATCAACTAAAGAAGGCAAAGGGTGGGCGGCCAAATAAATTATCTGTTGAAGATATGCTCCTCATGGCAC
>Ga0163144_10018148_pt1 | contig 14273 bp, 14 predicted proteins | sample OliLak19BULKMAT1_FD_123175 | JGI IMG/M metagenome (GOLD analysis project Ga0163144, IMG submission 123175) | Freshwater microbial mat bacterial communities from Lake Vanda, McMurdo Dry Valleys, Antarctica - Oligotrophic Lake LV.19.BULKMAT1 | ecosystem: Environmental > Aquatic > Freshwater >... | reverse complement strand
TGAACGTGCATTCTCGACGAATTCTGAACCGCGGCTTCGGAAGCGGCCGCAGGTCGGTTCAAGATACTTGGGCGCAGCGGTCATCGGGTTCGTTGATGGACTTCTGGCGCAGAGGTCTCCACGATGCCGTCCATCGCCTGGAATGGCCTTCGTGATGTCGTCAAGTCCGATGGAAAAACCCAACCGACTCGTCGTCGGGCTTTCGGCAGCAGCGTTTGTGTGGTGTTTTATTGCGGCCGTCTGGATGACCACCATTGCGATGATGAGTGGCGGGAGACGCCCTACTGTGGGTGAGGCGGTTGCCATGGGCAGTATTCCCGCAGGCGTGGCGCTGGTCGCGAGTTGGGCGGCTTGGCGTCGCCGGCGCGGTCTGCTGGCCGCCATGGTGGTAGTGTCGGGCCTGTTCGCCCTGGTCACAGGGTTTTCAATAGGTGCCGGTTTTGTTCCGACGTTTGTCCTGCTTGTATGGGCAGGCATCGCGACCATCGATGATGAGACAGGACCCTCGTCCGAAGATCCTGTCTGACTGGGAGGCAATGAGACGATGAGACATCTCATGGGTGTCATCGGGTTGGCCGCGTACCTGCTGATTCCGGTTGGTGCCGCGAGCCAGGCGCCGGAGTCCTCGACCAATCCCACCATGCTGATCTCACCAACGGTGGAGGCGACATGGTTTGCAACGGGTCGCGGTGGCGTTGATCACCTCGACCTCCTCGTGTTGTGGCGAGGCACGCCCGGCTGGTTCATGGAGCCGGGTGGATCAAGTGGGGGCCGTTCCGGACGCTCTGGAGCGCCCCGTACGAGTTGGGTCACCCGCGGCACCCTGCGGCTGACCGTCGAGTTCCACTCAGAAAAACGAGTGGCTGCAATTCAGGGTCAGCTCCTTGATCTCGCCGATCACAACGTCGTGCTCGTTGACGATGTTGACGCTCCGACGGGGCCACGAGTGACGAAGATGCTGACGGTCGCGCGCGCGATGCCTGGGTCAGCGGGCCAGATCGGACTTGTGCTCCGGGAGTCTCCCGAAATCATGTCGTTTCTTCGTTGTGACGCCACGCGGCCTGACGGGCGAGGGCAGGCCTACCTGTCGCGGCTCTGTCTGCAGAACATCGGGGTCGTCAAGTGAGCGTTCGGATGCGTATCAAAATCGGTGAAATCGAGGCCCTCTTTCGGTACCCCGTAAAATCCATGAGGGGCGAACGCATCAACGATGCGGACCTGGGCTGGCACGGTCTGGATGGCGACCGGCGTCTAGCCCTGCGGCGCATCGGCGAAGACGCGGGGTTTCCCTGGCTGACGGCATCACGGCTCCCTGAGCTACTGCTGTTCGCTCCCCATCGGCGTGAACCCGCACTCCACGGAAATCTCCCGACGCACGTGCGCACGCCTGAGGGAGACGAGTGTGCCATGCTCGGCCCTGACCTGGCGGCGGAGATTGGGCGGCGTCACGGATCGCCCGTCGAGATGGTGCACCTCAACCGCGGCATCTTCGACGAAGCGAGCATCTCAGTGATCTCATCGACCACGGTCAGCGAGATTGGCAGACTCGCGACGCAGCCCGCCGACGTCAGACGGTTCCGGCCGAATATCCTGATCACATCATCGCGGTCAGTGCCGTTCGAAGAGGACGAGTGGGTGGGGGGCCTGCTCTCGTGTGGCGACTCGAGTGATGCCGCCGCGATTTACGTCACCAATTACGACGAGCGCTGCGCGATGGTGAACTTCGACCCCGACTCCGCACGGCCCACGCCCGAGGTGCTGAAGGCGATCGTGCAGAGGAGGGACAACAAAGCCGGCGTGTACGCCACCGTCGCTCGTCGCGGGCGTCTCGTTGTCGGGCAGGCGATCTACTTCGAGCCGCGCGTGTGATCGCCCCGATGGCGCGGAGCTAGAATCATCAGATGACGACGACGACTGACATCGGCACAAAGGCGCGTGTCCGCGTGCTCACGAAGATCGGGCGCGCGATCGCGTCGATGGAGGAGCCGGCCGTCGAGAAGATCTCCGAGGCTACTCAGGAGGATCCGTTTCAGGTCCTCATCGCCACCTTGTTGTCGGCACAAACCAAAGACGCCGTGACCGCCTCGGCGTCAGCGCGGCTCTTCAAGGTCGCGAGCACGCCGCAGACGATGGTGAGGTTGACGGTGGCGCGGCTCGAGCGACTGATCTATCCCGTCAGTTTTTATCGCAACAAGGCACGCCACGTGAAGGAGTGCTGCCGCCAGATTCTCGATGACTTCGGTGGCGTGGTGCCGGACACGATGGAGAGGTTACTGACGCTGGCCGGCGTCGGCCGAAAGACCGCCAACCTTGTGCTGATTTTGTCGCACGCGTCGAAGAACAACATCTGTGTCGATACCCATGTCCATCGCATCTCGAATCGCCTGGGGTGGGTCCGCACGAGAACGCCGGAAGAAACCGAACACGCGTTGTATACAGTAGTACCGAAGAAGTGGTGGCCCGACGTGAACCTGTATCTGGTCACCTGGGGGCAGAACGTGTGCAAACCCGTCTATCCGCGATGCCGCGCGTGTGTGGTGTCCACGGAGTGTCCGCGCATCGGTGTCACAAAGGAGTCTCGCGCATGAAACGCATGGTGATGGTGGCGATGGCGATGGGCCTGGTGCTGGCGGTGGCGAGTCCTGCAGCGGAACAGGCGCGTGGGGCCGCGGCGGCCAATCCGGTGCTGGTGCTGGAGACCTCGCGTGGGACGATCCAGATTGAATTGCTCCGGGGGGACGCGCCCAAGACGGTGGATTACATCATCGCCCTGGTGAAGAAGAATTTTTATCGCGGTCTCCGTTTTCACAGAGTGGAGCGGACGCTGGTGCAGATTGGCGACCCCAACTCGCGCAACGTGACCCGCCGCAACTTGTGGGGACAGACCGGGACCACACCGACCGTGGGTGTGCTCGAGACGTCAAAGCGTGCGTCGCACCTGCGGGGCGCGGTGGGCCTGGCCCACGCGGGCACCGCAAAAAATGCGAGCAGCCAGTTCTACATCATGAAGGCCGCCAGCCCTGGCCTCGATGGCGACTTCACGGTGTTTGGCCGCGTCACGTCCGGGATGGCCGTGGTGGACGCGCTGAAATTTGAGGACGTTCTCAAGCAGGCGACGATCAAATAAGTCGCGGCGCTGATGCGCGGACGCGCACCAGTCCCTGCAGATCCGGGTACCGGTCGATCAGTTCCGGCTCGTAGTCACCGGGCAGATCCTGTCCCAGTTGTGACTTCAGGACGGCCGCATTTGCGACCGCCTTCGCCGAAAAATGATTGTTCATGAACGCGAAGACGCGGCGGCCTGCGGCCGCCGCGTCTTGCGCCTGGTCGGCGAACGGGCGCAGCTCGGTCGGCGAGTAGAGGTAGTTGTAGCGGTCCTGCGCGGCGGCGTGGTGCCACCACGCCGCCGCGTTGCGCCCGTGCAGGCGCAGGTACAGGGGCGCACAAATGACGTCGGGTGTCTTTTTCGTGGCCCGGTCCTTGAAAAAGACACCCGACGTCATTTGTGCGCTCTCCGGGTCGTCGGCGACCACCAGACCCGCGCCGGTGACGCGGAGACGGGCGGCGAGATCGCCGCCCGTCTCCGCGGGCGCCTCGCCCCCCACCTCGAACCACGACCGGTGGCGCAGCTCGACAACGGTCGGGTACGCGCGAAGGTGGTCGAGCAGCCACGACAGGTAATCCCCAGCGGCCGGAGACGCGTGCAGGCTGGGCGGGAATTGCAGCAGCAGGGCGCCCAGGCGCCCTGCTGCGGCCAGCGGCTCGATCCCCGCACGGAACACGTCGATGTCCACCAGGGACGGGCGCCACTCCGTGGCGCCCGCCTGCTTCAGGTACATGTCCGGGTGTGTGAACTTCTGGTAGAGCTTCACCGCAAACAAAAAATCCGCCGGCGTTCGTGTGACCCATGTGGCCACCTGTGCCGCCTCCGGCACCCGGTAAAACGTCGAGTTCACCTCGACCGTGTCGAAGTGTTCAGCGTAATACGCCAGCTCATCAAATCCCCGCGGCCGGGGCTTGGGATAAAACACCCCATTCCAGGTCCCCTGACCCGTCGGGTAACTCCAGCCACTCGTGCCGATGCGCACCATCTGCGCTCAGAATACCGCCGACGCTCTACAACCAAGGAGCAAGGTTCAAGGTTCTGGGTGCACGGTTCTGGGTGCTGTTCTGGGGTTCTTGGGTTCAGCCTTCGCTTCTGCCCGATCGCACCCCGCACCCCGCACCCCAGCACCCCTGCACCCAGAACCCAGAACCTCTAAAATGGAGAGCGCGTGCTGCAAGTCTTCGAAATCTACCTTTCCATTCAGGGCGAATCGACACATGTCGGACGCCCGTGTGTATTTGTCCGCCTCGCGGCCTGTGACCTGCGCTGTTCGTGGTGCGACACGCCGTACGCCTTCACCGGCGGCAAAAAAATGTCGCTCGATGAGGTAATGGCTGAGGTCCGCGCGCTACAGTGCCACCTGGTGGAGTTGACCGGCGGTGAGCCCCTGCTTCAGAAAGACGCCATTCCCCTCATGCAGCGCCTGTGCGATGAGGGCTTCGAAGTGCTCATCGAGACCGGTGGCCACCTCCCGATTCACCACCTGCCTCAGGGCGTGCACGCGATCATGGACGTGAAGTGCCCCGGCAGCGGCGAAGCTGCGAAGATGCACTGGCCCAATCTCGATGTACTGTCGCCTGATCACGAGGTGAAATTTGTCATCAAGGACCGCGCCGACTACGACTACGCACGCGAGGTCGTGACCACCCACCAGTTGGCGTCCAAGGCCGGCGCCGTGTTGTTGTCGCCCGTCCATGGCGTGTTGGCCGCCGAGGAACTCGCGCGCTGGATGCTGGCCGATCACCTGCCCGCCAGGCTCCAGGTCCAGACGCACAAATACATCTGGTCTCCCGAGACACGAGGCGTATGACGCGCGCGGTGGTCTTGCTCTCAGGCGGTCTCGATTCCACCACCGCAGCCGCCATGGCCAAACGTGAGGGGTGGGAGCTGTTTGCCCTCACCCTGCGGTACGGCCAAATCCACTCGGCCGAGTTGGAGGCCGCACGACGCGTCGCTGCGGCGCTCGGCGTCTCGCGTCATGTCGAACTGGCCGTCGATCTTTCGGTCTTCGGGGGTTCCTCGCTGGTCGGCGACGGGGACATTCCCAAAGATCAGCTGGGTCACGCTGGTGTGCCGAGCACGTACGTCCCCGCGCGCAACACCGTCTTTCTCTCACTCGCGCTGGCCTGGGCCGAGGTCCTCAACGCCCACCACATTGTCATCGGCGTCAACGCGCTCGACTATTCGGGGTATCCCGATTGTCGGCCGGAGTTCATCGCCGCGTTCGAATATCTGGCCAGCCTCGCCACCAAAGCTGGAGTCGAGGGGCGTCCGTTGCGCCTGTATACCCCGCTGCAGCAGCTCACCAAGGCGGGCATCATCCGGCTCGGCCAGGAACTGGGCGTGGACTATTCCGTGACCCACAGTTGTTACGACCCGACGCCCGAGGGGCGTCCCTGCGGGCACTGCGATAGTTGCCTGCTGCGGGCGGGCGGATTTGCCGCCGCGGGATTGATCGATCCCGCGCTGTAGAATCCCCGCGTGTCGATTTCCATCCGGGCGCAGATTCTCGTCGCCGCGTTTGTGGTGTGTGTGCCCGTGCTGGCGCTGATCTATCGGTCCTCCGGCGCCACCTTTGCGGAGCATCAGGAGCACGTGCGGCAGGAGGAAGCCCTGGTCGCCACCCTGGTCACGCAACGTGTGGCTGACGCGCCTGATGCACGGGATCGAATCGTGGCCGACACGCTGGCCACACTGCCGCCCGACAGTGAGGTGCGCATCGCGCCGTCCGGACAGGCCGTCGTGCACCTGCCGCCATCACTGGCCTGGGATCGCACCTGGCCCATCTATCGTCGCAACTACACGATCGTCGTCGGTGTCACCGTGACGATCATCGCGATCGCCTTCCTGCTGTCGCGCCGATGGCGTCGAGGGCTGAGCGCCCTGGAACGTCAGGCGCGGCGCGTCGGCGAAGGCGACTCCTCGCCTGCGCCCGCGGTCAAGATGCCGTCAAGTGAGTTGGTGAGCCTGCAGGACTCGTTCTCCGAGATGGAGCGGAACCTCGTGTTCCTGCAACGCCAGGTCGTTCGTCAGGAGCGGCTCGCGGCGATCGGCACCCTGATCTCCGGCATTGCCCACGAGTTGAACAATCCCCTGCAGGCGATTGCCGGCCGCGCGCAATTGCTCACGCGCGACGAGTCGGTGGTCGGGACCGCACGGGCCGATCTGGATCTCATCGAGAAGGAAAGTGCACGGGCGAGCGTGATCATCAGGAACCTCGCCCGGTTCAGCCGGCAGGACAATGTGGCACCCGGGCCTATTCGATTGACCGACGTGATCGCCGCCGTGGTGGAACTCCGCCAACACCGCCTTGATGAACTCGGCGTCCATCTGGTGGTCGATGACGCCTCACGGGCCAGTCTGCTTGGCGTCCTTCCGGAGTTCCAGCAGGTGATTCTGAATTTTGTCGTCAATGCCGAGCAGGCGATGGCCTCGATGAAACGTGGTCCGCGCATGCTGACGCTGCGTACCCGCGACCTCGGACCCCACGTGTACTGCGAGGTCGAAGACACCGGCCCCGGTGTGCCGGTGGAACACGAACACAAACTGTTCCAGCCGTTTTTCACCACCAAACCCGTCGGCGAGGGTACCGGGCTCGGCTTGTCGGTCAGTTACGGCATCATCGAGGCGCACGGCGGCCGTATCGGATATCGGCGCGCCGACACCGGCGGCGCCATTTTCTGGTTCGACGTTCCTGCGGTACCCACATCATGACCACACGCCTCTACTACACGGACTCCATGCAGCAGACGTTCTCCTCACGCGTCGTACATTGTGATGACCGCTGCGGCGTCGACGGCGCTCAGGCACGTGTGGTGCTCGAATCCACGGCGTTTTATCCGACCTCCGGCGGCCAGCCGTGTGACCTCGGCACCCTCGGTGGCGCCACCGTGTGCGACGTGGTGGACGATGACGCGTGGGGAGTGGTGCATGTCGTAGACCGTCCTCTCACGGTGGGTGAGACGGTGCAGGGACACATCGACTGGGCGCGTCGGTTCGACCACATGCAGCAGCACACCGGGCAACACATCCTCTCGGCGGCGTTTGACCGAACGTGTGGTGTGCGCACCGAAAGTTTTCACCTCGGGACAACCAGCTGCACGATCGATCTCGCACGTGAAGTGTCGGCAGCGGAGATTGCGGCTGCAGAAGCCGCGGCATGCCAGGTGGTCTGGGATGACCGCGAGGTGACGGTGCGGTTTGTCACCGAGGCTGAAGCGGCGGCGATGCCGTTACGGAAGGAGTCCCTCCGGTCGGGCACCTTGCGTGTGATCGAGGTGACGGATTGTGATCTGTCAGCCTGTGGGGGCACGCACGTGCCCAGGACCGGTATGGTGGGCCTCATCGCCGTGGCCGGGTGGGAACGATTCAAGGGGGGCAGCCGCATCGAATTTGTCTGCGGCGGCCGCGCACTGGCGTCACACGGCCGTCTCCGGGATCAGGTCACCGCGCTGGTGCGGCAACTGACAGTCGCCCCGCATGAATTGGCCGACGCCGTGGAGCGTCTGCACACCGACAACCGCGCGGCGCAGAAGTCGATGCGGGTGCTTCAGGAGGCACTCGCCACGCACCTCGCCGCCACACTCGTGGCGGAGGCTGAGGATGTCGGATCGTTCAAGCGGGTACTCGTCGAACAACCAGGGTGGGACGCGGCCGCGTTGAAGACGCTGGCGGCGGCCATTGTGGCTCACCCCGGTGTGGTGGCGGTCGTCACTGGTAGCGGTACTCCTGCACCCCTTGTGGTGGCGCGCGCAGCGGATCTCGCCTTCGATGCGGGCGCATGTGTGAAACAGATCACGGCGGCACTTGGTGGTCGAGGCGGTGGTCGCTCCGAACTGGCCCAGGGTGCCGCCGGTGATTCGGCGCGGATTCTTGCCCGTGCGCGCGAATCGGTCAGGTAACGGGATACAATCCGCCTTTCAGTGATGGACGCCGTCTTCCAATTCCTTTTCAAGTACCAGCCGCTGGTATTTGAACAAGGAGACTTTGTGTGGGGGAGTTCCCGGTGGATGTCTGCCAGCGTGCTGGTGGCCACTGGAATCGCCGCGTACGCGTTGTTCACGTACCGCGGCATCCGCGGACACAGCCCACGAGATCGCGCGATCGTCATCACGCTGCGACTCGCGGCACTGGCCGTGCTGGCCATCTGCCTGTTCCGCCCGATGCTGGTGCTGAAGGTCGCGGTGCCCCAGCAGAATTTTGTCGGCGTGTTGCTCGATGACTCGCGGTCGATGCAGGTGTCCGATCTGGAAGGTCTGCCGCGTGGCAACTACGTGCGCGACAACTTCGCGTCGGCCGATGGGCAACTCCTCAAACAGCTCTCGGAAAAATTCGTCGTTCGCACCTACAAATTTTCCTCGGTCGCGCAGCGCCTCAACGAGGGCGACGGCCTGTCGTTCACCGGCACCGGCACGCGGCTCGGCGATGCGCTGGGGCGCGCGCGTGATGAGTTGGCGGGATTGCCGCTCTCCGGTCTGATCGTCGTCACCGACGGTGCGGATACCTCGGAAGGGGCGTTGGAGGCATCCCTTGCGTCGCTGAAGGCCGAATCCATTCCGGTGTTCCCGGTCGGTGTCGGTGATGAAGCGATGACGCGCGACATTCAGGTGAGCCGTGTGGAGACACCGCGCACCGCGCTCAAGGGCACCTCCCTCGTGGTGGACGTCGTTGTCACCCAGACGGGATTTGCCGGGCAGGTGTTTCCGCTGGTGGTGGAGAGTGAAGGCCGCGTGGTGGACACGCAGGACATCACGATGCCGCCCGATGGAGAAGCGTCCACCATCAAGGTGCGCTTCAAAGTGGACGAGGGTGGCCCACGCCGGTTCAAATTCCGTGTCCCCGAGCAGCCCGGTGAGCAGGTGGCGCAGAACAACACGCGCGAACATCTCATCGATGTGCTCGATCGGCGTGTGAAGTTGTTGTACCTCGAGGGGGAGCCGCGGTTTGAAGCCAAGTTCATCAAACAGGCCCTTGAGAGTGACCCAAACATCCAGGTGGTGTTGTTGCAGCGCACGGCGGCGGCCACGCCCTCGGCCCCGCCCAAGTTCCTCCGGCTCGGGATCGACACCCCTGACGAACTGATCGAAGGATTTCCCATCACCGAAGAGGCGCTCTTCAGCTACAGCGGGCTGATCCTCGGTAGCGTCGAGGCCAGTGCATTTACCGCCGAGCAACTGCGGATGATTGCGGAGTTTGTCGGACGCCGCGGCGGTGGGTTGCTCACGCTGGGCGGTGCGCGGTCGTTTGCCGAGGGCGGCTGGGGCGGCACACCGGTCGCGCAGGTCCTGCCGATCACGCTCGAGGCCGGGGCCAACGCCAAGGCCGGCAGTTATTTCTCCGAGGTGTCCATCCGGCCGGCGCGCGCCGGGACCGCCCACCCGATCGTGCAACTGGCCGCCACCGAAGCGGCTTCCCTGGAAGCGTGGCGGAAGCTGCCGCCCCTGACGAGCGTGAACCTCATCCAGTCGGTGAAACCGGGCGCGTCGACGTTGCTGACCGGCGAGGACTCCAAGGGCACCGACCTCGTCATTCTGGCCGCGCAGCGGTACGGCCGCGGCAAGGCGATGTCGTTCCCGGTGCAGGACTCCTGGCTGTGGCGCATGCATGCGTCGATGCCCATCACCGACATGACGCATCACAACTTCTGGCAGCGGCTGCTGCGCTGGGTGGTGGATGGCGTTCCCGGCCGCGTCGAAGTGACCATGTCGCCCGATCGCGTGGAGCCGCGCGAGCCGGTCACGCTGACCGCACAGGTGGCGGACAAGACGTTCCAGGACGTGAGTGACGCGCGCGTGCTGGCGATTGTGCGGTCACCCACGGGGGTGGTGACCGAAGTCCCCCTGTCCTGGACCGTCAAACGTGATGGGGAATACAGCGCGGTGTTTGCGCCCGACGAAGAAGGTCCGTACGAAGTGCGCGTCACGGCCACCCGGGACGGAGAGACGCTCGGCACGTCCGTGGGACATCTGCGGGCTGCCCCGAGCGACCGCGAATATTTTGATCCCTTTTTGCGGTCGTCGCTGCTCGAACGCCTGGCGGACGAAACGGGGGGGCAATATTTCCGCTCGTCCGACACCTCGAAGCTGGCTGAGGCCCTGACGCTGAGCGGCCGGGGCGTCACCGTCGTAGAAGAGAAAGACCTGTGGGACATGCCGGCGTTGTTCCTGCTGCTGGTCGCCTTTGCCGGCGGCGAGTGGATCTACCGGCGCGCAAGGGGGTTGGCATGACGATGACCGCAACACAGCGCACGTCGGCGGCGTTTATCGTGGCGTCCGTGCTGATCAGTGCCGGCCTGACCCTTGAGGCGCAACGGGGCGGACGTCAACGTGGCGATGGCGGCAGCGCCAATGTCCGCCTCGAAAGCAATTTGCCGTACGACGGCCGGTTCACGTTCGTGCGCGTCCGCTATCAGAACTTCATCAGCCGCGGCAATCAGTGGTCACACGATTACCCCTATGGTGAGCGGCACTTCATGAAGATTCTCAACGCCGTGTCGCTGGTCAAGCCCTACACGGACGCGAGCAATGTGCACACATTTGATGACCCGGAAATCATGAAATTTCCCATCGCGTACATGGCCGAGCCCGGCTACTGGGCGATGACCGAGGCCGAACTGGCCGGGTTGACCGCCTACGTCAAAAAGGGCGGGTTCCTGATCTTTGACGACTTCCGCAACCAGCAATGGGACGAGTGGGCCAATCTCGAAATGCAGATGGCGCGCGTGTACCCCGAGGCGCGGTGGATTGATCTGACGGCCGAACATCCGATCTTCCACTCGTTCTACGACATCGACGACCTGAACGTGATCCCGCAGTACTTCCAGAACTACGGCATCCCGAAGTTCCGGGGCCTGTTCGAGGACAACGATCCGACCAAACGCATGATTGCGATCGCCAATTTTGACACCGACATCTCGGAGTTCTGGGAATTTGCCGACTCAGGCGTGCGCGCGGTGGGTGAAACCAACGAAGCGTTCAAGCTCGGAGTCAACTACATCATCTACGGGCTGACACATTAAGTACGGAGCCGCCGGGCTTTAGCCCGGCGGATAGCGAAGGGACCATATCGTGAGTGTAGACACGCAGACCGTCGTGAACATGGAGTCGCCGGACGACATCGCACTGGCCGACAAGATGAATGCCGCTCGCGGGCAGATCATCACCGAGCTCAAGAAGCTGATCGTCGGCCAGGATGACACGGTCAACCTGATCCTGTTGTCGCTGTTTGTCGGCGGCAACAGCCTGATCGTCGGCGTCCCCGGCCTTGCCAAGACGTTGTTGATTCGGACGCTGGCGCAGGTACTGGAGCTGAAGTTCAACCGCATCCAGTTCACCCCGGACCTCATGCCGTCGGACATCACGGGCACGGACATCATCCAGGAAGACCCGGCGACCGGACGCCGGCAGATGACGTTCGCGCCGGGACCGATCTTCGCAAACATCGTGCTCGCGGACGAAATCAACCGCACGCCGCCCAAGACGCAGGCGGCGCTTCTGGAAGCGATGCAGGAACACCGCGTCACGATTCAGGGCCGCACCTACGACCTGGCCGAGCCATTCTTCGTCTTCGCCACGCAGAACCCGATCGAACTGGAAGGCACCTATCCGCTGCCGGAAGCGCAGCTTGACCGGTTCATGTTCCACATCATCATCGAGCACCCGCCCGAAGACGAGGAATATGACGTCGTGCGCACGACCACGGCGATTCTGGATCCGAAATTTAATCGCCCGGTGTCGGGTGAGCAGTTGGTCGCGTTCCAGAAACTGGTCCGGCGCGTGCCGGTGTCCGAACCGGTGATGCGGTATGCGCTTCGCCTGGTGCGCACGAGTCGCCCGAAGTCGGCCGAGGCGCCGGAGTCGGTGAAGAAGTATGTGGCGTTTGGCGCGTCGGTCCGCGCGGCGCAGTACCTGATCCTGGGTGCCAAGGCACGCGCACTGACGAGCGGCCGGTACCACGTGAACTTCGACGACATCAAGGCACTGGCGCATCCCGTCCTCCGCCATCGCGTGTTGACCAACTTCCGCGCAGAGTCGGAAGGCATCACGAGCGACGTGTTGATCGACGACCTCCTCAAGGTCGTGCCGCTGCCGAAGTCCGGAATGTAGGGTGGACCTGCAGGTCCGACAGAGATTCGATATGGAACGACGCGCACATTCGGGACCGATGACGGGGGCGAGATTTGTCGACCCGACAGTCCTTGCACGTATCGGGAACCTCGACCTGATTGCGCGGCATGTCGTGGACGGCTTCATCAACGGCCTCCATCGCGCCCCTCACTTCGGGGCATCGATCGATTTCGCCGAACACCGCGGCTACGTGCCCGGTGACGACATCCGCCGCCTCGATTGGCGCTTGTTTGCGCGGACGGACAAGTTCTATCTGAAACAGTACGAGGCCGACACCAACACGAACTTCGCGGTCCTGCTCGACATCTCGAAGTCGATGTCGTTTGCGGGCGAAGGGCGTGTGTCGAAGATTGAATACGCCCGCTACCTCGCCGCCTGTATGGGCTACATGGCCCATCGCCAGCGCGATCGCTGCGGCATCGTCACCTTCGATGAAGACATCGTCTCCTACGTGCCGCCGTCGGCGAAACACTTCGATGTGATGTTGCACACGCTCGACCGCGCGGAACCGGTGCGACCAGGGCGATTGCGTGCCCCGCTGGAGAAGATTGCGGAGCACTTCAAGCGCCGAAGCGTCGTGGCGCTGATCTCGGACCTCTACGAGGAGCCCGGGGAGATCATGGAAGCCATCAAGCCCTACCGCCATCTCGGCAACGACATCATGGTGTTTCACGTGCTCGACCGTGCGGAGCTTGAGTTTCCGTACCGGGAGTCGTCGAGGTTTCAGGATCTGGAGACCGGTGAAGAAATTCCCGTGGTGCCCGAGTCACTGCTGAAGCAGTATCGCGAATTGATTCAGGGCCACATCGAGTCCATCAGAACGAAGTGTTCGGAGATTCGGGTGGACTACACCGTGGTCGATACGTCGCGTCCACTCGACGACGCGTTGTTCAGCTACATGGCGCACCGCGAGCGCACCATGAGGGTGAGGTAACGGATGGCGTTTCTGGCGCCGTTGTTCCTAGTGGGCCTGGCGGCGTTGGCCGTGCCCGTGCTGGTGCACCTGATCCAGCGCGAGCGCAAGACCCCGATCGAATTTCCGTCGCTGATGTTTGTGCGCCGGATCCCGTATCAGTCCGTGCAGCGACGACGGATCACGAACTGGCCGCTGTTCCTCCTCCGCTGTGCGGCCATCATCCTGATTGTCCTCGCGTTTTCGCGACCGTTCCTGACGCAGACATCCGTGCAGGCGGCCATCGCCACGTCCGGTGCGCGCGAAGTGGTGATCCTGCTCGACCGGTCCGCGAGTATGGGCTACGCCGATACCTGGCAACGCGCGCAGGCGGAGGCGGTGCGGGTGATCGACGGCCTGGGCAACGGTGATCAGGCCACCCTCGTGTTGTTTGATCGCAATGCCGAGGAAAACGTCCGCGCGACCGGTGACCAGACGCGGCTGCGCGCGGCGGTCGAAGCCGCCGAGTTGTCGTCGGGCGCCACACGGTATGCCCCCGCGTTGCGACTCGCGCAGAGTGTGCTGTCGAGGTCGACGCTGGGGCAGAAGGAAGTCGTCGCCATCAGCGACATGCAGCGCACCGGCTGGGAACGCCCGGAAGAGATTCAGTTCCCGGAGGGCACGACGTTTACGCCTGTGTCGGTGGCGCCGGTTGATCCCAAAAACATTTCAGTCACATCGGTGGCGTTTAACCGTGCGCGATTCGCCACCGAAGAGCGCATCACCATCACCGCAGCGCTCACCAACCGGGGACCCGAGACGGTGTCGGGTGTGCCGGTCACGCTGCAGATTGATGGCATCCAGACCGGCTCCACGCAGGTGACGCTGCCGCCTGGCGTGGCCACCCCCGTCTCGTTCCCGGCCTTCACCCTCTCGCAGGCGTTTGCCCGCGGCGTCGTCAAGGCGGGCACCGATCCGCTCGAAGCGGATAACGCGTTCAACTTTGTGTTGTCGCCGACGCGTCCTCCACCGGTGCTGGTCGTCACGCGTGATGGGGCGGGCCCGATGGAGAGCCTCTACCTGGCCTCCGGTCTGTCGGTGGGCACACCGCCCGCGTTTCAAGTCGAGACCATGCCGATCTCGAAGTTGA
>Ga0163144_10018147_pt1 | contig 14273 bp, 11 predicted proteins | sample OliLak19BULKMAT1_FD_123175 | JGI IMG/M metagenome (GOLD analysis project Ga0163144, IMG submission 123175) | Freshwater microbial mat bacterial communities from Lake Vanda, McMurdo Dry Valleys, Antarctica - Oligotrophic Lake LV.19.BULKMAT1 | ecosystem: Environmental > Aquatic > Freshwater >... | reverse complement strand
TTTGATTCAGGAAGAGGACGTCGCCATTACGGTTACCCGGGGCGGCTACCTGAAGCGGACGGCGGTGGATACCTACCGTCGGCAGGTTCGAGGCGGCAAAGGCCGCATCGGCATGACCACCCGTCAGGAAGACGTCGTGGAGCACCTCATCATTGCTTCCACGCATAACTACCTGCTGATCTTCACGACCAAAGGACGGCTCTACTGGCTCAAGAACTACGTCATTCCGGATTCCGGAACGGCGTCCAAGGGCAAGCACATCTCGGGCCTCATCAACCTGCAGCCGGACGAGGGCGTCAAAGCGTTCCTGCCGGTGAAGGCATTTACCGAAGGCAAGTTCGTCATTATGGTCACCCGCAACGGTGTGATCAAGAAATGCGAACTCACCGAATTCGACAACCCGATGGCCCGTGGCATTATCGCCATCGGCATCGATGACGGCGATGAACTGATCCAGGCCATGATCTCAGAGGGCAACAACTACGTCTTCTGCGGCACCCGGCAAGGCATGGCGATTCGATTCCAGGAAAGCGAAGTCCGCGCCATGGGACGTCCAGCGCGCGGCGTGAAAGCAATGGAACTGGAAGCCGGCGATTACATCGTCGGTGCCGAAGTCACCGAGGCCGAGGGGCTAATGTTGGCCATCTCCGAAAACGGTTACGGCAAGCGGACTCCTATCCAGGATTACCGGCTCACCCATCGCGGTGGCCGTGGCGTCATCAACATGAAGACCACCAACAAAGTGGGTCATGTGATGGCAGTCATGAAGGTCACCGACAACACTGACCTGATGATCATCACTGCCGATGGCAAGATCATCCGGATCGAATCGGGCGAGATTCGCCAGGCGGGCCGGTCGACGCAGGGTGTTCGCCTGGTTCGTATGGATGACGGCGATCGGGTAGCGGCTGCGTGTAAGGTGCCGGACTCCGGTCCGGAAGAAGAGGTCGAGCCCGAGGTCCAGTAGAATAGCCTTATGGCAACTCTGGTCCAACTCGGTTCTCAGCCGATCAACCCCGCGGGGCTATCGCAGAAAGAGCAGGTGCTCTTCGATAGCCTCCGCAGCCTCGGTAAAGTTTTCATTGCCTACTCCGGCGGTACTGATTCAGCCTATCTCGCCTGGGCTGCCGTCCAGGTTCTTGGCGATAACGCCGTTGCCATCACCGCCGATTCCGCCTCCATTCCCGCGTCCCACAAGCGCGATGCGGAAGCGTTCGCTCGCCAGTTCGGCATTCAACACGAGTACATAGAGACCTTCGAGTTCGATAACCCGGACTACATCAAGAACGACCAGAACCGCTGCTTCCATTGCAAGGACGAACTGTTCACGCGCCTTGATGAGATCTGCGTTGCGCGCGGTATTTCGAATGTCGTCTACGGCGTTAACGTCGACGACCTCGGAGATTGGCGCCCCGGTCAAGGTGCGGCCAAAGCCCACAACGTCAAAGCGCCGCTGGTGGAAGCAGGCCTGACAAAAGCCGAGATTCGAGAGCTCTCCCGTCTCGCCGGCTTGCCCACTTGGGACCGGCCCGCCAGCGCCTGCCTCAGTTCGCGGATCCCTTACGGAACGGCTGTCACGAAAGAAGTCATCAAGACCGTCGAAGATGGCGAAGAGTCCATCAAACAACTCGGCTTCCGCCAATATCGCGTCCGTTTCCACGGCGATCTCGTCCGGCTCGAATTCGCTACCGACGAGCTCGCCAAAGCGATGACCCCGGAGATGGGCCGCCGCTTTAAGGACATCTTTAAGCCGCTCGGATTCCACTACGTCACCATCGATTGTGAAGGCTACCGCCAAGGATCAATGAATGAAGCGGTAGGATTGTCGAATGCATCGTCGCGCATTCCTTCTTAGTCCACTCGCCCTCGCCGCTCAACAAGCGAAAGAACTCCGCATCACGGGGCTCGAAACCGAGCTCAAGTTGAATGCGCCCAAAGAACCGAACTACGACGCCATCCATAAACTGGGCGTCGACAGCGGCACCGTCACGCTGCGGCTCAAAACCAACGCCGGCATTACCGGCTACGCCACCACCAACTTCGGCATGGTGAAGGGCGGCCCCAGGGTCGTGCAGACGATTCTCGAAGAAGAGATTCGCCCGCTGCTGATCGGCGAAGATCCCGCGTTCCCCAAGCGGATCCGTGCCAAACTCTGGCGCGAACTCGAGTACCACGGCGTCGGCGGCATCATCCACTTCGCCATCGCCGCCGCCGATATCGCCACCTGGGATATCCTCGGAAAGCACGCCAATATGCCCGTTTGGAAAATGCTCGGTGCTTATCGCGACCGCATGCCCTGCTATTCCATGTGTGGATGGTACTACGACAATGATGACAACCTCGCCAAGTATAAGCGGTCGATTGAAGAAGCGCTCCGCCATGGCTATAAGGCCATCAAGATCAAAACCGGCCGCTACTCGATGGCCGACGACGAACGCCGGGTGAAGTTGGCTCTCGATCTTTGCCCGCGGGTCATGCTCGATGCCAATCAGGTATTTAATCGCAACGAAGCCCTGCGCCGCGGCCGGCTTTACCAGCAGATGGGCGTCTTCTGGTACGAAGAGCCGTTGCCTCCGCACGACATGGAAGGCTATGCCGAACTCGCCCGCGAACTCGACGTGCGCATCGCCACCGGCGAAAATCTCTACACGAAATACGCCTTCGCCGACCTCATCGCCCGCAAAGGTGCAGACATCGTTCAGCCCGATAATCGCCGAGCCGGCGGGGTCACCGAGTGGCTTGAAATCGCCGCGCTGGCTGACGCGGCGGGCCTCGATCTCGCCAGCCACGGCGGTGGATCGGCCAATATGAACATGCTCCTGACTATGCCGAACGCGATCTATATGGAGACCGGCGGCCCGCAGAAGAACATGGTCAACGGAGAAATCCTGGCGCCCCAAGCGCCCGGGATGAGCACCGAGCCCGCATGACTCGCCGCCAACTCGGTCTCCTCGCCCTTCCCGTAAAGGCGACCCATCTCTGTCTCAACGAAGACAACAGCCACTACTTCTCCTCCCGCGCCGGCCAATCGCTCGACCGAGAGAAAATCGCCAGTTGGGTGGATCAGTATGCCGGCACCCAGGTTCGTGAACTGATCCTTTCCGCCAACTCCCAACGCACGAGCTTCGCGAGCAAAGTCTGGGACCCGATCTGGAAAGGCTATGATCCTCAAGGCCCTGACGATCAACCCCTGCTCCGCTCGACGCCAGAGGCCTCGCGCGCGAGTGCCCGGAAGTGGATCCACACCGCGTGGGACCTCGCCCAACGCAACCTCGATCCCTACTCCATTTGGATCGAGCGGGCCCGGCAGAAGGGCCTGGAGCCTTGGATCTCCATGCGGATGAACGACCTCCACAACGTCGACGATCCGGACAGCTACATGCACTCCAGCCTCTGGCGGGAGCATCCCGAGTATCGCCGTCTGCCTTGGCGCGCCGTCGACTGGCGCGACCGCGCCTTTGACTTCGCTCACCAAGCTGTCCGTGACTATCACTTCCAACTCATTGAGGAGTATTGCGCCCGCTACGATTTCGCCGGCCTCGAACTCGATTGGATGCGCTTCGGCTTCCATTTCCGCCCCGGACATGAAGCCGCCGGCGTCGAAATCCTCACGGACTTCATGCGCCGCACGAGGGCTTTGCTCAACACGTGGCAGAAGAAGCGCGGCCACAAGATCGCCCTCGGTGCCCGGGTGCCGTCGCGTCCAGAGACCGCTATTAAACTCGGCATGGATGGTGCTCGCTGGGCCCGAGAGGGCTTGGTGCAAATGCTCGTCGTTACCCCGTTCTGGGCCAGCATTGAGACGGATATGCCAATCGAACTCTGGCGGCGTCTGGCTGGCGATCAGGTGATTCTCGCCGCGGGTCTGGAACTGCTCCTCCGTCCGTATCATGCCTACCGGCCGTTGCAGTTCAATACCCTGGAGATGGTTCGTGGTGCCGCCGCCTCGCTGCTGTCCCGAGGGGCGGATCGCGTCTATCTTTTCAATTATATGGACGCCGATACGGCCATGCCGGACCTGGCCAATTACCCGAAGTTACTCCGCGAATGTGGCAATCTTACAACGCTGACCGGCAAGCCGCGGCGTCACATCGTGACTTACTCGGATACTTACGCGCCCGGCGAAGCCCAGGGCTCTCAGTTGCCGAAGTCGCTCCGCCCCGGAGACTGGGCCAGCTTCCGCGTCCACGTCGGCCCGGCCCTGCAGTCGATCAAGCCAGTGTTCGAAATCGAAGGGGAATTCGCTCAGATTCGGTACAACGGCGAACCCGAACTGCGGCCCGGGTTGAGTGGGTACATCGTCATCGACGTCCAGGCCCAGGTCGAAACCACCGTGCAATGGGTCGAGATCCAGGGCACCTGACCGTATGCGAAACTAACCTTATGACGATTGAAATCTCGCCCGAAGATGGAATGCTCGTCCAGGGATTGGTCGATGCTGGTGAATATGAATCAGTCGAGTCTTGCGTTCACGCCGCCCTGGCCGGTTTGTCGGGAGAGGTAGACAAGGAAGTCGCCGCTCACATCGGAGATGGGATTGAGCAGCTCGAACGCGGTGAAGGTCGAACCCCCGAGCAGGTCCGATACAATCTCGCTCTTCGCAGAGCCGCGTGGCTCGAAAACCAGGCCGCCACTTGATCGAGTTTGTCTTCGCGCCCCGGGCGGAAGACGACTTGGCCGCGATCTGGGAGTATCTGGCAGTCGAGTCCGGCGTCGCATTGGCCGACCGCATCCAACAAGAGGTCGTCGACAGGTGTGCGGCGTTGCCGAAGCACCCGAGGCAGGGTCATTTTCGACTCGCCTTGCACCCTGATCCTGTCCGCTTCGTAGCGGTCTACCAATGGCTAGTCGCATACCGACCGACGAAGCCGCTTGAAATCATAGCTGTGATCCACGGCCATCAAGACGTTCGCCGCCACCTCCGCGAGCGCTGACCCGCTATATCATGGTCTTACCATGCGGCTCCTCTGCCTTCTCCTCCCTGTCGTCTCCCTCTTCGCCGAAGTAAGCTTCAACCGCGACATCCGTCCCATCCTCTCCGATACCTGCTTCCGTTGCCACGGGCCGGATCACAGCTCCCGCATGGCCGGCCTCCGGCTCGACCTCCGCGACGAAGCCATCAAGCCCCGCCGCTCCGGCGCGCCCATCACGCCCGGTGACCCGCAAAAATCCCTGATCATCCAGCGCATCCAGGCCACCGGCCCTCTTCAAATGCCGCCGGCCTCCGCCCACAAGGTTCTTAACCCGAAGCAGAAAGAACTACTCACGCAATGGGTCGCCGAAGGCGCGAAATACGAAGGCCACTGGGCGTATCAACCACTCCGCCCCGCGCCCGGTTCGATCGATTCGTTCCTCGACCGCGAACTCTCGAAAGCCAAGCTCACTAAGGTACCGGAGGCCGACCGCGCCACGCTTCTCCGCCGCCTCTCGCTTGATCTTACAGGCCTCCCCGCCTCCCCCGTTGACCTCGCTTCCACGGAACCCTACGAAGCCATTGTCGACCGTTTCCTGGCCTCGCCCCGCTACGCCGAAAAGCAAACCATGCTATGGCTCGACGCCGTCCGCTACGCCGACACCTGCGGCTTCCACGGAGACAACGCCTTCCCCGCGTGGCCGTATCGAGACTACGTCCTCCAGTCCTTCCTCGAAAACAAACCCTTCGACGTCTTTACCCGTGAACAACTCGCCGGCGATTTGCTCGCTAACGCCACCCGCCAGCAGCGCACGGCCACCGCCTTCTATCGCCTCACCCGCACCTCCGCCGAAGGTGGTATTCAACCCAAAGAGTATCTTGCTAAATACGCCGCCGACCGCGTCCGTACCGTCTCCTCCGTCTGGCTCGGCGCCACCCTTGGCTGCGCTGAATGCCACGATCACAAGTTCGATCCATACCTCGCCAAAGACTTCTACGCCATGAAGGCCTTCTTCGCCGACATCCAGGAAACCGGCCTCGTCCCGGACCGCGGCAAGGACTCCTGGGGCAAGCAACTTCTGCTTCCCACCCCGGCCCAGGAACAGCGTCTCGCCGAACTCGAAAAGAAGATCATCAAGCAGCCGGTTCCCGCCGCGACCACCTTCGGCTGGGTCATCCAGACGCCCACGCAGTTCGAGGCAACCAACGGCACCGTTCTAAAACTCGAAAAGGATAACCTGTTAGTTGCGACCGGACCGAATCCCGATAACTCCACTTACTCGGTTACAGTGAATGCCGCGCCCGGCCCTTGGACTCATTTGGCGATCGAACTTCAATCGGATGACGGACTGCCCGGCGCCAATGTCGCTCGCGGTTCGGACCGCCTCGTCATCTCCGGCGTTGACGCCTCCGTACCCTTCTCACTCGCCGCCTCCAGCACTACCTTCTCGGCCAAGGACCTACCCGCCATGGCCGTCCTTGATGCGGACCCCACCTCCGGATGGGGAGTCAACATCTATGGCGACCCCCGCATTCCGGTCCTTTCGCTCCGTTTCGCCCAGCCCTTCGTGGGAGGCCTTCTAACCGTCCGGCTCCGGCACGATTCCAGCCACCGCCGCGCCACCACCGGTCGCTTCCGCTTGGCCCTTTCGAAGGAAGCGATCGCTTGGCCGGTCGGCTTCAGCATGAAGAAGCCGGCGCTTCCCGCCGAAGTCACCGACCGCGAAGTCGCCTTCCATACCGGTGACGTCGCCCTCGCCCAAGCCAGCCTCGAATATGACCTCCTCCGCTCCACTATGCCCAAGGTCGTCGTCACCGAAAGCGGCAAACCGGAAGTCACCCGCATCCTCCCCCGCGGCAATTGGATGGATGAGTCCGCCCCCATCGTTGAACCTGCCATCCCGGAGTTCCTCGGCAAGCTCAACACCCCGAATCGCGCCACGCGTCTCGATCTCGCCAACTGGATCGTTTCGAAAGACAACCCGCTCACCGCCCGCGTCTTCGTGAACCGTACCTGGCGCCAGTTCTTTGGCACCGGCCTTTCGAAGGTGCTCGACGACTTCGGCTCGCAGGGCGAATGGCCCACGCACCCCGAACTCATCGATCATCTCGCCGCCGAGTTCCGCCAGGATTGGAACGTCAAGCGTCTCATCCGCTCTATCGTCGTAAGCCAGGCCTATCGCCGCTCGTCGATGCCGTCGCCCGAGCAACTGGAGCGTGACCCCGATAATCGGCTCTACGCCCGCCAAAGCCGCTTCCGCGTGGAGGCCGAAAGCGTTCGCGACATCGCCCTGGCCGCCTCCGGCCTGCTCACTGAGCGCCTCGGCGGACCCAGTATTCGACCTCCCCAGCCTGACGGCTATCTCGCCGCGCTGAACTATCCTATCCGCGACTATTCAGCCACCAAGGGCCCCGACCAGTACCGTCGCGGCCTCTACGTGCACTGGCAGCGAACCTATCTCCATCCCAGTCTGATGACCTTCGATGCGCCCTCCCGTGAGGAGTGCACCGTCAACCGGACCAGCTCCAACACGCCGCTCCAGGCTCTCGTCTTACTCAACGATCCCGTCTTCGTCGAAGCCTCGCGGGCCTTGGCGCAGATGATGTTCGCCGCCGCTCCGGCCTTCGCCGCCCGCGTCGACTGGGCCTATCAGCGCGCGCTGAACCGCTCTGCGACCCAGGCCGAACTCGGCCTCCTGAACGATCTCTATCAAACATCGAAAACCCGGCTCACGCCCGCTCACGCGGCGGAACTGCTCAGTGTCGGCGAGGCCCCCCGTTTGGCCCCCCAGCACGATGTCGAAGTGGCGGCCTTGATGACCGTCGCCCGCGCCATTCTCAATCTCCACGGCACCGTGACGAGGAACTAAGCCATGACCCCACTCCATCGACGCGCCTTTCTCGGCCGCACCGCCGCCGGCTTTGGCCTCACCGCTCTGCAGTCCCTGCTCGGGGCCGGCTCCGGCCTTCATCATCCGGCCAAGGCCAAGCGGGTCATCTTCCTCTATCAAGCCGGTGGCCCCTCCCATCTCGAACTCTTCGACCCCAAGCCCAAGCTCGCCGCGATGCACGGCCAAGGCATGCCGGAAAGCTTCACTAAGGGCCAACAGATCGCCCAACTCCAGGGCAAGCCACTGCTCTGTTTTAGCCCGCAATTCCCCTTCCGGCGCTACGGGAAAGCTGGCGTCGAAATCTCAAGCCTGCTGCCGAATATCGGCGGCATCATCGACGATGTCTGCCTTGTTCGCTCCATGTGGACCGAGCAGATTAACCACGATCCAGCCCACACGCTGATGAATACCGGTTCCATCCTCGCCGGTCGCCCCTCCATGGGCTCGTGGGCCGTGTATGGCCTCGGCACGGAGGCGCAGGACTTACCCGGCTATGTCGTCATGGTTTCCAATGGCCGTGGCGGCCAAGCCCAGCCCATCGCCGCTCGCCAATGGTCGGCTGGAATGTTGCCGTCGAAGTTTCAGGGCGTGAAATTCCAGTCTGTTGGGGACCCGGTGCTATACATCGAAAATCCCCGCGGCGTGGATGCCAAAATGCAGCAGCAGTCGATTCAAACGATCACCGCCCTCCAACGCCTGGAGCAGCAAGCCCTCGGCGACCCCGAAGTACAAACCCGAATCGCCCAGTACGAAATGGCTTACCGGATGCAGTCGAGTGTCCCCGGTCTGATGGATTTCTCGACCGAACCCAACAGCGTTCTCGAGGACTACGGCGCCAAACCCGGAGACGGCTCCTTTGCCTCCAACTGCCTGTTGGCGCGCCGTTTGGCCGAACGCGGCGTGCGCTTTATCCAGCTCTACCATCGCGACTGGGACCACCACAACAAGTTGAAGGAGGGCGTCGGCTACAAAGCCGAAGAGGTGGACCGTCCCACTGCGGCGTTGATCAAGGACCTAAAACAGCGCGGCCTGCTCGACGATACCCTCGTCATCTGGGGCGGGGAATTCGGCCGTACGCCGATGTCCCAAGGCGGCGACGGTCGGGACCATCACATCAAAGGCTTCTCCTACCTGATGGCCGGGGCGGGCATCAAGGCCGGAACCGTCTACGGTTCGACCGACGACCTCGGCTATGCCGCCGTTGATAACCCAGTCAGCGTGCATGATCTCCATGCCACAATGCTGCACTTACTCGGCATTAACCATTTGCGACTTACTCTGAAGTACCAAGGCCTCGACGTCCGCCTCACCGGCATTAGCGGCGACGTCGTCAAAGGAATCCTCTCATGAACACCCCCGAGCAACTCTTCCTCTCCCATTCCGTTTGGAAGCTGCAACAAATGCAAGCCGCCATCGAAGCGCGCCTACCCCTCTTCACGCCGGAGCAGATTTGGGCCAAAAACAAGCCAACCGAGAACTCGGTGGGCAATCTGATCCTGCACTTGTGCGGCAACGTCCGCTACTACATCGGCCACGGCATCGACGGCCAACCCAACATCCGGGACCGCGCCGCCGAATTCTCCTCTACCGCCCATGACGATCTTCCCGGCCTTCTGAATTCGACCATCGCCGAAGCCACCCAAGTCCTCTCCACCCTTCCGGCGTCCCGCTTAACCGACCCGCTACCGGCCGACCTCATCGTCCCGCCCGGCCTCAACTCGGTCCTCGAACTCATTTATCACATCGTCGGCCACTTCCAACTGCACACCGGCCAAATTATTTTCGCGGCAAAACAGCTTTAGCCAGTGCTTCCACCGCCCAACTCGCCCCGGCCGCCGAGATCCACTGGTTGTACCCAAACGGGTATCCGCTGTCCATCTTCGGCTGCAATGGATGGGCGCGCGTCTGGACAAACCACGATCCATCGGCGTACTGCGTCCGCAGCAGATAGGCAATTGCCTTCGGGTTCGTTTCGTCCAGCGCATGCAGCGCCAATCCTGTTCCGTACGCATCGCTCGGCAGATCGGCGAGTTGTCCCCAGCCCCCGTCCTCGCGCTGCGCTGCCCGTAACTCATCGGCCGCCTTGGCGATTACAGAAGGCTTGGCCTTGCCCCAGCGCAGGCCCAGCAGTCGCAGTGCCTGTTCTTCCAATCCGATTGGTTTTTGTAGCTCCAGCCAGCGCCGGGCCCGCCCGATCCGCCCCGAAAACTCCTCCGCCCGGCCCGGAATCGGAAACGCCGTGAACGCACGGATGGCGTAAGCCGTCGCCGTTATAGAGCTATACTGCTGGGGCACCCGATACTCCCGCGCTTTTACTTGTCCATCCGGTGCCTGTAAGAAGGCGAGTAACTGGACCTCAGCGTCGGTCAGCTTATCCGCCTCGTAGCCTTGGGTGGTCAAACTATCAAGGACATAGCCCGTAATCTCCGGCACCGAAAATCCCGTCCGTAGGTTCGGAATCGTCCGCGACTCCATCGCTACCAGCACGCGCAATTCGCGATGCGCGGCCGCTTCATCATAAGGAATTCCATTCGCTTTGGCCACCGCCAACGCCGCACTCGGCTGATGGTTGCTGTGGCAACTTGTGCAGCCTCGGGTCTTCCAAACCGCCGGTCCTGTGGTCTGCAACAGCGGAATCGCCCGTGCCAGCGCCTCTTGCGGCGTCTTGGCCCCCGCCGTCGAAGGGGCGGGTAGCTTCTCCGCAGCACCCTTCGCCCCCGCCTCCCGCAGTAACTTCGCTATCGCCGTATCGCCAAACCGCAGAGCCATCGTCAACGCCGTGTTCCCATCTTCATCCGGCACGTCCGTCTTGGCGCCAGCCTTCAGCAACAGCGCGGTCGCCGCCCCATCCCGGTCGAACGAAATCGCCGTCCGCATCAGCGCCGTGTACCCGCGCAGGTCCTGGGTATCCACGGTCGCACCTTTGCTCAGTAACATCTTCATCAGCGGCAGATGGTGCCGAATCGCGGCGTTATGGAGCGCCGTCTCTCGGCGCGCACCAATCTCGTTCACCCCGGCTCCCTTTTCGAGGAGTAACTCCGCGCAGGGTTGGCAACTTACTTTTACGCTGTGGTAAACCGCCGGACTTTTCGCCGCAATCTTCGCCCCACCATCGAAGAGGGCCCGCAGCACGATCACGTCGCCCGCCGCTGCCGCCCGGTCGATGGGCGTCAATCCGCCGCGATTCGCCACATTTGGATCCGCCCCGGCCGCCAGTAACAGTTTCACCGTCTCAATCGCTCCCGGCCGCCCCGCCGCCACCAGCAACGGCGTTACCCCCGCCGTCGTCGCTGCCTTCGCATCGGCCCCTTTCGCCAGCAGTAGCGAAGTCTTCACGTCGTCATAAACGGCAAAGTGCAGCGCCGTATACCCGTCCCGATTGGCCGCATTCACGTCCGCTCCGCGCTCCAGCAGGTTCCGTACCGCCCCGGCATCCGCCGTCAGCACCGCGTACATCAACGCCGTCGACCCGTCCGGTTTAGCCGCCCGGGCATCAATTGTCGCCGAGTCTCCCTGACGCAAAAGCAGGAACGGATCGGCCGCCAACAGCGGCATCACAAGTAGTACGAAAAATTTCATGGCGCTGAGATATCCTATCAGCACCCCCATGCAAAGACGAGCCTTCCTTGCCGCCCTCGGTGCCACCGCCCTGGTTTCGGCCGCACCCGCCAAGCCAAATGTCCTGTTCATCGCCGTCGACGATCTGAACGATTGGATCGGTTGCCTCGGCGGTCATCCCCAATCAAAGACCCCGAACTTTGATCGACTCGCCGCCATGGGAACCCTCTTCACGAGCGCCCACTGCGCCGCCCCGCTCTGCAACCCCTCCCGCGCCGCGCTCATGACCGGCATCCGCCCCTCCACCTCCGGCGTCTATACCAACAGCCAACCCTGGCGCGGAGCGAAGGTCTTAGTCAAGGCCGTCACTCTGCCCCAATACTTCACCGCCAACGGCTATCGTTCCATCGGGTCCGGCAAAACTTACCACGACTCCTATGCCGACCCCGAAAGCTGGGACGCCTACTTCCCCTCGAAGAAGCAGCAGAAGCCTGTTGACCCCAAACCCGCCAAACTTCCGGCCAATGGCCTCCCCGGCGGCAACCTCGATTGGGGCCCTCTCACCGTCACCGATGAAGCCATGGGCGACCACAAAGTCGTCGAATGGGTCACCGAACAGATGAACGCCAAGCAGGATAAGCCGCTCTTCCTGGCCTGCGGCCTCTATAAACCCCATCTTCCGTGGCACATTCCGCAGAAGTACTTTGATCTCTACCCGCTCGATTCCATCATCCTTCCCAAAATTAACGGTGACGATCTCGACGACGTCCCCCCCATCGGCAAGAAATTCGCCAAGCCCAACGGCGACCACAAAATTGTCACCGACGCCGGTCTCTGGAAGCAAGGCGTCCAGGCCTATCTCGCCGCCATCGCCTTCGCCGACGCCGAACTCGGCCGCCTCCTCGACGCTTACGACAAGAGCGAGTTCAAGAAAAATTCCGTCATCGTCCTCTGGAGCGACCACGGCTGGCATCTCGGCGAAAAGCTTCATTGGCGTAAGTTCTCCCTCTGGGAAGAAGCCACCCACAATGTCCTGATGATGGTCGCCCCTGGCGTCACCAAGCCAAACAGCCGTTGCGATCGTACCGTCAGCCTCATGGATGTCTACCCCACCCTCGTCGATCTCTGCGGCCTCCCCAAGCGCTCCGAACTCGAAGGGGTCTCCCTCCGTCCGCTGCTCGCCAACTCCAAAGCCACGTGGGACCGCCCCGCTATCACCACTTACTTCCGGAACAACCATTCCGTCCGCTCTGACTCCTGGCGGTTCATCCGCTACGAAGACGGCACCGAAGAACTCTACGATCGCCTCAAAGACCCGCTCGAATGGAAGAACCTGGCGGCCGACCCCAAACTCGTTCTTGTGAAACGCAATCTCGCCAAATGGCTTCCTACCATTAACGCCGAAAACGCGCCGTCCGACGGCCGAGGCGGCGAATGAACTTGGTACCATATTGCGAGGAGATTACCCTATGAAGATTAGCTCGATCCTGACCGCTACCGCCGCTCTACTCATGTCCGCCGGCTTAGCCACCGCGGCCGAAAAGACGATGATGCATTGCTTCGCCTATACCCCGATTGAAACGGCCACCGACGCTGACTGGAAGGCTTTCTACGCCGCCACCGACGCCCTGCCGAAGAACATCCCGGCCATCAAAATGGTGTGGGCCGGCAAACTCCGGGGACCCCTCGCCACGTTCACAGTTGACCCGGAAGCCCGCAAGAAACTGGTCGCCGGCGGAAAAGACGTCGCCGCTGAAAAAACCAACCGCGTCGTCCGTTCCTATGGCGCTTGCTTCGCCATGGAAGGCGGCCCTGATGCCCTCAAGACCTACACCGCTGCCCCCTACCACAAGGTCTGGATGGCCGCCTATGAGAAGGTTCGCGTCGCTGGCACCACCACCTACGACATCCTCGCTCAATAACGTTCCCGCCGCAACGCTTCTACGGACACCCCCGCCTTGGGCCGTGTCCGTAGACGCGCGGCTTCCTCCCGCAACTGTCGCGCCTTTTTCTTCTCGCCGGCCTTCTCCTCCGCTTCCGCCCTAGCCTCCAACACCATCCGTCGCAAAAATACCCCTCCCCCACGGTTCCGCTCCAGAATCCCCTGCGCCCGTTCTAACCACGCCCGAGCCCGATCGTTCGGTACCAACGTCGCTGCCTGCCATAGCCCGGTCGCGTACGCCAGCGGATCACCCTCCATTCGCGGTAACACCGCCTCCATCTCCGACAGCGCCTCCGCCTTCCCTCCCCTCTGCGCCCACACCGTCGCCCGGTTAAACCGTGTGCGAGCCTCTTCGTAACTCCCCGCTGTTAATCCCGCGAGCGCCTCGGCGTACGCCGCCTCCGCCTCGCTCCACCGTCCCAACCCTTGTAGCGCAATCCCCGCGCCATTGAGTAACTCGCCCGTCCGGCGGAATGCCAGCGCCCGCTTGCATTCCGCCAACGCGTGAGCATACTCTTGCTGTTCTACATACAGCGCCGCGAGGTTGCCGTGCAGCACCGCCTCGTCCGCTGGATTTCGTTCCCCTGGTCGCAACTGCGACCATACCCGCAACGCATAACGCAGCCGTACTTCCGCCAAGGCGTACTCACCGGCTGCTTGCGCCTGCTGGGCCTGGTGGTTGGCGGCCACCATCGTGCCGCGCTCGGTAGTCTGCGCCGCCAAGGTCGAAGTCAGAACAAAAGCAAGAGTCATCCTCATGCTTCGACTCTGCGCCCCTACTCACCAGTAATCGAATCGACGATTTTTCTAACCCCAACAAAAGAAGCGAAATATAAATCTCAATGGGCTGTGAGGCTCTTGCAAAACTCCGCGCAAAACTCTTGACAGGCGTGGTAGCGAGCGACGACAAGTTCTTTGCGGGGCCAAGTTGTAGCCAGAGCTGCCATAGGTCGTTTTTTAGGAATACGGG
>Ga0163144_10018146_pt1 | contig 14274 bp, 6 predicted proteins | sample OliLak19BULKMAT1_FD_123175 | JGI IMG/M metagenome (GOLD analysis project Ga0163144, IMG submission 123175) | Freshwater microbial mat bacterial communities from Lake Vanda, McMurdo Dry Valleys, Antarctica - Oligotrophic Lake LV.19.BULKMAT1 | ecosystem: Environmental > Aquatic > Freshwater > Lake... | reverse complement strand
TCGCCCATCGCCGGGTCGGTCATCGCCGGGTCGGTCATCGCCGGGTCGGTCATCGCCGGGTCGGTCATCGCCGGGTCGGTCATCGCCGGGGTCGGCGTGCCCGGCGTGGGCTTGGCGGGGCCGACGGGCGGAACGTCCGCACGTGCGACGCCCGGCCCGCGCGGCGCGGTCGGCTTCGACGAGGGCAGCCACAGCGGGATCGACGCGAGGCCCGCGACGAGGACGGCCCCGCCGAGGAGGAGCGCGCGCGGGGGCCCGCGACGGGCTGCGCCGGCGACCGGCACCGACGACGACCCCGCCGCACCCGACGGCAGGATCACGGCGCCCGACGAGAGCGCCGCGGCAGACGACGCCGGACGGGCCTCGCGTCCCGTGGGGGGGACCGTCCCCGCAGGAGTCCCCGCAGGAGTCCCCGCAGGAGTCAACGCAGGAGTCCCCGCCGGCGTCCCGTGCGGCGCGTCGTGGGTCCCGAGGCGCTTCAAGCTCCGCTCCGTCGTGATCCGCGACAGGTCGCGCGCCATCTGGTCGGCGGACTGATAGCGCTGGTCGGCGGCGCGGCGCAACGCGCGGTCGATGATGGCGTCGAGGCGGTGGTCGAGGCCCTTGCGCTCCTCGCTCGGCATCTCGAACCGGCCCACGGGCGCGTGGCCCGTGAGCATCTCGTAGAAGACGACGCCGAGGGAGAAGAGGTCGCTGCGCGGGTCGGCGCGGCTCGCGTCGCTCATCTGCTCGGGGGCCATGTACTTCAGCGTGCCGAGCACCGCGCCCGTCGTGGTGAGCGCCGCGGCCTCCGCGCCGCCGGCGCGCGCGATGCCGAAGTCGGCGATCTTCGCGTTGCCCTGGGCGTCGAGGAGGATGTTCGCGGGCTTGATGTCGCGGTGGACGATGCCCTTCTTGTGGGCGTAGTCGAGCGCGTCGCACGTCTGTTGGATCACGCGGAGGCAGAGGTCCTCCTCCACCGGGCCCGCGTCGAGCAGCGCGCGGAGCGTGACGGGGTGGCCGTCGCGGCCGACGACGATCGCCATCACGATGTAGGGCGTCCCGTCCTCCACGCCCATGTCGTGGATCGCCACGATGTGGGAATGGTCGAGGCTCGCGAGCGTGCCGGCCTCGCGGTCGAAGCGGCGGCGGAACTGCTCGTCGTGGGCGAGCTCGGGCGAGAGGATCTTGATCGCGACCGCGCGCCCGAGCGCGGTCTGGGTCGCGCGGTACACGCGCCCCATGCCGCCGACGCCGAGCAGGGCCTCGATGCGGTAGCGCCCGCTGGCGAACGACGTCCCGACCAGCGGGTCGTCGGTGGGCAAGGCAGGCGCGGCAGCGGGCGGCTGCAGGACGGTCCCCTCGAGCGCCGCGCCGGACGCGAGGTCGGCGTCGCGCCCGCAACCGACGCAGCGGACCCGACGCTGGGTCGGGTCCGTCGGGGTCGGCAACTCGGCGTGGCACGCGGGGCAGCGCATGGGGACGGGAAGTGTAGCCGCGCCGCCGCCGGGACGACCCCGGGGAACGTGCCGGGGCGGCCCGGCGCCCGCCCGACGTCAAGGCCGCGCGAAGACCTCGAACCGCGCGACCGCCGACCGCCCCGCGGCGTCGGTGACGACGAGGGTGTGCGCCCCCACCGCGACCTCCACCGCCACGGCGAACCGTCCGACCGTCGGGCCCACCGCGACGCCGTCGAGCGCGAGTCGCAGCGGCCCCGGGTCGGCCGCCACCGCCGCGACAACGACCGACGCGCGGCCGTCGGGGCGGGCCTCGAACCGCGCGCCCGGCCGGGGCGCGACGAGGGACGGCCCCGCCGCGGCCGGGTCGAGGGGGTCCGGACACGACGGCGCGTGCGGCGGGAGCACCTCGACCGCGAGGCCCGCTTGGCGACGCCACGCGGCCCACGCGGCGGGGAACACCGCGACGTCGCGACGCGCCACGTCGTGGCCCCTGCGACAGCGCTCGCACCGCAGGTGGCCGGTGGCGCGGTCGACGTCCACGCGAACGTGCACGCCGCACCGGGCGAGCGGCGCCGCGTCGGCCGGACGGAGGTCGGTGCGACGCTCGCCGCACGCGGCGGTAGACGCAAGGCCCGACGTCGCGCAGACCTCGACGGCGACCACGGCGCCAGCGTGCGTCGGGTCCCCCATCGTCGGGTTCCCCATCGTCGTCCCCATCGTCGTCCCCATCGTCGGAGTCCCCATCGTCGGAGTCCCCATCGTCGGATCCGGGTCGGCGACCGCGAGCACGTCGAAGAGCGTCGGGACCGCGAGCCGCGCGCCGACGAGCGCATCGTCGCTCCCGCCGTCGAGCCGGCCCCTCCAGACGACGACGGCCACGCGCGACGTGAACCCCACGGCCCACGCGTCACGGCGCGACGACGAGGTCCCCGTCTTCCAGGCGACGCCCGCACGAGCCGCCCCCGCCGGACGCGCGCGGCCCGGCGCCGCGAGCGCCTGCGCGACGAGGGCGGCCGCGCCCGCGCTCACGACGCGCGGCCCGGCGGCCAGCACGGCGTCGTCGGCGCGCGCCGGCGCGGCGAACCGGAGCGGCCGGAACACGCCGCCGGCGGCGAGCGCGGTCGTCGCCGCGGCGAGTTCGAGCGGCGTCACGTCGTCGGTGCCGAGCGCGAGGTCGGCGTCCCGGCGGCCGTCGGGCGCGCGCACGTGCGCGAAGCCGCAGCGCCGCAGCAGCGTCGCGAACGCGTCACGGGGCAGCGCCGCCGCGAGGCGCACCGCCGGCAGGTTGAGCGACACCGCGAGCGCGTCCGACGCGGGGACCGGGCCCGCGAAGCCCGGGTCGAAGTTGACGGGCGACCACTCGGGCGACGCCCAGGGCAGGTCGAGCACCGGCGTGTCGCGCGCGACGAGCCCGCGGTCGAGCGCGAGGGCGTAGAGGAACGGCTTCAGCGTCGAACCCGCGCTGCGCGGGCGGCCGCTCGCGTCCGCGCCGCCGGCCCGCGGCGCGCGGGCGCCCACGAGGGCCGTCACGCCCGCCGTCGCCACGTCCACCACGACGATCGCGATCCCGTCGGGGGGCGGCGCGGCCGCGGCGATCCGCTCGACCGCGGCCTGGACGGCCGGCGCGAGCGTCGCGCGGCCGTCGCCCACGCGGAGCGCGACGTGGGGCGCGTCGGACGGGAACGGCTCCGGGGCGACGGCCACCGGCCGCGCGAGCGCGGCGCGGTACGCGTCGTCGGCGAGGTAGCCCTCGTCGCGCATCGCCGCAAGGACGACGTCGCGACGGGCTCGCGCGGCCGCGGGGTGACGACGCGGGTCGAACCGGTTCGGCGCGGGCAGCACGCCGACGACCGTCGCGGCCTCGTCGGCCGAGAGGTCGGCCGGGTCCTTGCCCCACCACGACGCCGCGGCCGTGGCGGCGCCGCGGAGGTTCCCCGACAACGGGACGATGGCGAGGTAGCGGCCGAGGATCTCGTCCTTGCGCAGGTGCCGCTCGAGTTGCCAGGCGCGGAACGCCTGCCAGGCCTTGCCGGGCACGGTGCGGGGCGTCGGGTCGAGCAGGCGCGCGAGTTGCATCGTGAGCGTCGAGCCGCCCTCGACCGCGGCGCCGGCCGCGACGCAACGGACGGCCGCCCGCGCGAGCGCGCGCGGGTCGACGCCGCGGTGGGCGAAGAAGCGCCGGTCCTCCGAGGCGAGCAGCGCGTGGACCAGGTGCGGCGACGCGGTCGCGAGATCGAACGCGAGCCGGCGGTCGCCCGCGGCGTCGAGCCCCACGCGCAGGCGGGTGCCGTCGGCGGCCGTCACCACCGACGACCCGGCCGACGCGGCGTACGCCGCGGGCGGCAGCGGACACGCGGCGTCGGCGACGCGCAGCGCCGCGTGCGCGGCCACCAGGGCCGTCGCGAGCCCCGCCGCGCCGGTCCGCAGCCCGCGCGCGAGGCGGCCGCGCGGGCGTGCGGCGCCCGTCGGACGGTCGGGCGGGGCGGCGGGCCGGCTCAACGCGAGATCACCACCGTGCCCGCGCCCCCCGACGCGAAGACCGTGGGGTCGTAGAGGAGTTCGGCGCGCGCGGCGGGGACGGCAAAGGTGCCCGACGTCACGGCGCGCACGAGGTAGACGTGACGGAAGGTCGTGGCGCCGAGCGGCGCGGCCCGGAAGAAGAGGACGCGGTCGTCGCGGACCTCCTCGCGGCTCGGGTGGAGCGTGCTCTCGCCTCCCACCGACTCGACCGGCTCGAAGCCGCCGGGCAACACGTCGGCGACGAGCAGCTCCTCCCCGTCCGCCGGCACCGTGCCCTCGAGTTCGACCCGGTACGTGCGGCCCCGCACGAACCCGCCGTCGCCGCCGACGATCCGGCGCGTCAGCGTCATGCCCTGCGCGCGGGGCGCGTCCCCCGCGTCGGTCGGGACGCCCTCCACGCGGACCACCACGGTGACGGGGGCGTCGGCCTCGACGAGCCACGTCCACGGCGCGCCCGGCCCCGCCTCGAGCGTGGCGCCGCCGTGGAACGCGACGTCGCGACCGCCGACGACGAGCCGCCCGTTCGCGGGCCCCGCGGTCCCGCGCACCTTCGCCTCGTGGTGGACGAGCGCGAGGAGCACCGTCGCGTCCTCTTGCGTCGTCCGGGCGGCCGCGAGGCTCGACGTGAGCCGCGCGACGAGCCCGGACACGCGCGGATCGCCGACGTCCACCTCGACGAGCGCGTCGAGCAGGATCGCGTCGGCGCGCCGCGGCGACGCGAGCACGCCGGGCGTCCCCCGCGTCGCGAGCCCGGCGGCACGCGCCGACGACAAGGGCTCGACGTTCGCCGCCAACAGGTCGTCGATCGGCGGACGGGACGGGCCCCGCGCGGTCGCCGGCGCCACCGGGGACGGAGGACCCGTCGGCGCCAGCAGCGCGCGCGCCGCGGCGACGTCGCCGCGCCGCACGTAGGCCGACGCGAGCCGGGCCCGCGCCTCGTCGGTCGTCGCCCGCTCGGCGAGCACCTCGAGCCACGTGCCCGTCGGCCGCCCCGCCAGCGCGAGCACGAACGCCTCGTACGCACCGCCGCGCCCGGCCCTCAACGTCTCGTCGAGTCGGTCGAGAAGCGCGTCGAGCCGGTCCGTCGGCACCGGGCGCCCGAACCGCCGCGCCTCGAGAAGGAAGTGCGCGCCGTAGACCGACCCGTAGGCCCACGACGTGTCCTGGCCCGGCCAGGACGCGAGGCCCCCGTCGCCGGTCTGCAGGGAGAGCAAGCGCTCGACCGCCTGGTCCACGGCGAGGAGGTCCACCGACGACGCGTCGCCGCCGTCGGGGTGCGCGTCGCGGGCGAGCACCGCGAGCGCCAGGAGCGGGAAGGCCCGCGACGTCGTCTGCTCGGCGCACCCGTACGGGTAGTCGCGCAGGCGGTCGAGCGCCGGCAGCCACGCGACGGACGGCCCGGTGCCGACCGTCACGTGGACGCGGCGCGTCGTGGCGACGTAGCGGCCAGGCAGAGCGCCCTCGAGGCGCTCCCCCGCCGCCAGCGTCCGGACGACGTGCGCGATCTCGAACGGCGCCGCGGGGCGCACCGCGACCCGCGCGGTCCGCACGACGCGATGCCCGGCCGCGTCGCGGGCCGTCACCGTGACCGTCGCGACGCCGACGCGGTCGAGCGCCCGCACGCGCAGCGGCGGGCCCGCCTCGACCTGCGCGAGACCGTCGAGGGCGACCTCGGTGACGACCCCGTCGCCGCGGGCCTCCACGTTGACGTCGAACACGTCGCCCGGCGCGACGGCGAGCGGCGCGTGGACGAACAGCCCGACGGGCCCGCGGACGACCACGTCGCGCGCGGTCGCGCCCGTGCCGGTGCGCGACGCCGCGACCACCACGAGGCGCAGTCGCCCCTCGAACGCGGGCACGTCGAACCGCACCGTCGCGACGCCGTCCACGGCCACGGTGGCGCTCGCCAGCGCGACCGTGGCGACGTCGATCGGCGCGCCGCCGTCGAGGCGGGGCGCGAGGTCGTCGGCCTCGCCTTCGTCACCGCCGGTCGCCGCGACCGTCGGATAGCGGGCGCCGGCAAGGAGCGCGACGTAGGCGTCGGCCCCGCGCGTGTCGAGCCGACGGACCGCGCCGAAGTGGGCCGTCGGGTCGGCGTCGGGATGGCGGGTGCGCGCGAGGATCGCCGCGTCTACGAGGTGGACGCGCACGTCCGCGGGCGCCGAGGTCGAGAGGCGCACCTCGAGCGGCTGCTCCGGCAGCGCGGTGTCGGCCACGTCGGCGCGCACCGTCAGGCGGCGCTCCGGCCGCACCACCGCGACGCCGGTGGCCGCGAACAGGCGCACGGGCCCGTCCCCCGCCTCGGCCGCGCCGCGCGACAGCGTCGCGGTCGCGTGGACGCACGGGCCCTCGACGTCGGGGAGCGGGAGTTCGATCCGCGTGGCGCCCGCCTCGACGTCGAGCGCGCGCGCGACGAGCGCGTCGGGGCCCTCGACCGTGAGGAGCAACCGGCCGGCGAACGGCGCCGCGAGGTCGAGGACGAGCGGCGCGCGCGGCGCCACGGTCCCGACGATCGCGAGGCCCAGGCGCGCCGGGTCGGGGGCCGCGCTCGGCACGTCGCAGCGGCCGCCGACGCGCGCGAACCGCACCGTCGCCGGGGCGCAGCCCTCGCCCACGACGCGCAGCCGGAAACGACCGTCGCCCGGGTCCGGGAACCTCACCGACGCGCGCCCGCCGACGAGCGCGAGGGGCCGCGTGCCGAGCGTCTCCACGACCTCCGACGACGTCCACGCGACGCCGCCGTGACGGGCCGGGGTCCACGCGCCGCGGACCACGAGGCGCTCGAGTGTCGCGGTCGCGGCGCGGTCGGCCGCGGGCGCCAGGACGACGTCGGCCGTCACGTCGGCGCCGGTGGGCGGCGCGACGCCGAGGCGCGGCAGGCCGGGCCTCGCGTCGACGACGGCGTTCGCCCCGACGGTGCGGCCGGAGAGGTCCACGACCTCGGCGTCGAACGCGATGCGCATCGCGGCGCCGCCGCGACCGGCCGCGGGGAGCGGGACCGCCAGCATCGCGACACCGTCCGCGCCCGTCGTCGCCTCGCCGGCATCGACGTGGACGACCTTCGGCAGGTCATCGCCGTCGCCGAAGACGAAGCCGGGCGCCGCGGGCCGGTCCACCGGCGTCGCGTCGAAGCGGAGGCGCACGGTGCGGCCCGGCGCGGGCGCGCCGTCGAAGAGGCGCACGACCACCTGCACGGGCACGACCTCGCCGAGGGTCCGCTCGCCGTCGGGCACGCGCATCTTCGCCTCGATGCGATCCGGCACGAAGGGCTCGACGCGCACCGCCGTCGTCGCGAGGTCGCGGCCGTCCGCGGTCGTGGCGACGCTCACGGCGTACGTGCCGGTCCGCGCGGCGCCCGGCACGACGAGGTCGGCGTCAACGAGGCCGGAGGCCGGCGTGCGGCGCGAGACGCGACGCACCACGCGCCCGTCGGGGCCCCGCAGGGTGAACGTGACGGGCTGCCCTTCCGCGACCGCGAGGCCCGTCGGCGTCCGCAGGAGCGCGTCGAGGCGCACGGTCTCGCCGGGCCGCACGACGCCGCGGTCGGCCCGCAGCCAAGCGTCCACGGGCCCGGGCGCCGCGCGCCCCTCGACCTGGCGCGGGTCCGGCGCGACGCGGTGGTCGTCGAGGTCGACCCACGCGAGGTCGTCGCCGGCGGTCACGACGACGACGGCGGGCACGAGCGCGAGGCCCCGCGCGACGAAGAGCCCCGCCGCATCGGTCCGCCCCTCGACGACCGCGTGGGCCGCCGACGTGAACGCGGCCACCCGCGCACCGGCCACCGCGGTCCCGTCTGCGAGGCTCGCGACGCTCACCACGAGGCCGCCGTCGCGCGCGCGCACGACGGGCGCGAGGTCGGTGACCTGCAACAGCCGCGCGTCGCTGCGCCACGTCTCGGCGGCGTCGAACACGCGCACGTGCCACGCGCCACGGGGGGGCGCGCCGAGGAGCTCCGCGAGGTCGAGCGTGCGCGTCCAGCGCGCGTGCGGCGGAGCGACGACGGGCACGCGGCGGACCACGGGCTCCACGGCGAGCGCCGCGGGGCGGCGCCACGCGAGCGCGAGCGCGACCACGTTGCCCGCGGGCACGCGGCGCAGTTCGACGACGACCTCGGCGACGTCGCGCCCCGCGAGCTCGAGCGTCGGGGCCGCGGCCGTCGAGAGCGTCGCGCCGGACGGGACGATCGAGAGGAACGGGCTCGGGACCGGCACGCGCAGCACGCGCCGCCCGTCCTTGGCGAGGCGGAGCCCGCTCGCGGTGCGCAGGCCCGCCTTCGCGGTCACGACGACCGTGCTCCCCACGGGGAACGCGCCGGACAGGCGGGCGCCGCCGTCGTGCGCGCGCACGACGAGGTCCTTCGGCGCGGGCGACGCGGTCACGAGGGCGGCGAGGTCTTGCGTGGCGAGCGGGTGCGAGAACGCGAGGTCGACGTAGACCGTCGGCCCGTCGGCGTCGGCCTCGACGTCGGCCAGCGCGAGGTCGCGCGACCACGCGACCTCGCGGCGCACCGGCGCGCCGAGCGGGTCGCCGCCCTCGCGCGACCGCAGGTCGCCCGCGACCTCCACGACGACGGGGCCCGCCGGGACGGCGCCGAGCGCGAGCGTCCAGCCTCGCCCCTCGCCGGTCCAGCGGAACGCGACGGAGGCGCCTGCGGCGTCGGTGACGCGCGTGGCCGTGCGGAGCGCGCCCTCGGCGAGTTCGGCGGTCCACCGCGTCGGCCACACCGCGGCGCCGTCGGCGCTCACGCGCGGCGTCGGCTCGACGGCGAGCGCCAGCGCGCCCGTGCGGAACGTGACGTCGGCCGCGACGCGCCGACCGTCGAGCGACGCGAACCCGTCGCCGAAGCGGACGCGCCACGCGCGCAGCCGCGGGAGCGCGGCAACGGGCTCGACGAGCAGCCGCCGCGGCGTCTCGAAGTGCGCCTTGACCGGCGCGGCGGGGTCGAGCGTGACGGCGCCGGCGGGCAGCGGGCGCCCGACCGCCGCGGCATCGACCATGGGCGCGTCGAATTCGAGGCGCACCTGCGGGCGCGTCTCGTCGCCGGTGACGGCGGAGTCGATCACCGCGACGCGCGCCGGCGTGAACGCACGTTCCGCGTGCGACGCGATGGAGATCGCGAGGGCGACGAGGAGGGACAGGGAGAGGAACGGGGAGCGGAGCAGTCGCCGGAGCATGGGGAACCCATCCGCGCGGCGCTGACGCTGAACGTGACCCGGACGTCCGGTCAGCCGCGACGCGCGGATCCTACTCCGATTCCGCAGGCTGTGGGGTTCGCTCCGATCGTCCCCCACCGCTGGTGGTTCCGCCCATCGGTGCCGGTCGCGCCCATGGGTGCCGGTCGCGTTTGGGCGGTTCCGGAAGCGGCGCGGTCGCCCCCCCCGATGGGGGCTACCGGAGGTAGAGCGCGTGCTCGAGCGTCAGGACCGCGAGCGCCGTCTGCGTGGCGAGGCCGGTAGCGCGGTTCGGGTCGTGGATCGGGACCGGGAGGCACCCGGCCGCGGACCCCGTCAGGACCTGCGCCTTCGCCAGGTTGAACGCCCAGGTGCGCCACGGTTCCTTGAGCGCGCCGTCGAGCAGGATCGACAGCCGCACGCCGTAGTAAAGCGTGTAGAGCGACGGCGGCCGGTTCGGCGGCAACCCGTCGAGGTACTTCCGCCACGACGCGACGACCGCGGGGTCGCCGGCGCGCCCCGCCACGTGCGCGACCAGCATCCCCGCCGGGGCCAGGCTGGCGCTCGCGCCGCCGCTCGGGACGTAGGAGAAGCGGTGCTGCCCCTTCCAGAAGTACCCGAGGAAGATCTCGAGGCCTGACGAGACGCGCAGCGGGATCGGGACGTTCGCCGAGCGCGCCGCCTCCGTCGCCTGCGCCACCCACGCCGTCACCGAGAGGTCGCCCGTGGGGTCGTTCGGCCGATAGCGGTAGCTCCCGAGCGGCCCCATCGTCCCCTCGAAGAACGCCAAGCCCTTCCCGACGGCCTCGCGGAGGTCCGCCCGGCCGGTGGACGCCGCGGCCTGGCCCAGGGCCATGAGCGCCATTGCGCCGGCGTAATACTGCCCGCCGCCGGGGAACGACCCGTCGGGCCGCTGCGCCTTCCGCAGCCACTCGATCCCCCGCCCGAGGTAGGGGTCGAACCAGCCGTTCGGGTCCTGGTCGCGGAAGTCGAGGAACGCGATCACCGCGAGCGCCGTCGCCGCGGTCGCGTACGTGTCCCCCGTGCTGTCGCGCTTCGTCGCCGCCAGGCACGCCGGGTCGTGGCGGAGCGCCGTACACCGTTCCGCGACCGCCGTGTCCGAGAACGACCCCTCGTCGCGCTGGTGGAGCGCGAGCCAGGCGAGCCCGGCGTGGATCGCGTCGAGGAGGCCCACCGCGTTGCGCTGGCGCAGCTTGTCGAGCTGGTCGACGCGGCGCCGTTCGGCTTCCGTCAGGTCGGCGACCGGCGGATTCGCGTCCTTCCCGCGCCGCGACCGGCGGTCCTGGAGGAACGTGTTCATCAACAGGTCGGCGGGGGCCGACCCGCCCGCCGACGCGCCCTGCCCCGGCAGGAGGAAGCGGCGGAGGTGGCGGGAGAGTTGGTCGAGATCGTCCTCGTTCCCCGACTTCGCCAGCACCTCCGCCGTCGCGGCGAGCTTGGCGTTCACCGCCTCCCGCTGCTCGGGCGAGACCCGCGCTAGGGAGAGCAGCTTCTCGAGCTCCGCCTTCTTCGCGGCCGCATCCACGCGGATCGCCAGCGCGTCGAACGCGGCCGCCCGCGTCTTGTCGTCGAAGAGCTCGGGGTGGTCGGCCTTCAGCCGCCGCGCGGCCTCGAGCGCCGCCTTGAGCTGGCCCGCCTGCTGCAGCCGGACGACCTCGGCCCAGGCGGCGGCGAGCCGTGTCTGCTCCCGCTCCCGGCGCTCGGCGACCACCCGCCCGGCCGAGGCGAGGGCGACCTCCCGGACCTTCACGTCGTCGGCGGCCGGCTCGGCGACGAGCGCCTGCGGCGCGTCGGGGTCGTGGACCTCCGCCGCCGGCGCCGGAAGGAGCGCGACCACGACCGCGCCCGACCCGAGCACCGCAGCGAGGCCGAGCCAGGGGCGGACCATGGTCCTCGCGAGTCTACCGGGTCGGGCGTGGGCCCGACGCCAGAACCGCACGAGCCGTCAGAACCGAGCCATCACGTGGCGCCGGTGCGCGAGGATCGAGAGGGCGGTCGGACCCTCCTCGAGCCGCCCCCCCAGCGCCGCGACCGTCGCGCGGAGCCGCCCGACGTCCGGGACGAGCAACCCGAGCCGCGCCCGGGCGCGCGCGTAGCTCGACCCCCGCAGCCGGACGAGCCGCCCGAGCGCCTCCCGCAGCCGCCCCTGCCGCGCGGCCCCGCGCACGAGCCCCCACGCGTCGGCGAGGCGGCCGGTCCCCGTCGGGAGGTCGCTGAGCAACACGCGCGCGCCCGGGACGACGACGCCGCGGACCGCCGCGAGCAGCGCGTCCACGGCGTCGAGATCGGGGAGGTACTGCAACACGCTGTGGACGACGACCACCGTGAACCGGCGTACGCCGAGGGGCGCGAGATCGCCCGGCGCGTCGGCCCGCAAGCCGACCCACGCGACGCCGCGGACCGCCGGGTCGTCGCTCGCGTGGGCGCGCGCGCGCGCAAGGTCGAGCAGGCGGGGCGCCGCGTCGGCCCCGACCGCCGACCGGACCCGCGGCGCGAACGTCGCGAGCGCAAACCCGGGCCCGCAGCCGAGGTCGAGCAGGTCGTCGGACGCCGTCAACTCGAGGATCGGCAGCGCGGCCCGCGCGAAGGCCTCGGTGTCGCGCCGCCAGCCCTCGAGGTCGAGGTCCGTGGGCCCGTCCCACCAGGCCGCCCACGACGCCGGACCCGTCCGCGACCGGGCGTCCTCGCGCGACGCGCCGGGCCTCGCGTCCGGGAGAGCGGGATCGTCGGCCATCCCCCCACGCTACCCGCGCCCCCTCGGCGGGGGGAGCCCGACGGCCGCGCCCCGCCCCCCGACCGGACCCGCCACGCACGACGGCGAAGGCGTCGGCGAGGGGACGGCGTGGCGTGCCGGTGACGGTCGCGCGCGTCCGGCCGCGGGCACGGTGCTCCGCCCCGGGCGCGTGCTCTACCCTCTCCCCGATGTCGCCGCTCCGGGTCCTCCTCTTCCTCGTCGTCCTCACGACGATCTCGCTCGCGGTGCACCGCCTCTTCTACGTACGCCTCGTCCGCGACGTGACGACGTCGCCGAAGCGCCGGCGCTGGGGCGCCGGCGTCCTCATCGCGCTGGCGGTCTCGGTGCCGACGGGCCTCACGTTGTGGCGCTGGATCGGCGCGGACGCCGCGCGCGGGATCTCCTTCGTCGGCTCCGCGTGGGCCGGCGTCCTCTTCTTCCTCCTCGTCAGCCTCCTCGCGATGGACGGGGTCCGGCTCGTCGCGCGCGTCGTCGCACGGAAGCCCTGGGCCTCGACGGGCGTCGTCGACCTGGGCCGCCGCCGCTTCCTCGCCCGGACGGTGGCCGGGGTCGCCGCGTCCGGCGCGGCGGGCCTGGCGTCGGCGGCGCTCGTGGAGGGCGCGCGGCCGCCGGAGATCGTCGAGGTCCCGGTGCCCGTCGCGCGCCTCCCCGCCGCCTTCGCCGGGTTCCGCATCGCGCAACTCTCGGACGTCCACGTCGGGCCGCTCCTGCGGCGCCCGTTCCTCGACGACCTCGTGCGCCGCACGAACGCGCTGCGCCCCGACCTCATCGCGATCACGGGCGACCTCGTGGACGGCTCGGTGGACGACCTACGCGACGTCGTCGCCGTGCTCGCCGACCTGCGAGCCCCCCACGGCGTCTGGTTCACGACGGGCAACCACGAGTACTACATGGGCGCCGACCCGTGGATCGCACATCTCGAGACCCTCGGCGTCCGCACGCTGCGCAACGCCCGCGTCGCGATCACGCGGGACGGCGCCTCGATCGACCTCGCAGGGATCGACGACCCGACGGGCGCGGGCTTCCCCGGCCACGGCCCCGACCTCGCGCGCGCCCTCGCCGGACGCGACCCCGCGCGCCCCGTCGTGCTGCTCGCGCACCAACCGAAGCAGGTGCGCGACGCGCAGCGCCTCGGCGTCGACGTGCAACTGTCGGGACACACCCACGGCGGGCAGATCGCGCCCTTCGGGTGGCTCGTGCGCCTCGTGCAGCCGGCGGTCGCGGGCCTGCACCGCTTCGGCCCCACGTGGCTCTACGTGAGCCGCGGCGCCGGAACGTGGGGTCCGCCCATGCGGCTCGCGAACCCCGCGGAGATCGCCGTCGTCGAGCTACGGCCCGCGTGACCCGCGGCGGCGGGGTGCGCGGCGGCGCGCCACCCACGTCCAGAGGCGGGGGTCGTCGTACGCCACGTCCCAGACGCGGTGACCGACGCCGGGCAGGATCGTCAGCCGCGAGCGCCCGCCCGCCGCGCGGTGGACCGCCTGCAGCAGCCGAGGGTGCCGCACCGGGATCACAGGATCGAGCTTGCCGTGGAACGCCCACACCGGCACGGTCGCGAGCCGCGCGGCGCGCCGCGGCCACCCGGGCTCGTTCGGGACCGACGCGCACAGCGGGACCGCCGTCGCGAACCGCGCCGGGTCCTCCGCCGCGAGCATCCACGCGCCGGACCCGCCCATGCTGGCGCCGGTCACGTGCACCCGGCGCGGGTTGCCCCGCACCGCCGGCACCAGTTCATCGAGCAGCGCGAGCAGCACGTCGAGGAGCCCGCCCCACGTCGTGCCGCGCGGGCAGAGGGGCGAGAAGACCACGAACGGGAACGCGCGGTCGCGCAGGAGGCGCAGCGGCAGGTCGTTGCGCAGCAGCGTGCGGACGTCGCGACCTCGCTCGCCGCCGCCGTGCAGGTGGAGCACCACCGGCCAGCGCCGCCGCGGGTGGCGCGCATGCCCCGGAGGCAGGTGGACGAGCACCGGGAGCGACGGCCCGACCGGCGGCGTGAAGACGAGGGAGCGCACGCGCGGATGGTACGCAAGGCCCGGCAACGACCGAGAGCCCGTCGCCCTGCTGGAGCAGCGCGACGGGCCCTCGGGGACCCACGATCGGTCGGTCGGGACGGGTTACGCGTCGCCGTCCATCGGGGGGGCGTCCTCGGGCGGCGCCTCTCCCTCGGGCGGAGGCGGGGGAGGCGGGGGAGGCGGCGGCGGGGGGCCGTCGCCGTCCAGGCCCTCGCCGTCCATCGGGGGCGGCGGCGGCGGCTTCCCATCTTTGCCCTTGCCGTCCTTCGGGGGCGGCGGCCGCGGAGGAGGGGGAGGAGGGGGAGGAGTAGGAGGAGGCGGCGGCTTGCCGCTCTTGCCCTTCCCGTCCTTCGGAG